>MPLX02003198.1_pt1 | contig 18457 bp, 24 predicted proteins | sample 1617341 | NCBI WGS metagenome assembly MPLX02 (sample SAMN05944804, study PRJNA350692) | marine metagenome | biome: marine; feature: ODZ; material: water; isolation source: 120 m water sample filtered on 0.2 um supor filter | place: Pacific Ocean | collected 2012-04-08 | depth 120m m | reverse complement strand
TTATTTTTTAAATACTCTCCTTGTTGTAATGCTGATAATACTAATAGATTTGCAGATGAGCCTGAATTTACAAATACTGAATGTTTTCTTCCTAACCAATTAGAAAATTTTTCTTCAAATTCTAATGTTACAGATCCTTTTGTTAATCTTGGATAAGTTTTTAACCACTCTATTAACCTATCAATATCTTTTTCATCTATTGTATCTTTTACTAAACTAATCATTTAAAACTTCATTTAATTTTTCATATGTTTTTTTCATACCATCTTCCAAACTTGTAAATTCAAAATTGGGATATAACCCTAATAATTTTTCAGAACTAATATCTTTTCTAAACTGACCATCTGGTTTATCACTATCCCATTCAATTTTTAAATTTTCTTTACCACAAACTTTTAATGCCGTTTCTGCCATTTCCTTAATTGTGAAATTAAAATTGGGTGCTACATTAAAACTTTCTATAATATCATTATCAATAACAAATTTAAATACTTTAGCTAAATCATCTGCATACATAAATTGTCTATATGGTTTACCTGAACCAAACAATGTTATCTTATCTGTTGCATAATAAATCTTTTTAAGTAATGCTGGTATGAAATGACTATGGTGGTCTTCAAATTTATCATACTCTCCATACAAATTACAAGGTGCTACCCAATTCCAACTCAATCCATATTGTTTATTATATGATTCTATTCTAGTTAACAAAGTTCTTTTAGCCATAGCATATGCAAAATTACCTGCTGGTGCCTTACCTTTAAAAACATCACCTTCCGTCATTGGATATTTATCTACCACATCTGGAAAAATACAACTCGATAAACAAGCAGTTAATTTTTCAACTCCTTGTTCATGACTTGCCTTTAACACATTAGTATCTATTGATAAATTAGTTTCCAAATAATCAATAGGATAGTTCATATTATCTTCAAGGCCACCCACTCTTGCTGCCAAATGTATAACCCTTTTAGGGTGGTAATATTTTAAAACATCACTCGTTTCTTTATAATTAGTTAAATCTACATCCAAACTTGATAAATATTTTACAGTATCTTGTCCTATTGGTTCTAACGGATGATTACTAACTATATATTTTTGTAAATGTTTACCAACTAATCCACTCCCACCTGTTATTAATAAATCATATCTATTTTTCATTTAATTTCACCTTGTGTATTCCTTTGTGTTGAAAGTGTCTACACTCTCTAACATCTTCCTTTATCCAATTAAAATTTAATCTATTTTTCCACGCCACATAATTAAAACTCATTTGATCTAAATGACTATAATATTTCATTTCTTCCCACCATTCTTCTCCTACCTTCTTCACATCCGCTTCATTATGTCTTCTAACCAATACCATTGCACTTAATAATCCTAAATTGGGTGGGTAATTTTCTCTCATATATTTATCAGTTTGTTTCTGTATCAATTTAGGATCATCTTTATATGCCTTGATTCCCTTCCAAGGTTCTCTTTCTAAATTCTTTGCACCAAACTGAAATATCCTTCTTGCTTCTTCATAGATACAATTCCACGGATCAAGAGTACAACACATTTTATCATATACTGCCATATTTGGTTTAGGTGTAGAATGTGCTGGGATAACTGCTCCTGTTTGACCACCATCAGAAGATTCATTATTATCCCACAAATATTTCCCAATCAATTCATTAACATCACCTCTACATTGTGCATTACCATCAACCCAAACACTATACTCATATTCTGGTAAAAATCTATGTGGTAGTGCCTTATACTTTCTTGCATTTCTAACTGCTGGATTTTTTAACTCTGGATTATTATACAACGGTAAAGTATATCTAATATCCCAAGTATCAGATTTCATATCTTTACTATCAGTAAAACACACATAATCTACATTATTTGGTTTAACCGTTGGTTCATATAAGAAATCATATCCACCAAAAATTGCAGTATAGACAACTACTTTACTCATAAATAAATCTCACCATCTACATAATTGTGAGCAATTGGAAACTGTCGTTGAACTGTATAAAGTTTAGAATATCTACTTATGGTTTGTAAAGTACCACATTGATTACCTACATTTAACTTTGCCTTTGACCTAATATACAATTGTATTCTCAAATCTATATTTCTCATGTCTAAGGCCGTTTTTGTAAAAAAGAATGGAGTTTCTCCAATAGGTTTGAATGTCCAATAAAAATATGGTAATGGATTTTCTTTTAAAACTTTTATTATCTTTGTAGTTTCATTCTTTAAGGTTTTTTCATCGTGTTTTCCATATTGTGTTCCAAATCTATCAGATACCAATAATCCACCAAAATCTTCATCACCCACAACTTGTTTTATAATCCCATCACCTAATTCTTTTTCCTCATCACTCCAATACATTTCTGGTCTACAGTCTTCCATTTCATTTTCTTCAAACTGCCAAAACTTTAACATTTGTTTAATAAGTGGTATATCTGTATTATCTTTATCATATATTCGATAATGGTCATGATATATTTCATCTTCATAAAAATCTACAAAGAAATCCACATACGGATTATTAGAAAATATCAATTTTGAAATGTTTGACTCCACTCCAAATATACTTTTAATCATTTTACTTGATGGTATTATTACCTTGGAATTTGGATACTTCTCTTTCAATAATCGAGGTAGTGCAGATATTACTCCCCAATCACCAATTCCTTGTGCACCTCTACATATAACAAATTCTTCATTTTCTAAATATTCATCTGGAATTCTTAATCCTTCTGTATTATCAAAACCTAAATTATCTACTTCACCTACAACGTGTAATTTATTATCAAAAATTCTATTAAATAACATTTTCTATTTCCCGTACCAATAAACGTTCGGCCACATTATCATTTAAAAATTTATCTTGATTTTCAATCACTTTATCCTTAACAGACATAAATAAATCTTGTCTATCTTCCCCCAAATCAATAATTCTTTGTAACTCATTTACAACACTATCCACTCTATCATTTAAATCAGACATATCATCATACGACTCATCAAAAATTTCTGGAAAAGTATTATATCCAATATCCTTTAAATACTTTAATGTTCCTTTTGATCCAATAACCATAAAAGGTTGGCCAAAATAAATTGGGTGATAAATCTTTTCCGTTACAAATTTATTATGTGGTCTAAAATCTTTATATTCTAGTATTTCTCTGTGAACCCACTTAGGACATGTGACTATTCCTGTTTTATTAAACTCTGGTATTTGTGCTCGAACCAAATCATGTTTAATTTTTGATCCACCCCAAGATTCTTTTGCAGTATAAGTGGCTGTATCAGCCATTCCATTAGTACATATTGCTCTATAATGTCCCTTCCACTCAAAATAATATTGATATCCTAAGTGTATATTTTCTGAAACTACATTCATATAGCTATCATTATAAAATTTATTTAAATGATTTATATCATCCTGCATTATTGTCACATCTGTTTTTGAGTCGTCATCTAAACTTACTCCTCGTGATATCATACTAATATAACCTTCATCAAATGACTTTTCAATTTTATCTAAAAATCTCACTCTATAAGGTCTGCCATCAACTGCCCCGTTTAAATTTAAAAAAACTTTACTTCTTTTATTATTATATTTCTTAGGTTTTTGACCTTGAGCTTTATACTGATAATATATTTGTAAAAAATCTGCCCCAATAACATTTATCTTGCCTTCAGCTTTCCACCAAGGCATTTTTGTCGATGGTTTATACCAGCTGCCAACGTTACCACTCACGTCATCTAGTATATTCCAAAAATCTATTTCTGTTTGTGAAAGTAGTGGATAAGAATACCATTCATCATATTGTTTTTGTATATCTAAATTACTACATAGAAATATAACCTTTTCTGGTTTTATACCATTTCGGATTGAGATTTCATGTATGTACGAAATAATTTCCCACATTGGATATCCTTCTACCCAATAACAAAACACTATAGGATTATCATTAGTTGGTCTATATGCTGGTCGTACTCCTAAAGCATTTGGGTTATGTTTTTGTTGTATGTAATCCTCGATACCACGTCCTATTATAGCTTTCCAAGTAACATTAAGCTTTCTTCTATCTCGTATATGTGGTATTTCATATACATACGGGGTAACATCTTTAAAGTAATTAACTATATCAAAATTATCAAACAACATTTATTAAATCCTTAGAATAATCCTCTAATTTTTTAATCTTAAACTTGAATACTTCTAATTCCAACTCTCCTACTTCACCTGAATCTTTAAGTATATCCGATAAATTCACTAATATCTGAAAATTCTGAGGTGATAGAAGGTTACAATCAAACTCCACCACCACATCATTTTTAGGTTCTATGTGTTGTGAATGAATTTTTTTACTCAAATCAAATTGTGTATTTGGTTGTTCTTCTTTTATATAACCATTTACTCCATATCCTTTATGTCCTACCCAATCTCCATAAATATCACTACACCACGGCTCTAATTCTCTTAACATTTCAGTATTACAATTATGAACCACAAATCCTACATCATATTTTGGGGGAATGATTGGTTTCATCAGTGCATCATGTCGTACCATATGTCCCCATTTGCGGATGAAATTACGGGTGCTACGGAGGTTTTGTTCTAACCACTCACTACTCTCTCTACCTTTCATAAACACTTGTCCCGCTGGATTTCTCATTGCCCCATCTTTGAATCTCGAACCTCTGGATGTCATATGATATACAAAACCTTTCCAAGTTTGTATTAATTCATATCCTGCTAAAACAAACCGATTGAATATATCTGAATCTTCTTTTGATTGTGGGGCGTATAATGGGTCGTGACCACCAATAGATTGAAAATCTTCCTTGTACATTGCCCAAGGTGCAAATATACCTTCAGTAGTTTCTTTCACTTCTTGTTCAATAATATTTGTCCAAGGTGTTTCCTCGTCTAAAAACTTCATAAGTCCTAATTCATCAAATTCTTCAGGTTCTATACCAAAATCTTGTAATATCTTTTCGGGCCCGTCAGGATGTAGTGGTGGTTCTATTCTTGTAGCTGATACTACCTTTCCTCTTTCTAAATGTTTTAAGACTTCTTCATCCATCTTGGGACACGCATACATATCAGCATGAAAAATCATCACAATATCATTTGAAGCCAACTCCACTAATGTATCATATAAAATTGTATGACCTAATCTTTCAGGCCCCTCATTTCTATGTATCTTTACATTCTTATCCTTGTCGGCAATCTCGTTCATCCATTCCCAAGTTCCGTCATCAGAGAAATCATCTGCCCAACAAATCTCGTGTCTGTATCCTAAGTTCTTACGGATACTATTGTAAGACCACTTTAGATATTTTAGATTGCTTCTACTCGGTTGTATAAAACTTATTACTTTGTCCATTGTGTATTCCAATTCTCTAACCACTTATATTCAGTATAATACTCTGAAAATCCCATATGTGCCTGGTCTGAACACGCGTCATAATAACCTATATCAGATTTTAATCTCTTTGCCAGTTTAACGGCAGTTTCTAAATCTCCTACATCAACCGATAAATTAGGATGGCATCTTTCTTGTGTGTCTAATCCTCTATAACCAATACAAGGTATTCCGTGAAATGCACAATTCATAGCGAATGTACCAGCTGCGTGAGTTCTCATTAAATGAACTCCTATATTAAACTGACTAAGTGCAGAAATCCATTCTCTCCAACTCATATAATCCATATACTTAATATCTTCAATTGCATCCTCTTGTGGTTGTTTTCTTCCCATAGATGGTGCGGATATTGGATCACCTATTTTTCTTGCCACAATATAAGAATCAAATCCACCATACCAACTTACGAAGTTTCCACCAATGATTGTTTCATCTCCCCATTCATTTCGTGGTACTAAATTGTGTGGTATCATCAAACTTCTCATCACTCTTACATCTTTACAACCCAATCCTAAATAATAATTTACATCACTTTCATTATGACAATACACCCAATCTGCATCCATTAATGTATTATAATAATGAAACTGTTTATCTATCTCGTAATCTTGAAAATACCAATGTGGGCCTTCTTGCATTACTGCCACTTTATCACAACAACCTCGTATATAATCTAAACTTACTTTTGGTTGTTCCTTTGGAATAATAACAATACCTAAATCAAAATGTTCCTGTGGTCTGGCATGTAAACTACACATTGGAGCGTCAAGTGCCAAACACCATGCCACTTCTGTACGAGCATTAGGAAAATCCCTTGGATACTTTTTATTATCCCCTGTTTCTGAGAAAAATGCTACTTTCATTTATAAAACTCCTCATAGGTTCTCTTTATCCAATAATTTGCATCTCTACCCATATCATTTTGTGGAATTGCATTAAAATGAAACACATAACCACACTCTTTAAATATTAATTCATCAGTTAGCCACCATAAACTAGGATGAAGATATAATAATTGTTTAGAAGCTAAATCTTGTAAATTATAACAAATAGGTAAATAATTTATTTCTATATTTTGTTGTCTCAATAGAAAATTAATTATCGTTTGGTCTGTACTAGCCTTAACATTAACTATTGCATTCTGTACATCTCTCTGGTTTTCTAAATAAAAATTTCGCACATACTCAAAATATTCTTTGTGGTCTTTATTAACAATCTGAAATCCACAATTTACATAATCCCATACCTTAAACGGAATATCGCCTGGAAATAATAACGTAGAAAACCCATTCATTGACCTTCTAACCCACTCGAAACTACCATTGTTTCTGACTGCACTATACTTACCATTCGTTTCATTAAAGAAATTAGGGCAGTCGGGATGAACTATTGTATCTGCATCAACCATAAGAATTTGGTCATAGTCAATATTACTTGTCTCTAATATATCAAACATATAATATCGTTGCCAAGTTATCTTCATTTGTTCTACAGGTAATAATAAATCTTCCCATACAACTAATTCACAATCATACTTATCACAGAAATGTTTCCAACTATTAATTGAATAACTATATGATTTATTTCTACCATCTTCTAAATCTATATTGGGAATAAAAACTACATTCTTACTCATTCAGTATACCTTCCACTCTGAGATTTATTCCACAATCTTTCATACAAATAAAAATAAACTATCCCTGTCACATTCATAATGACGGCATTGTATAATGGTATTTCGGTTAATCCTAATGCTAATATCATCCAAGAATTACTGAAAGCTACAACTCTCCAACCAATTGATTTTCTTACTGACCTTTTACGAGTTTCCCTAAACATTACCAACTCACATCCCAATCTTTAAAATCTGATGCAATACAATCTATCTTGTAATCTTTTCTACCACCAACTACTTCCATTATTTTATTGATAGCAGTATTTCTTATACCATTCAGTCCATGTGTTAACATAAGATTATCTGAACCTTTTTCACCTTTACGAACTTGTGATTCATTATACCAAATATGTGCATTCATTTGAGATAAAACAACTATTGCTCTGATAATATCACCGTCTAAATTAACATCTTTTTCTTTTAAAATTAAATCTATATCATGAACAATATCATTCATTTCTTCTGCATAGTTCTTCTTATTCTCTGGTATAAACACTTCCTTTAACTGATGTATACTAAGTCTATCTATTAGTTCACCTAATGTTGGTAAAAATTTACGTTGTTTGGATTTTTTCGTATAACTCATTTTGTTTTTCCTGTTTTTTTATAGTCTTTGGATGGTATAAAGACAATTCTTCGTGTGGTGGTAAGTGAGAATAAGTCTTACAACCAGTTATTCGTTCATGCACTTTACCTTCCCAATATATTTCCTTCATATTAATAAATACTCTTGCTTGATAATCTGGATAATTCACCCAACCTTTTTCTGTAACTTTCCATCCCCATTTATTTATATGTTCTTGTGTGATTCCCTCAACAGTATTTACTCTCGGAATCCATACTAAATCTACATCATTCATTTCTAATATAGTATGTAGTTGTTCCATCAATACTTCATGTGGAATTTCATCGGCATCTAAGTGAAATATGTAATCACCACTACACATTGACTTTGTATAATTTTTTAAATCTGAAAAATTACCCTCAAACTCAAATGGGTGCCAACTAAATTCTCCATTTACAGAATGACTTCTTAAATATTCTTCAACACCTTTAGAACCATTTTTAGAATCGTAAGTGATTACTATTTCGTCTTGTAACTCTTTATGTTTTAATAAAAATGTAACTAATTTTTGTAACTCTACTTCTTCATTACAAACAGTTATTGCATAACTAATTTTCATTCATATTGTTCCAATAACATTTTACTTAATTCTCTATCTATCTTAACCGATTCTAAAAATACTTGGCTTTTCCGTGCCTTTTCAAAATCATAAGTTCTATATATGTTTAGAGATTTTATTTTATTTTTTAATTTACTGTATACGGCTTCCAAGTTTCTTCTATTTGCCTTTTTGTGAAAATCTAATTTAAATATTTTATTTTTAGCATCAAACACTACAACTTCACCATATTTCAAAAGTACATCAGTTATCATTTTAGTATTTACAACTGTTGGTCTATTTGATTCTTCTAATTTTAAACCAACAACATACTTTTTTCCACTTTTACCTACTGATTTCCGACCTGGTTTAGCCAATACCAACAAAGTATGTGTTAAAGTCTTATTAGTAGTTCCTGAAAGATATCTGAAAGATACTATATCTCCAGCTCGTACTTGATTCCATCTTGTTAATATTTTTGCCATTTAACTCAACCAAAGTTTTTATTAATTATTATCTCCAAAAAGTCTAATGTTTTAAGAAAATCAAATTTATCAACTTCCACTCCATTCTCCACATCTAACTCTTTACTATAATTATCTTTATCGGTCTCAATATACTTACAAGCTTTCCATTTATATGTTTTTTTATGTCTTATAGGAAACACTACTCCTCTTGGGCCCATATTCATTACCGAAGGATACCAATATATTTTTCTATTAATATCATAGTGAGATAAAGATTCAACCAAGTACGGAGTATTTTCTAAATGTTTTTCTAAAAATTCTGATTCTGGGATTAATCGAGTATCACTCATAAACCCACATCTGAAACATAGAAAACTCGAATAGTCTTCCACTTCAGTTTCAAAACACATTTTTTTAGAATAACAATGTGGACATTTTATATTTCTTTCCATTATAACTTCTTCAATTTAGGTAGTTTAACTTTTTTTAACTTTGGTAATTTTATATCTACTTCCTCTACTGGTGTGGGTAGATAAGCATCTAATATTTCTCCCAACTTTTCTGTCATCTTATCTCGTGTAAATTTCTTAGCGTATATTTGTTGTTTAAGTGCCTTCTTCTTAAACTTTTTATAATTTTTTGTTATATTTTTTAACATACTTCTTACAACACCGTAATTAACTACAAACCATTTAGATTCTTTAACCCAAATATTTTTTGGAAAAGAATCCTTTGGTACATTTTTTAAATCTCCTGGTAATAATGTAGTATATCCTTTATTTAAAAAATCTACTTGTCCACTCCAATCAGATGCCATAATTGGTTTTCCTGTTGTGGCGAATTCCAATAAAGGTCTTCCAAAACCTTCTCCGTGAGTTAAACTTACCATTACTTTTATTTTATTATGATTATACAATTCATTCATTTGGGCATCGTCTAAATCTCCGTGTAAAAGATAAACTGGAGGTAATGTCTTAATATTTCCACCACAAGATTTTTTAATCATATTAATCTTCTTTAAAATATCATATCTATCCACTACCGCGGTGGTTGCTCCACTTGTTTTTAAAATCAATGCTGGTTTTTTAAGAACATTTTTAAATGTATCAAAATATAACTTAACCGTACTTGAAATATCCTTTCTATCATGGCCAAATTCACCTTGTAACCAATGTCCACATACTAAAAAACAAAAATCTTCTTTAATCGTATTTAATTGGGTAGTTAAATCACTTTTTATTATATTAGTTGGTGAATATAACTTATCATCATAACCCTCAAACAAAACTTCCATTGGTTTTGTAACCATTGCCTCACCAATTTTTTCATTTGTTTTATCATTTAATTTATCATATTTTGTATTTAAACATACATTTTTTGTAAAATGTGAAGGAACAATAGTCATATCCATTTTATTTAATCCCTCAATCCACTCTCCTGGAATTGCTGTAAATTCTGTACCAGCAGTAATTCCTATGTTATAAGTTTTTCCCCATTGTTGAAATTCATTAGGGATTACTATATGAATGTGATAATCTGGTTGTGGATAAGTCTCTTCAGTCAATTCATAAATCAATGCATCTAATATTCGTTTATGTTGTTTATCATTTTCATCTAAATAATCCATTGCCGTATTTCCCCACCTAACTGGAAAAACTGCAACATCATATTTGTCTAAATCTAACAAAGATAAAACTATATCTCTTGCATGTGCCCCATAACCACTTCTTGTTGTAACTGGTGCTGTAACTAGCATCCTTGGTTTATTACTCATTTACGCCTCTACTAAATCAAAGTTATTTCTCGGTGTCCATTTCTCAAATGCAGTATCCATATCTTCTATGAATCTATCACACATTCCTTTAGATGAAAGATATGTATCATCTCTCATCATATATTCTCTACCCTTCAACGCTCTTTCATCTCGTTCTTCTTTTGGTACTTTATACCACTCATGTATTTGGTCTGCAACTTCTTCATAATCACTTCTATCGTCAAAGATATATGGTGTTGGTACTGAACCTTGTAATGACCTACATGCTGGCCAAACTGGTTTTACCCATTCACCCCAAGTTAAATCATCATTGTCTTTCCATTTTTTTCGTTCATGTAAAGAATGTACCCACTCATAATCTTTAGCTGTTAATAACTTACCCTTGTATCTAAATCCACATTGGTCTTGCATCCCACCTGTAACGTTAAGAATGATTGGTGTTCCTGCCATTAGTGATTCTGCCGTACCTAATCCAAATCCTTCATTGGATGCTATATTAATAGTAATATCTGCTATATTATACAGATAATTCATTTGATCTGTTTCAAGTTTAGCTCCAGAAAATATTACATTCAAATCTGGCATCAAAGCTTCAGCCACAGCAGGTAAATCCGTTCCATTATCATCTACGGGATGAGTGTGCATCACTAATGCACATTTCTCTCGTTCTTCTTCAGGTAATTTATCTGTAAAAGTTTTAAATGACAATAAAACATCTCCAGGATTTTTCCTTCTAATATTTCTATTATTAAAATAAACAATAAAAGAATATTCATGACCTTGAGATAACTCATCTCTAAACTGTACAAACTTAGCATCAGTTTCATCTATTGGTTTAAAATCATCTGAATTAATCCCGTGTGGAACATATGTACATTGCCAATCTTCTACTGGTTTATTTTGTCTTACATTTTTTACAATATTAACCGTTTGTTTAGAAATGTTCATAAGTAAATCGCAACTCTCATAAAATGGTTGATTCCACATTGGATAAGGTAAATCATCCCATATATTATAATAAAATATAGGTATCTCTGACCTAACCTCTCTTTCCATCTGATATAACCACATCCAAAATCTTGGGTCTGTATAAATCATTATAGCATCTGGTTTTTCCAATCTCAAAACTGACCTTAACATTTCAGGATTGCCATAACCATTTGACGGATATATTCTTAAATACCCATCATCTATACCAAAATCTTCTTTTAGAGCATCTTTCATATCCACCACTTTACCTGCATCGGGGTGTTTTATGGCCCCACCTATTTGGGCCCAATCATAATGATTCATTGTACCTATAACAAACTCTTTAGAAACTGTACCTACTCCAGATGACATTCTTAAATCATCTGAAAGCAGTAATATTTTCTTTTTCTTCATATCATACTACCCGACTCTTCCAATTCCGTATAGTTTTTTATTTTTTCTTTAAATTCATCATCGGCGTTATATATATCAAGTGCCCTATTTACAAATTTTTGTAATGTAAATTCATCTTCTAAACATTTACGTTTAAATTTCAAATGAATACTTTTTAATATCTTTACCGATGTTAAGTGTAACTTATCCATAACATCTTTCCCATATATTCATATATATAAATATATATTATCTCATTAATTAATTATTAATATTTTTTTTCCTAGCTTCTCTGCCTCACTTAAAGTATGCCTTGTACCATTTGATACAGCTCCTTCTGGTATGAAACCTACCACCATATCACTATACTCTGCAATCTGTTTATTTCTAGCGAAAAAGTTTCCAACATAATATTTTTTTCCGTATCTTCCTCGCTTTAATACACAATGTTGATTATATTGATAATGTACTGGTGGAAATTCAGCATATTTGATATCAAAACCTAAGGCTGTTTTTTTAGCGTAACCATCAGCCCCTTCTTTTTGACCACCACTTACTATTACTAACTCATCTCCAAATTTTTGTCTCAATTCAAAAATGAATTCTTTTATTTTTAACTTATTCTCGTATTCTCTACTACCTACGATACCTATCTTCATCTTTACTATCTGTTCTTTTTTGTTTTTTAATTGGTTTATTGTGTGCACAAAAGTTTACAATTTCTTTAAATTTTTTAATTCCTTCCACCAATTTATCTGAATCAACGTAATGATATTGAAACCTACCAGATACCTCGGATGTATTAACTCCAGTAGGCACAATATCAAACCATATAAAATTTCGTGGGCCTGTAACCATTTTGGTATGTATAAAAGTTTTGTAATGTTCTCTACTTTCCCAAGTTTCTATAAAAGATTTGAGTTCTTTTGGTTCAACTGTATCCTTTTCCTTATCATACCACAAATATAAAGTAGTTGGATTTCTTAATTCTTCATAGATGGATGTTAAAAATTCTAATACCTTTTCATTATTCAATAAATGTGGTAAATATATTCTTAAACTAATTTTTTGTAATCCCATTATTTCACTCCCTCGGCACAATGTTCCGACTGATTAAACTCGCACCATCTACAGTTTTTCTTAGATGCTTCTTTTCTAAAGTTATGTTTTGTATTGTGTTTCCCATTTACAAATCCCTCTTTAACAAAATTCTTTAAATTAAGTATTACTTTATTCATAGAAGGTACACCACTTGCCGGTGAAAAATATTGAACTCTCTTTTGAGGCCAATCTACATTCTCATACAATCTACGTTTAACTATAAAATATTCTACATCAATTTTATCTATTGGGTAGTCATACATTTTTGAATAAAACTGCTTATATAACAAAAGTTGTGATGTTTTATTCTTATCTGCTTTCATCCATTTATTCCAACCCATTGTAGATGTTTTAATATCTATAATTTTTATTTTTTGAGTTATTTTATTTTTAATAACTAAATCTATAAATCCCCTAAACATAATTCCATCTTGTAGTGGATAATTTATTTCAGTTTCCACTCCCAACAATTCATATCCCTTTTTAGAAAAATAATCACCTCTACGTTTTTTAAGAAAATCTAAAATTGCACAACCATCTTTCCAAAACTCTGTCAATTCTTCAGGTGTGGTAAAATGTTCTGCACCTTCTAATTCCATTTTCTCGTGGTAAAGTGTCTTCATTCGAGAAAGTAATAAATCTTCCAAATCTAATTCATTTGCTAACTTAGCTGTCTTATTATAAATACAATGTATCCAAGTTTGCATCGTTTCGTGCATTGCTGTACCAAACAAAGTATGAATACTATCTGTAAAAGGTGCTAATCTATCAATGTATAGTAATTTCCATCTGTGTGGACAAACACTCCAATTAGATAACTGAGAATAGCTTACATTAAGTTGTTTAGGTTGTTCTTTCTGCACGAGGCCTCCATTTTTTCCGAGTGGTAACAAAGGGTTTATCTTGATCTCGTTCTCCACCTTTTCCACTCTCCTCATCAGTTCCATAACTTTCATCTATCCAGTTCCAATGTCCACCACCTTCTCGAATCTGTCTTTCAATGTCTTCAAAATATTTCTGGCCTTGATCATAATAATAATTCCACATTCCTTGTTTCTTCCCTTCCACATACTCACCACTTTTCATTAATTCACCACTTTCATTCCACCAACGCCATACTCCATCTGGTTTCCCTTTCTTGAAACTTTTTTCCATTTCCTTAGTTCCATCTTCATACCACCAAGTCCATTTTCCTTCTTTTCTACCATCTTCATAAATACCTACATAAAACACCTGACCATTTTCAAACCAGTATTTCTGTTCTCCATCTTTATACCCATTTTTCCAATTCCATACTTGTTTCATCTTGCCATTCTCATGCCATCCTTTAGATGGCCCATCTCCCCTTTTACCATCTTTATAAATCCATTCATACCTTTGACCCAAACCTTCATCTTTTACTGATACTCCACCATCTTTTGCCCAATAAATTTTAAATACTCCATTCTCTGGATGATTTTCCTTAATCCATTCATCTGTATCTATTACTTTACCTTCTTTATTGTATATTCTTGACATAAATTTATTTATTATATAAAAATTCTGAAAATTCGAAATCTAATTCTGTATCTATTTCTATAGATTCTCTATCAGAAATTTCGTAAAAATATGGTTTACTACAAATATAATTTTTAGAATCTAACATAGCTTCTCTATTCACTATAATTACACCAAAAGTAGGTGCAAAATAGTCTGGTAAATCTTGTGAATTAGGTGCAGAATCTAAATTATAATTTATCGGTTTATTTTTATACCACAAAAACTCTTTTATTTTTTTTATAGACATTAAACTATTACAATCTACTTTATTAAATATGGCAATAGCTTCTATAAACGTACTTAAAGTAACTAACGGTGCAGTAACTTGAGTTATTATTATATTTTCTGAATCTGTTGCCTTAGCTAAATATTCATGATATTCACTATTAGTACATTCTGAACTAGCATAATATGATTCTCTTTTATGATATTTTATACCGTTCTTTTTTGCTAACTCAATTGCATATTCACTATCTGTATTTATTATTATTTCATTTACTGGTAAATTTTTTACTACATCTATTTTATGTTCTAATAAAGACTTTCCAGCAAATTCTCTAAAGTTTTTATTTTTAACTCTTTGAGAACCTTGTCTAACAGGTATGACTGCAGTTAAATTCTTCACTCTATAACTTCTTTAAACATACTTGAGGTATCTAAAAACTCCTCATATTTAATTTCATCAATTGGAATACCTTCTTTAATTCTTATATCATAACATTTTTTCTCTGGATCTCCAGGCACCATAACAGAAGTATCTTGTGAAATTGAGGGAAGGTCTCTTAACCTATCAACAATATCTTGTAACTGTTTCTTAAAAACATTTACTTCAATAAAATGTTTAATATCTATAACCATAAAAAAATGACTAATATATCTTTTTTCTTTAATAGAAGAAGTATACATTGGAAGAATATCCTTACTCGACAAACTTCCTGCGAGTAAACCACATAAAATATCTACCATCATAGCCAACCCATATCCTTTATATTCTCCTATGGGATTTAAACTAATTGCTTTATTCGGATTAGTTATACTCTTACCTTTGTCATCATATGCCCAAGTATCTGGAATATCTAAATTCTTAAGTTTTTTATTCTCTAATTTATTCCAACTAACTAAAGAGGTTGCCATATCTAAACATAATGGTGCTTCATTTTTTAATGGTGCAGTAAAACAAATTGGATTTGTTCCGAAAAATGCCTCTGTACTACCAAATGTTTTCAACATAGAATCTGCATTTGTAAATGCAAATCCTAAACAATTCTTCTCTGCTGCCCTCAATCCAAAATATGATGCCGCCCCAAAATGTGTTGAGTTTTTAACATTTACTGCAGATATTCCAGTTTTTTCTGATAACTTTATAGCTTTATCAATAGCAACAGCCCCCACATGGTGTCCAAATGAATGGTCTGCATCTATACTTGATGTTGATACTCCTGTATCTGAAATATTAATATTGGGATTTTTATTTATTCTACCTGACTTAATTACTCTACAATAATGAGGAAATAAATTAATTCCATGTGAATCAACACCTCGTAAAGAAGTTTCTACTAAAGAATTTACTACGTGATTAATTGAATCTTTATTTACTTTAAGATTAGTAAGAACCTTTTTCATAATTTTTGAAAGTTTTATATCATTAAGATAAATCATTAATATATACCCAATTTGAATTATCTGTTAAACTCGTATTTACCGCATCAAGAACAGATGAAGTAGGTAAAGTATTTTTAAATGTAGGACGAGATTCATCTAAAGTATCAACACTAATATTGTCTTCCATTATTTCATTAACATCAGTAAAAAATTGACTAATACTTTTAAAATCATATCCAGAATAAGTTTTACCATGATATTTTGAAAAATAAGGATTAATAGATTGAATACCTTCTGATTCAGTTGTTACTTCTACTCCTCTATGTTTCTGATTACTTTTTATCCTGCCCTTAGTTCCTATTATAGTATATTTCTGGTCAGACATTGCACTTGAAGTACTTGGATCAATCCAACTTGTAGAAAATTGTGTTACCATTTTTTGTTTCGAATCTTCATTATTATACCATACTATTGTTGCGTGAATCGAATCATAAGTATTTATACCCTTCTCCTTTAATATTCCATATGTTCCAACGGCCATAACTTTTTCAGGTTTATATGATGTTAAAAAATGAATCATATCTACATAATGTACTCCCAAATATTGAAAGACATTAGTATTTTCAACCCAATCTGAAAATACAAGAGTGGGCATCTCAATTTTTTGACTATATTCTACAACAACGGAAATAGGTAAACCAATATCACCTTTATTAATAATATCCTTTATAACAAGATTTACTTCATCATATCTCTTGTGAAAATCTACCATTCCCAAAACTTTATTTTTTTTCTGTAATGAAACGAGACCTAATGCTCCATCTAATGTCGCGGTGAGAGGTTTAGCAAAAAAACAATGAATTTTATTTTCTATAAGTAACTTCCCAAAAGAATAATGTAAATGGTCAGGTAATGCTACAATAGCACAATCATATCTATTTAAAGAAATAATATCTTGTAATTTGTATGCTGAATCATCTCCTAATGCAATAAATTCTATTGAAACATCAATATTCAATTCTTTATTAATTATATCTCTTGACCTAATAACGTCGTTAAGACTTGATTCACTTCTTGACACTACTGTGATAGAATCAATATTTAATGTTTTAGATAATTCTCCAATAGAACCAAGAGCCGATCCTGGACCAGAAGTATGTCTACCTGTTACATACATTCCAGCACCTACAACCAATATATTCACTTTAAGTTCTACTTACCCCATTTACCGTTCTTAACAATAGTAGCCATAATACCGTAATTGGAAACATCCAAAAATGCATCTTCAATAGGTTCTCCATTTACTACAGATTCTCTATCACCCATCAATAAGGTTTTTAATCTCTGTATCTTATCATTCATACGAAACCATAACCCTGTAAGTGATAATTTAATTTCTTCTGGTGTTTGTAATTGTGTACCAACAGAAATATTACCTGGGCCGTAATCGTGTTGCTTGTGTAAGAACAATTCGTATTGTTCTCGTTGAATCTTCTTGAACTCTCTGGTCATTTGAGGCCATTCGTTTTCCATTTGTTCTATGACATCATAACTACTCCCACGACCTTGTGCGTGAGCTTGTTCATCTATATCTTCAACATAATTTTCTTTTGTTGGTTTATCTTTAATAACTTTCATTTTGTGTTTTTTCTCCATCTCGTCTAATATATTATTTGGGACTATCATATCACAATCCCATTTGTTTTAATTCTTTATCTGTATATCCATATTTGGATACCAGTTCTCTAATTTGTTTTTTTGATAATAATTTTAAATAGTCTTCCGATTCGGATTGACTGATTTCGAAATATTCAGAGACTTTCTGAATGACTTGTGTATTATAAATAGGGCCTTTTTTCTTCTTAATATATTTTAAATACTGTTTACCTTTTGGTAATACATTAGAATACACCAAATAAAGCTGGCGCGGAGCCAGCTTTAATTTCTGTATTTCATTTACAAAATCTGTCCACTCCATTTTCATAGAAAGAAACCTATTAATCATATAATTAGACCAGGTTTTCTTATCTGATTCTGTTAATGTGTTCCAATAATCGTTTGTTTGATTAGATGTTATTTGATTAATATGATCAAATAAACCTTTAGGTTTCAAGTCCGCTACCTTCTAATAACTTTTTTGGAACTGTACCACAATTACCACAACTATAGACTTGAATTGGAACTAATCCTTCTTGTCCTGTTGGTGATAAAATTGCGGAAACTCGTTTTATCACAAATGAGGTAATAAACAAATAATTATCACATTCCTCACATTGTAAAGTATCTGCCTTTGATAAATCTACAGTTTGTTTAGGTTTAGATAAAGGTTTCATTGGTTT
>MPLX02198795.1_pt1 | contig 18458 bp, 23 predicted proteins | sample 1617341 | NCBI WGS metagenome assembly MPLX02 (sample SAMN05944804, study PRJNA350692) | marine metagenome | biome: marine; feature: ODZ; material: water; isolation source: 120 m water sample filtered on 0.2 um supor filter | place: Pacific Ocean | collected 2012-04-08 | depth 120m m | reverse complement strand
AGCGAGTTCAAACACAGCGGCTATGCCAGAGATCGCCCAAAATGGGGCGCTTTTTTTCGATCCAGATAACATTCAGGAAATGAAAAGTGTAATTGAACGGCTTTTGGTTGATAAGAAGTTATGTCGTGAATTGAGTAACAAGGCGCTGATACGTTCAAAGAAATTTTTATGGGAATTGACCGCGATGCAGACTATTGATGTATTTAAGCGTGTTGCGAATGAAAAGTGAAATCGATCTCATTACCCAGTCCTGCAGTTGTTCAATGGCGGTAAAGCTTGAAACGTTCCTCACGGTGAGGCTGCAGGCCAAAGGCTGTCCAAATGCGCCGAACAGTCGTATGGGAAAGGCCTGTCTCCTTCGCCATCGAACGAATGGACCAATGCGTAGCGTCCCGAGGCTTGTTGCTGGCCAATTTTTTCCGCGATGAACTGGCAACCCCCTTGTCACCACGCCAAAAAAGGCTGGCGTCTTGACTTTTCGAAATTTTGCCCCAGATTATGGGCTATGCAGCCAGTGCCTCCGGGGCTGGAAGCTGGGCGCTTTTTAGTGCAACCTGCCCTTTCCATTTGATGGCAGTTTGATCAAGGGTCCAATTACGCCTTACTCGCTTAAGTCAAAAGGAGGAAACGGCACTATGTCGCGCCTGTCCGGTTTTAACAGCCCGCTGTGTTTGGGTTTCGATCATTTTGAACGCATCCTGGATCAGGCGTCCAAGGCCTCTGCCGAAGGATACCCCCCCTATAACATAGAGCAATGTGGCGAAAACGAGCTTCGCATCACAATTGCCGTTGCGGGATTTTCCATGGACGACCTGAACGTCACGACCGAAGACAATCAACTGGTCGTTCGCGGACGCCGTTGCGAGGAAGACCGCGACCGGATTTATCTGCACCGGGGCATTGCCGCACGTCAGTTTCAACGCAGCTTTGTATTGGCTGAAGGCATTGAAATTAAAGGCGCCTTAATGGATAATGGCCTGTTGCATGTCGACCTGATCCGGCACGTACCGGAACCGGAAATCCGCAACATCAAGATCGAGCAGACAGACGACAAAAAGAAAAAGCCAAAAACAATCGAAGTCGATTCCTAAAAACCAGGTAGAACTGCATTAAAACACAGGTTGACCTGACGATTAAGTGAACGGGTGTTACTTCCAGAACGCCAATTATGAACCCATATTAGGGGAAAGTCCCCAAGACAACGCGACGCAAAATATGGGCGTTAAAGGAGTTTTTAAAATGATCCAGAACCCAGGCTCGCAAACGGCCGTCAGCCGTCATATGTCAATTACTGATTTCGCCCTTTATGGCGCGGAACAGATCGCTTATGTCAAACCTGTCACCGTAGAGGGCCAGACAATATTCGCCATTTTCGCCGCCGATGGCCGTGAATTGGCTGTGATTGAGAATCGCGATCTTGCCGAAGCCACCGTGCGCCAAAACGACATGGAGCCACTCAGCGTTCACTGAGCATTCACAACGTCAAAGTTGAAGGATAACTGGGCTGCTTCAGGCGGCCTGATGAGCGGCATCTTCGGTTAGAAGGGCGTAGAGAGCCTCGGACTGATCCGTACCGCGTAGTTTTTCGCAGACCGTTTGATCACGCAACAGGCGCGATACACGCGCCAGCGCTTTCAAATGATCCGCACCAGCGGATTCTGGCGCCAGGAGCAGGAAAATAAGGTCGACCGGCTGTTCATCAATGGATTGGAAATCAATTGGCTTTTCCAGGCGCGCGAACAGACCATACAACTTGTCAAGGTTGGCAAGTTTTCCGTGGGGAATGGCTATACCGTTGCCGACACCGGTCGTCCCTAAACGTTCACGTTCCATCAAGACATCAAATATAGCGCGTTCATGCAGGCCGGTAATGTCGGCTGCTTTTCTCGCCAAGTCCTGAATAGCCTGTTTTTTTGAGGTTGCATGTAAGTTGGCGACAACGCTTTGAGTCGTAATCAGGTCGTTGATTTCCATCGATCTTTCCCTAGTGTGATGATCCTGAATCACACGATATCAATATGTTACGTGGCCTGCTTATCCCGGAAATACGCGTGCGTATTCCTGGGGCAGGACACTAGATCAATCTGCTATCAAATGCGGCCATTTGATAGCAGATAATTTGATCGGCATCAAAATGTTAGGGCAACTTATCTGCCCTTATTCGAGGGCAGGCTGCACTAAAACCAGCTTAATCAACTGATTACACTTAAGATTTCTCGGCGTCGCTGGGGTCGATCCAGCCAATATTTCCATCTTCGCGATGATAAACAACATTCAGGCCACCATGAGCGCGGTTTCTGAACATCATCACCGGAGCCTGCGCCAGATCCATGCGCATAACCGCTTCACTTACCGTCAAGGTCGCTATTTTGTGCGGCATCTCAGCAACGATGGTCGGCTCACCGGCTTCCGGCAACTCTTCCTCTCCTTCTGACGCCAGAATGGAGTACTGCGCCAAGACCAACTCGTCGTCACTGGGGCCACTGTGATGGTGGTTGCGAATCCGGCTTTTATAGCGGCGCAACTGCTTGTCGATACGCCCTAAAGCGCCATCGAAAGCACCGTAAGCGTCGCTTCCGTCAGCGCCACCCTGCATGACCATGCCGCGTCCAGCGTGGACGGAAATGTCGGCGCGAAAGCCATGCCCTTCCTTGGAGAAAATAACCGTCGAGTCGAGCGCATGCTCGAAATATTTAGTGACGGAACTTTGCAGTTGACTTTCAGCGTGACCACGAAGGGCGTCGCCAACATCAACATTTTTGCCTTTAACTGATATTTCCATGAGATAGCGCCGTCCTGCCTGCTTAAGCCATTCAGCTTTCTGTTGTTATGCGATGCGTTTACTTACCCGGAGCATTAAAATACTCCGTATTTCGCCAACCTGACAAAGCCCAACTCTTGCGCCTGCGACCAATGAAGGCCCGGAACCTAGAGGCCCTGATCGGCCCTGTCAATACCTTGCGCACCTGACGTCAGGGCAATCACATTTGAACTTTTGGTTATGCCTTGCTCAACGCAATCCCCCGACACATGGCTTTGAACCTGATCAAAAAGGAAGAAACAAAAGGCTCAAATCGCGTGAAGTTTAAACGTGCTGGTTGGAACTATAACTTCCTGATCAAGCTATTGGCACAAAATTGAAATGCGATTGCCCTGCTGGCGTTCCGGTGAAAAACCGTCCCTGGGTGGCGCTAACGAAGTGCCCTGGAATTAATGAACCTGATCAGACGGCGATTGAAGCCTTGCTGTCATCATCAAAGCTTAACGTCGCCTCGGTTCCACAATACAGGCCGTAAAGGGTTTCGATGACGGCGCTGGCTTCTTCACCGGCGAGTGAGTAGTGAATGGTTTGCGCTTCGCGACGCGTGGAGACAAGGTTGTCCCTGCGCAGACGGGCTAAATGTTGCGAAAGCGCCGACTGACTAAGGCCGACGATGCTTTCAAGTTCGCCAACACATTTTTCCCCTGGAACCAGCTGGCAGAGAATCATCAACCGGTGTTGATTGCTCATGGCTTTTAACAAGGTGCTGGCACGCCTTGCGTTATTCTGAATTCTTTCCAGGTTAATTACCGGATTCATGTTCTCGTTCATTCGGTGCTCCTCTGTTTTAAGCAACCTTCGTTTGGTTAAACCCAACGTTGTTTGTCGAAGCCCTGGTTTCAGGTTCCCCGGCCACTTGGTGAATTCACTTTGCTAATTTAAGCCTACATAATATACGGCCGGTCGGCCAGAATTAATTCTGATGAAATGCTGCGACGCAACATCTTAATTTAGGATCAGTGCTTATGTTCTAGAGAAAGTCAAGTGATGGGTGCTGCTCCAAAAAGTTACTTAGAAACAATATGTTGCTGCTTTCGATTGGCTTTTGGTGGAATGACGGCACTGGCACCACGTTCGTCCAACTCAACCCGCAACCAGTCGGCATCGAAGGCCTTGTCGGCCAGAAGGGCATCGAAATAAACACCCTCAATCAGCGCTTCGACACCTATTTCACCCCAGCGTAAGTTCGCTCTCCTATAAACCTGCCACCAGAAGTTGCCCCGGCGGATAACTTTTCCTGCAAGAACTGAAAACCAGATTTCAATCTGATTAAGCCATGAAGCATGACGTGGCGTGAAGTGGAACGTGCTGCGGTGGGCGGGATCACGGAGGAATGCTTCACGCGTTTTCACTGAACACAGGATGCCATTTTTTCCTTTCACCCCGGGTTTCCTCATTGAGACCGCCATGTTTGGCAACCATCCCTGGACGCAAGGGCAATGATTTGCATTTTTCATCAAACTGCGGGGCGGGCCTGGCCGTCAGCTAAACGTTCCTCAGCCTTACATCCTGAAACTCCTGAGACCCGGACTTTTCTCCACTTGCTCACCGTCTCATGTGTCTCAACAATGAATCAGAAAGAAGAAAACAAAACATTAAAGTCAGAGTCGGAACTTACGCTGGGGTGAACTAGGAGGTGGGTTGAGTAGTTACCCCCCTAGATATCTCCGATAGTACGGATCAATTTGTACAGTCGCTTGCGTACGGAAGGATTCCTGATTTTGTAATAGGCGCGCACCAATTCCAGAGTTTCGCGCCGGGTCATGGAGTCGTCCTCCAGTTTAACCTGGTTCTGGTCGGACACGCCCTTGGCGAACGCCCCTTTGGTATTTTTCACCGCTTTGGTCATGTCATCAAAAAAGTAGGAGACGTCGACATCCAGTAGTTGGCTGAATTCGTAGAGCCGAGAAGCGCTGATTCGATTAGCGCCACGTTCATATTTTTGAATCTGCTGAAAAGTCAGGTCGACCGATTTGCCAAGCTGTTCCTGGCTGATGCCCAGAAGAGTGCGGCGCAACCGTAACCGCGCGCCGACATGAACATCGACCGGTCGGGGGCCGTCAACCGATACTTTGGGACGCGCCGCACGTTTTTTAGGTACTTTGGGTTTCATTTTTGCCATGACCCCGGAGCGTAACCTATTCTGTTGCTTTTCTACAATGGCTTGTGAATAAAATGTGGGAATTACCCCCCATGAACTGCACGTATTCAGGGCTGGAATATATCATGAATAACCCGGTCTCCAACATTAATTTTCAGGCGCGAGGCCGTGCCCGCTGTCAGCTCGAGCACGGCCGTGGCGAGGCCAGGGGACACAATGACCTTTGTCGAATGAGGTGTCGTGTTTGAGGCAATACCGGTAATAAAACCGGTTTTATCGATGAAAATCATATCGAGAGGAATGAAGGTATTTTTCATCCACATGCGAATGAACTGTGGCCTGTCAAAATCAAAGAGCATCCCGGCGTTTAGGTCCATACGCTTTCTTTCCATCAGGCCTCGTTGACGTGTGCGGGGCGTATTTGCAATTTCGATGTTGAAGTGGTGACGGTTTTCATCATGAACGATAACCAGTTCCGAAGTTTTAAATACAACTTTTGACGATTCCCCCGAAATAGCCAGGTTGGAGGTTCCGACCAACACCAACATCAGCAAGAGGACAAAACAATACTCAAGGATAGCTAGGCTGTGGCGCAACAAAGGAACATTCCTTCCCCAAATGACGAAAAATGGTAGAATAGGCTTCTTTTTTTCTGGCTCGCACGCGGCGACCAATTTATTTTCTTTTGTGAGATAAGACCACCCTGAGGGGAAAAAAATTTGTTACACGCGGTGAGTTTAGGTGGCGCACTAGGATTATTATGGTTGCTGCTGTCGGGTATTTTCGAAACCTGGCTGCTGGCGCTTGGCCTGTGCTCAATTGTCGTCATTGTTCTGTTCGCCAATCGAATGGATGTGATCGATCATGAAGGGCATCCCATCCACATAAGCTGGCGCGCCCTGATGTTCTGGCCCTGGCTGGCCTGGGAAATCGTCAAGGCCAATATTGACGTCGCACGCATCATTCTTCATCCAAAAATGCCGATAACCCCGACGATCCTGGATATCAAGGCTTCGCAAGTGACCGAATTGGGTCATGTTTTTTATGCCAATTCGATCACCCTGACGCCTGGAACGGTTACTTTAAGATTGCGGGACGGCTTCATGGAAGTCCACGCCTTGACCCCCACGGCTATCGAAGGATTGTTAGGCGGAGAAATGGATCGAAGGGTGCGCGCCGTCGAAGGTCTGGCTGATGGCACGGTAGAGGACACCTGAGATGTTTGCATCCGCAGCTATCGCAATACTCGTAACCATGGGACTAGTCCTTATTCGCGCCCTGAAGGGGCCAACCGTTTACGACCGAATTCTCGCCGCCAACTGTTTCGGCACCCTGACCCTGTTATTGATTTCCGTTTACGGCTTCCTGACGGACCGGCCGGAGTTTCTTGATATTGCCATGGTTTACGCCCTGATCAACTTCATTGGCACCATAGCTGTATCCAAGTTTGTCCGTTTTCGGGATTTGGCTCCGCCCCTGCACGACAACGACCCGGGGGACATTTAATGGAATTGATAATCGATCTTGCCAGCTGGGCCATGTTTTTGGGTGGTTCCGCATTTTTGCTGATTGGCGCAATCGGCATGATCCGCCTGCCCGACATGTTCTCGCGCATGCACAGTGTCGGCATTATCGACACACTGGGCACGGTGATGCTTTTTGTCGGCATGATGTTACAGGCGGGATTGACTCTGGTTTCGGTCAAAATATTCTTCATCATCCTGTTCCTGATGTTTACCGGCCCGACAGCGACTCACGCCCTGGCCCGCGCCGCCATGGCGGCGGGACAAAAACCGTTCAGAATTGATGATGAAACCGATGAAAAGGAACTGCAGCTAATGAAAGAACTTGAAGAAGAGAGGAAAAAGCTATCGAAGAGCTGATCCTTATCGTTTTGTTGTCTTTCATGGCAATAACGGCGCTGACGCTGGTGCGGATGCATAATCTGTTCGCGGTCGTCATGATGTCCGGAATTTACAGCCTGCTGGCAGCCGTTTTGTATGTAGTCATGGATGCGGTTGATGTCGCCTTTACCGAGGCCGCTGTCGGCGCCGGGATTTCAACCGTGTTGATGCTCGGAACTCTGGCGTTAACAACCCGTATGGACAAGGAAAATAGATCGGTCGCGCCAATACCTTTGGCTATCGTCTCGCTGACCGGCGCATTGTTGATTTACGCCACGTTGGACATGCCGTTCTACGGTGAACGCACGGCGCCAATCCATCATCATGTTGCATCGCGCTACATTGAAAAATCTGGCCATGAAGTCGGCCCGCCAAATATTGTCACCTCTATTCTGGCCAGTTATCGCGGCTATGACACCTTGGGCGAAGTGACGGTAATTTTCACCGCCGCAGCAGGGGTTATGGCCCTGATCGGTCGTTCGCGCCGCCGCAAAAAACAGCAAACAAAAACAACAACAGGGGGGAGCACCTGATGTTGAACCGGACCTCCATCCTGCGCGTTGTCTCTAAGTTGTTGATACCGCCGATCCTTTTGTTCGCGCTCTATGTACAATTCCATGGCGACTTCGGACCAGGTGGTGGCTTCCAGGCGGGTGTCATCTTCGCCTCTGCCTTTATCCTGTATGCGTTGATTTTCGGTGTCGACAATGCCCGCAAGGTTGTCCCGGCGTGGATGACCCGCCTTATGTTGTCTTTGGGACTTTTGCTTTACGCCGGGGTCGGTGTCGTCGCCATGTTACTGGGGGGTGACTACCTTGATTATTCGACGTTGTCAGATGACCCACACGCGGGCCAGCATCTTGGCATTACCCTGATTGAACTGGGCGTCGGCATCACCGTCGCCGGGGCCATGATCACGATCTTCCTTATTTTTGACGGTCGCCTTCGCAGCGAAGAAAGGGCAGACTAGATCATGGAAATGTTCACAGGGCTGTTCAATTACTGGGTCGTCGTCGTGTTGATGATGATGGGTTTTTACATGGTTATTTCGCAGCAAAACCTGATCAAGAAAATAGTCGGACTGAATGTTTTTCAGGTATCGGTTTTTGTCTTTTATATCTCGATGAGCAAGATCAAGGGCGGCACCGCGCCTATTTTAGCCGAAGGCATTGAAGTTTACTCCAACCCCCTGCCTCATGTTCTGATCCTGACCGCCATCGTCGTTGGCGTTGCAACAACGGCGCTGGGACTGGCCCTGACGGTCCGGATCAATGATGCTTTCGGCACTATTGAAGACGACGAGATAGAGGCGTTGGAAACCGAAGACGCCCGTTCCGCCCTGGAGGAGGCATCGTGATCGCTGATCAACTCCCCATCCTTCAGGTGATAACTCCCCTTATCAGCGCTCCGTTGATTGTCATTCTGCGCAAACCCCGCGCCGCATGGGGATCAGCCATGATCATTACATGGGCGACGTTTGCTATTTCGTTGTCGTTGCTGATGCAGGTTCTGGATAACGGCACGATCATTTACAGGATTGGCGGTTGGGCCGCGCCCTGGGGTATCGAGTACGTACTGGACAAGGTTGGTGCCTTTGTCCTGCTGATCGTTTCGGGCATCGGCGCTGTGGTCATGACCTACGCCCGGCGTAGCGTCGAACATGAAATCCCGGAAGATCGCGTCTACCTGTTTTACACCATGTACCTTCTGTGCCTGACCGGGTTGCTGGGCATTGTCATCACTGGCGATGTCTTCAACCTGTTCGTGTTCCTGGAGATATCTTCATTGTCTTCGTATGTGTTGATCAGCCTGGGTAAAGACCGCCGCGCCCTGAGCGCCGCGTACCGCTACCTGATTATGGGCACCATCGGGGCGACGTTCTACATTATCGGCGTTGGCCTGATGTATATGATGACCGGCACGTTGAACATGACGGACCTGGCGACCCTGCTGCCAACAATCGCCGATACCCGGGTCATCCAAGCGGCAATGGCTTTTTTGACTGTCGGTATTTGCCTAAAGCTGGCTTTATTCCCGTTGCATCTGTGGCTACCCAACGCCTACACGTTTGCTCCATCCGTGGTGACAGCGTTCATGGCCGCTACTGCGACCAAGGTTGCGGTTTACGTTTTAATCCGTCTCGTCTTCACGGTATTTGGCGACGTCAATGTATTCGAAACACTGGGCGTTCAGAATATTTTGATGGCGCTCGCCATCATGGCCATGTTCGCAGCATCGACAATCGCTATCTACCAAAATAACGTCAAACGCCTGTTCGCCTATTCCAGTGTCGCGCAGATCGGCTACATCGTCCTGGGGATCAGTTTCGCCTCGGAGACAGGCCTCGCCGCCGGCATCATTCACCTGTTCAACCACGCCATAATGAAGTGCGCGATCTTTTTGGGTCTTGGTTGTGTTGCCTTACGTATGGGCGGCGTCACACTTAAGGACATGAACGGCCTTGGCCATCGTATGCCTTGGACAATGGCGGCGATTGTGCTTGGCGGGTTGAGCCTGATCGGGATCCCGATGACGGTTGGTTTTATTTCCAAGTGGTATCTGGTTCGCGCCGCGATCGAACAGGACATGTGGCTGATCGCCGCCCTGATCGTCTTAAGCTCCTTACTGGCCGTGATTTACGTCTGGCGCATTGTCGAAACCGCCTACCTGAAACCAACGCCGGAAAACGCCGCCCCGGTTAAAGAAGCACCTTTATCCATGCTGATGCCGTTATGGGTAATGGCACTGTCCAGTATCTATTTCGGCCTCGACGCCACAAACACCCTGACTATCGCCCTGGACGCAGCCAGTTCATTGTTGAACGGAGGCATCCGTTGAGCCCCGACTTCACTGTTCAGGCAGCTCTGGTCACGCCGCTTGTCGGCGCGGTCCTGATTGCTTCCACGGGTCGCTGGCCGAACCTTCGCGAAACAATAACGCTGGTTACGGCGGTTATCCTGTTTAGTCTTGTTGCGTCGTTGTATCCGCACGTTATGGACGGAGGCAGACCTTCGTTTGTTACCGGCGAGATGCTGCCCGGTCTTCCCATTGCCTTTCTGGTGGAACCGCTTGGTCTGTTATTCGCACTAATCGCCAGTTTCCTGTGGATCATCAATTCGCTGTATTCCATCGGCTACATGCGGGCCCATCATGAAAAGAACCAAACGCGTTTTTATGTGTGTTTCGCCATCGCGCTTGCCAGCGCCGTCGCTATCGCATTCGCTGGAAACATGATGACGTTGTTCGTCTTCTATGAAGCCCTGACGATTAGCACCTATCCGTTGGTTACTCATGCGGGAACGGACAAGGCTAAGCGCGGCGGGCGCGTATATTTGGGTATATTGTTATCCACGTCCATCGGTTTCCTGTTCCTGGCAATCGTCTGGACCTGGATGATCGCTGGCACTCTCGATTTCATGCCGGGCGGAATTCTTGAGGGTAAGGCCTCTGCAACAGCAGTGGGGATTCTTCTGGCGCTGTACATGTTCGGCATTGGTAAGGCGGCGCTGATGCCGTTCCATCGCTGGCTACCATCGGCGATGGTTGCCCCGACGCCAGTCAGTGCTCTTCTTCACGCAGTGGCCGTTGTCAAAGCTGGCGTATTCAGTGTGTTGAAGGTGACAATCTATATTTTCGGTTATGAATTCCTGGCCGACATCGGCGTCTCCCAGTGGCTGCAATATCTTGCCGCCTTCGTCATCGTCACCGCCTCGCTGGTTGCCCTGCGACAAGATAACCTGAAAGCCCGGCTGGCCTATTCAACCATTAGCCAGCTTTCCTACATTGTGCTGGGGGCGATGCTGGTAAATTCGTCAGGCATTCTGGGCGGCGGCATGCACATCGCCACCCACGCGTTTGGCAAGATCACTCTGTTCTTTTGTGCTGGTGCCTACATGGTCGCTGCCCACAAAACCAAAGTCAGTGAACTGGCCGGGATTGGACGATCCATGCCCATCACCACAATGGCTTTCCTGATTGGCAGCCTGTCGATCATCGGTTTGCCCCCGATGGGCGGTCTATGGAGCAAGTGGTATTTGGCCCTGGGTACGTTGGAGGCGGACCAAATGGTGTTGTTGGGTGTTTTGATGGCCTCGTCTTTGCTTAACATCGCCTACCTGCTACCGATCCCGTTTCGTGGATTTTTTGCCCAATCGGACGACGACGGTCCGCAGAAATTTAGGGAAGCCCCGACGTTGTGCGTCATCGCCCTGTCGCTAACCGCTGTTGGATGCCTCGTACTATTTTTCCATCCCGAACCAGTCTATGACCTGTTGCTGCCTTTGGTCGGAAAAATGCCATGAGCGAACACATGAATGACAAAAATTCTGATATGGAAAAGAAACATCTGTTCGATAGTCCGAAGAACATCAAACGGACCATTCATGCCCTGTATGCGGTTTGTCTGTTGGTATTCCTTGGCGACTTTGTCGTTCACCGGCATGTCGATCACCCGTGGGAAGCGATGTTCGGTTTTTATGGTGTTTACGGTTTTGTTGCCTGCGTAATCTTGGTGCTGGTGGCTAAGGAACTGCGCAAGATTTTGATGCGTGGCGAGGACTATTACGATGACAAGTAGCCTCGCACCCTTCCTGATTTTTTACATAGGCGCCGTGTTTACCTACTTAACCAAAGGTACGCTCCGTGCCGCTATCACCTTGCTGGTGCCGCTGATCGGGGCATGGAATTTGTGGATGTTGTCTGGTGTTGAAGCCAACGTCACTTATTCCATTTTCGATTACACCTTGACGCTGTTGCGCATCGATAAGCTTAGCCTGATTTTCGGCATCCTGTTCCATATCGCCGCGTTCCTGGGGTTTATATTCTCGTTGCATATACGCGACACCTCGGAAACGACAGCAAGCATGGTTTACGCGGGCAGCGCACTGGGCGCGGTGTTTGCCGGCGACCTGATTACCCTGTTCCTGTTCTGGGAGATGCTGGCCCTGTCATCGGTCTTTTTGATCCTTGCCCGGCGCACAGAAAGAGCGCGCGCAGCGGCCATGCGCTACCTGCTGATCCAGGTGCTCTCAGGCGTCATTCTGCTTGCTGGTGTGTTGCTCAGGGTTCACGAGACCGGTTCCATCTCCTTTGACTTCATCGGTATTGATAGCTTGAGCGGCAAGATCATCCTGTTTGCCATCGGCATCAAGTGCGCCTTCCCATTTCTGCATAACTGGTTGACCGACGCCTACCCCGAGGCGACACCGACCGGCACGGTTTTTTTGAGCGCCTTTACAACCAAGGTCGCGGTCTATTCATTGGCACGATCTTTCCCCGGTGTGGAAATGCTGGTTTACATTGGCGGCACTATGGCCATGTTCCCGATTTTTTTCGCGGTGATTGAAAACGACCTGCGCCGGGTGCTGGGTTACAGCCTGATCAACCAGGTTGGTTTCATGGTTGTTGGCATCGGACTTGGAACGGAACTGGCGATCAACGGCGCGATCAGTCACGCCTTCAACGATGTGATATTCAAAGGACTTTTGTTCATGTCCATGGGTGCAGTCCTGTACAGGACCGGAAAAATGAATGGTTCCGAACTTGGCAACCTGTACAAGTCCATGCCGTGGACCACCGGTTTTTGCATCGTCGGAGCTGCATCTATTTCAGCCTTCCCGCTGTTTTCCGGTTTTATTTCAAAATCCATGGTCATGGTCGCAGCCCTGGAAGAAGGCCATTCGATGATCTGGCTGGCGCTATTGTTTGCTTCGGCCGGCGTGTTTCACCACGCGGGCATAAAGATTCCTTTCTTCGCCTTCTTCGCCCACGAATCCGGTATCCGCTGTAAGGAAGCGCCGAAAAATATGCTGCTTGCTATGGGACTGGCTTCTATCATCTGTATCTTCAACGGGTCCTACCCGTGGTTGTTATATGATCTGTTGCCCTTCCCTGTAGACTACGCACCATACACCGCGGCCCATGTGTTGAGCCAGACCCAGTTACTTTTCTTCTCGGCTCTGGCCTTCTGCCTGCTGAAGCTCACCGGGCTTTATCCCCCCGAACTACCCGGCGTCAACATTGACGCAGAGTGGACCTATCGCAAATTAATGCCAAAAGCAGCGCGTGGGATTCTTGCCATTTTCACGCCGTTGAATATGGCGATTCGGCAAGGCTTTGTTGGCCGCCTGAACCGATTGATCATGGATATCGGTAAACTACAACAAGGTAACGGTCTGCTTGCACGGTCACAACAGGCAGGAAACATGGTGTTATGGGTGATTGTCGTTCTGGGCTCATATCTGGCTTTCTACCTTTTCAGTTAATGGCATGAACAAAGCCTTCACCAAGAAGACGGATCAGGAATGGGCCGACGATCTGGAGGAACGATGCCCGGTGGCGGGAACAGAATCCATTACATCATGCCTAGTTTATTAAGAAAGTCATCAATCCCTTTAACCATTTCTGCCTTTTCAGAAAAAGTTCTTTTTCTCATTATTCCGTGATGGTGCTTGTCCACAACCAGCAAATCTACTGACGAATATTTTTTGATGAAATCAAGACTAGAAAGAGTGGTCAACTTATCTTGAGTACCGTAGATCCACAATTGCGGAGCATTTTTTTCCTGTAGAATTTCTTTTTTCCAATTCACACTTGTATTCCAAATATTAGAAATTCCGCACGAATAAGTGCCCGCAAAGTTCAAGACACCAACAACACCATTAGGCTGCAAAGCGGCATAGGACAATGCGCCTATACCGCCTGTCGATTGCCCTGCAATGATTGTATGTTCATCATCCGCCCAGGATTTAGTCGCGACATACTTGTGAACCGCATCGAAATCGCGTCCTACAGAATAGGCAACATTCTCATAATTCTTTGCTCTACAATTGAAAGGAGCCATTTTCCCACCGGAACGGCTATGTCCTTTATGGGCAAAGAAAAATGCTGCATATCCCCTTTCTGCAAAGTGCTTCAAAAGCCACTTGTATTTAATTACGTCATAATATGTAAAACGATAAACGAGATCCTTCCTTGATTTACTTGAGGAGCCGTGAGTCAAAATAATAGCCGGTCTTGCTTCAATCCCTTTCTTCCTCGCGCTCAGTACATGAATATTTATATTCTTTCCATTGGATATAGCAGGCGCAAACTCTTCTTCAAATATGTATCCTTCCTCATTCCATGATCGTGGGAGGTTATCCATTCTAGGGCTGGCGCAAGCACCAACAAGCATAATCAACGACAAAATCGGAAATACCTTCACAAAATTGCAAAAATAAAACTTCAATTCACGTCTCCTTTTTGGTCTTTATTGATCGGTTAGTGGTGCAGTTCACTATGCGTTAAAAATGAAATCTCGATGCTGCGGCGGCTTTCGCCAGGCTATGCTCATGGTTGTGTTATGTGATCCGATTTTACACACATCAAGAAGTTTCTGTAGTTAGAGCCTCCTCATAAACTATAATTCATTGAATATAAAGGATGAATCAACGTTTATATCTGACAGGGCGATTCAGAGAAAATGCGGTTTTTTGTCAACGGCGATAAGTTTGACGGCTTTGCCGCATATGAATTGACCGCTTCTGTTGTTGACCTAACCCACAACCACAACCCCACGTCCCAAACCCAGTCCCGGCAACGTCCCAAACCGTTGCCGGGACACCCATTTGGAGGGTTCCGATTTTCGAATTTAGACTCCGTTAAGGATAACTCTTAGGCAATTTTTAACGCCCCTCCCCTACTCTCCTCCCACACGCAAAATGAACAGGGCAAAATCCCAATTCCATGCCATTATCCGAAAAAAAATCAGCCCGCCATGCGCATGAGAACTTTTAACGCGCCAACGATGATCGAGGCCATGGAACTGGTGCGCTTGGAGATGGGCGCGGATGCTTGCAGACTATCCCTTTCCGACGTTAGCATTACGCCCAGCGTAATCCGGTCTCTCTTGCTCGCATCCCGATGCCATATACTGATACGATAAGCGCAGGCGACTCGCACGGAACCGATCACTCTAATATGTCCGAGGCTGCACTATGAGTTCCGCACCTACCTTGGCTCCCCGCCCCTCGTCCCGTTCCAGCGGGCAGAATATGATAGCCATTGCTTCAGGCAAAGGAGGGGTTGGCAGAACATGGTTCGCCATCACGTTGACACACGCTCTGGCCCAGAAGAAGGTCCGCTCTTTGCTCTTTGATGGTGATCTTGGTCTGGCCAACCTGGATATTCAACTTGGCCTGATACCGAAACACGACCTGGGAAGCGTCATCGCCGGTCGCCTGACGTTAAACCAGGCGGTGCTCACCTATGAAGAAGGTAACTTTGACATTATCGCCGGGCGTTCAGGCTCTGGCGGTTTGGCAAATATCCCGGTAAGCCGGCTGCAAACGTTAGGTGACGATTTGGGCCTGCTTGCGGCTGCCTACGATAAAGTCATCATCGATCTTGGTGCTGGCGTTGAGCGCACGGTACGGCAGCTGATGCAAAGTGTTGGCACATGTCTGGTGGTAGCCACCGATGAACCGACGTCCCTGACTGACGCTTATGCCTTTATCAAGGTTACCCACATGGAGCGCCCCGGCGCAGACATACGTATTGTCATCAATATGGCGAATTCAACCCGTGAAGGAGAGCGAACCTACAATACCCTGCTCAAAGCATGTGAAGGATTTCTGAAAATTTCGCCGCCGTTAATCGGCGTCATCAGGCGCGACAACAAGGTACGCGAGTCGATCAAAAGCCAGTCTTCAATTCTGACTCGTTTCCCCAATTCCGAAGCCGCCACCGATGTCGAGCAAATTGCTGAAAAACTGAAAACAAATCAGGATTAACCGGCGCAAATTACACTCAGGCCCCTAAACGGATAAAAATTTCGTTCGAAAGAGCCGGACAAGACCACAATAACACCGTCAACAGCCCCGCAATGCAAACTGCATTTGTCGTATTGCACGGCTGGGTACGCATTTTGCGTCCTCTCTGCTTTTGAAATATAGCGATACCCAAGAGGCCGATACGCTGTCAAAATGGGCACATGGGTTCTAATTAATGCCCGCTGGTATTAGCTTGTTGAATGAAGGTTTCGGTGTCCTGGCTTTGAATATCATCCAGATCTCGAAACTTCAGGTGACGCCGGTGTTTACCTTTGCCCTCAAGCCGTGAATTCGGATCGTCAAACTGTGCGCCACGGCTAAATTCGACCGACAAGTGATCCTTGTAGGAAAAGATGCCGCCGATGATCTTTCCCTCTTTCAAGAACACGATGCCGCCGTATTTGATATCCTCTTCCAAGTCCGGGCCATGCTTACGAAAAAGCGCCACGAGGTTTTCTGCAATGTCCCCCTGTGTGTGGCTGTTGGTCTTCAGATCTAAGATGTAATCCTGGGTGGCAGTCGCATTTATCGCCATGTTTTGTCCTCTCTTTTGAGATAATCTTGGTCGGGCAGTAATGTTAAAGAAATCCAGCTTTCGTTAACCATGATCGGAAAACGGCAATGTTTCGAATCGGTTACGGCCGGTTAATCTGCGAACGGATCATGAACAAGTATCGAGTCTTCACGTTCAGGGCTGGTTGAAAGAAGCGCGACAGGTGCCTCGATCAACTCTTCGATACGACGTATATATTTGATCGCCGTCGCCGGAAGTTCCGCCCAGGAGCGAGCTCCTTCAGTGCTTTCAGGCCAGCCTTCCATGCTTTCGTAGATCGGTTCGACTTTTTCCTGCTTAACGGTAGACGCGGGCAGGTGGTCATGGTTTTCGCCGTCGATGCGGTAGCCGGTACAGACTTTCAACTCATCCATGCCATCGAGCACATCGACCTTGGTCAGGGCGATACCACTTATACCGTTCACCTTGACAGCCTGACGAACAAGGACGGCGTCAAACCAGCCGCAGCGACGCGGACGGCCCGTAACGGTGCCAAATTCGTGCCCCCGTTCGCCAAGTCCCTGACCTACCTCGTCCTCCAATTCGGTCGGAAAAGGCCCACTGCCAACACGGGTGGTGTAGGCTTTGGTAATGCCCAGCACATAATCGATTGCTCCCGGGCCCTGCCCGGAACCAGCGGCGGCCTGCCCGGCGACAACGTTTGACGATGTGACAAACGGATAGGTGCCATGATCGATATCGAGCATGGTGCCTTGCGCGCCTTCGTACAAGATACGCTTGCCGGATTTTCTGGCTTCGTCGAGCTCTTTCCACACGGCGCCGGAAAACGGTAATAGCCTGGATGCCAATTCCTGCAGTTGATCGATCAAGTCGCCTTGATCGACTTCTTCCATCCCCAGACCACGTAGCAGGGCATTGTGGTGGAACAGCATCTTGTCGATCTTGTCGCTCAGGACTTCCGGGTCCGCCAAATCGCCAACACGAATGGCCCGCCTGGCGACCTTGTCCTCGTAGGCCGGGCCGATACCGCGCCCGGTGGTTCCGATTTTAGCTTTGCCAAGGGCTTCTTCGCGCACCCGGTCCAGATTACCGTGCAGGGGAAGGATCAACGGCGCATTGTCCGCGATTCGAAGGTTAGCCGGTGAAATGTCGATGCCCTGTTCCCTGATTTTATCGATTTCGGTGAGTAAAGCCCACGGATCAAGGACAACGCCATTACCGATGATGGACATCTTTCCACCGCGAACAACACCCGAAGGCAGCATATTCAACTTGTAGGTAACCCCGTCGATAACCAGGGTGTGCCCGGCGTTATGCCCTCCCTGGAAACGAACGACGACGTCCGCACGTTCAGAAAGCCAATCGACAATTTTTCCTTTGCCTTCGTCGCCCCATTGCGAGCCGACGACCACTACATTGGCCATGTCGTGATATTCCTTCTAATTTGTGTAAGTAATTTTGCCATCAGACAAATAGTGGGTACAGCCAAGGCGTTTTGCATCGCTTTCGATGTCTGCGTCATTTGCCAGTCCGTCTACCGTAATCCAGCCTTCGGATCTTAGTTTGCGCGCCTGGGAGATATCCGTATTGATTGGGATGTATAGACGTTTTTTCGGATCCATGGTAGGAACGGCGCGCAAGACGGTATCCATGAACAGGCTCATGCCTGTGGCCGGTTCTCCTTGCGTCCCATTGCCACCAGCAAGGTAGCGTCCTCCCCGGCCAAGTTCCCCGCGAACCCCGCCTGCAAATATCGTAAACGTGACACCGGTGTGATACTCCAACCCCCGGCTTTCAACGGGATCAACCGTCAGGTTCAGATCAGGAGCGGCGGCACGAATTTTTTTGATAACCGTCCCCAGAGACTTCCGTTCGCTTTCGGCCATTTTCGGCAGGTCAAGGCCTTCTAACGCCGCAAAGGCAGAATCTGCGGGACCTGTTGCACGCAGCAGGGCGGCTAAATTGGCCGTGACTTCCTCACCCAATTGATCGGACAGGTCTTCGACTGCGGCCTCGTCTTTTCGATCCAATGCTGTCCTGAGATTTGCCGCAGAATCCCCATCCAGGTTCAACTCACCGATTACCGCCGGGACCAGAGTCGGCAAGGCAAGATCGACAGACAAATCCGTAATTTTCAAATTTGTCAGGGCTTCGACGGCCATCAAAATAATTTCCGTGTCGGCCTGAGGTTGTGAACTGCCGATCAGCTCTGAGCCAACCTGTCCAAATTGGCGTTCCGGGCGCATCTGGGTGCCACGTACGCGAAGAACCTGTCCGCCGTAGCACAGGCGAAGGGGCCGGGGCGATT
>MPLX02148671.1_pt1 | contig 18491 bp, 15 predicted proteins | sample 1617341 | NCBI WGS metagenome assembly MPLX02 (sample SAMN05944804, study PRJNA350692) | marine metagenome | biome: marine; feature: ODZ; material: water; isolation source: 120 m water sample filtered on 0.2 um supor filter | place: Pacific Ocean | collected 2012-04-08 | depth 120m m | reverse complement strand
GTTATTGCTCTGACGCCGAGACAACGGTGAGACCTCTGCGGGATAGCCGGTAATAAAGGTTGGCGCGATCAAGTTACTCTCAACAGTTTCCTCGAAAACGTCCAGCAATAATTCTCCCGCCGTTTTATCCCCATCAAATTCAAATCCGGCCGTTTTGCCGAAGTGCAAAAGCGCCTGCGTGTCGGAACAGGCGTCTGGCGAGAGTGTAGGGTTGTATTCGCATACAGCCTCTGTCATCGAAAGTCGGTTAAAGGTTGCACCAAAATCGATGGTCTTGCCCTGGTATGTCAGGGTAGCTGTCCCCACAACCTCGCCCGCCACTTCCCGGAGCATCTGCTCTGTCAGGTCCATGTAGTCGTGGAAATCCACATAGGCTTCGTTGTATTCAAGCATCGTGAACTCGGGGTTGTGCTGAGTGCTAAGTCCTTCATTCCGAAAGTTGCGGTTAAGTTCATACACCCTCTCAAATCCCCCGACCAGGCACCGTTTGATATACAGTTCTTGCGCAACACGAAGATACAGATCGACATCCAGGGCGTGGTGGTGGGTCACAAACGGTCGCGCGTTAGCGCCCCCAGGGATAGACTGCATGATAGGCGATTCGATTTCGAGATACCCCCTGCAATCGAGAAAACGGCGCAAGGCAGTAAGCGTCGCCGCCCTTTTGCGGAACACATCACGCGATTCCTGGCTGACCAGGAGGTCTACATAACGCTGACGGTACCGGGTCTCAATATCGGTAAGGCCATGATACTTCTCTGGTAATGGGTGCAATGACTTGACCAGTAAGCGCAAGCTCTGCACGTTAATGGTCAGCTCGCCGGTCCGGGTTCTAAAGAGTATCCCGACGACGCCGACGATATCTCCAATATCGAGTTTCTTGAAAACGCTGTTGTACACCCCTTCGGGTAACGTGTCCCGTTGCGCGTAGATCTGGATATCGCCGGACTCATCACGAACATGGGCAAAGCTCGCTTTACCCATGACCCGGCGAGTCATCAGGCGGCCGGCGACACTGACTTCGATAGGCTGTTCGTCCAGCCCCGAGGTCTCAGTGTGCTCGTGCCGGGCAAAGATAGTGGCCGCATCGATGTTACGGCGAAAATCATTGGGAAAAGCCTCGCCCGTGTCCCGGAGTGCTGCAAGCTTAGTTTTTCGCTGCGTAACCTGTTCGTTGTCGTTAATCTTTGTCATCAGTATTCTATTTCTAGAGCCCCGCTTTCAAGCTGGCTTCAATGAATTGCCCGAGTCCCCCGTCAAGAACCGCCTGCGTATTTCCCGTCTCAACACCGGTGCGAAGATCTTTGATTCGGGATTGGTCCAATACGTAAGAACGTATCTGACTACCCCATCCGATGTCGGCCTTGGAGTCTTCAAGCTCTTGTTGCTTCTCCCGCTTCTCACGCATTTGGGCGTCGTATAGCCGCGCCCTAAGCATGTTCATGGCTTCCGCTCGATTTCTATGCTGGGAGCGGTCGTTCTGGCATTGCACCACAATCCCGCTCGGAAGGTGGGTAAGGCGCACCGCCGAGTCGGTCCGGTTGACGTGCTGCCCCCCTGCCCCGCTGGCGCGGTAAGTATCGACGCGAAGATCCGCTGGGTTAATCTCCACTTCGATACTGTCGTCGATTTCCGGGTAAACAAACACAGAGGCAAAAGAGGTATGCCGACGATTACCCGAATCAAAAGGCGATTTACGAACCAATCGATGAACGCCGGTCTCGGTGCGTAACTTTCCAAAGGCATATTCCCCCCGGATTTGAATGGTCGCGCTCTTGATTCCAGCCACCTCACCGTCCGAGCGCTCAATCAGTTCAGTCACGAATTTTTCATCTTCGGCCCAGCGCAGATACATCCGCAAGAGCATCTCAGCCCAGTCCTGGGCCTCTGTACCCCCGGAGCCCGCCTGAATATCGACAAAGGCGTTCGCCGAGTCGAGCTCTCCTGAAAACATCCGAAGAAACTCGAGTTTTTCCAGTTGCGCGACGATCTGACGGGTATCCCGCTCGATCAGGTCGATCGATTCTGAATCTTCTTCCTCACGCGCAAGCACGAGTAGTTCCCGGGAGTCCTGAGTCCGGGTGTCCAGATCAGCGAGCGTAGTCACGGTCGCCTCGAGGCTGGCTCGCTCCTGCCCAAGTTTTTGAGCCTCTTGCGGGTTGCTCCAGATCTGGGGATCCTCAAGGCGTAACAACACTTCCGCGAGACGGTCTTTTCGCTCCTCGAAGTCAAAGATACCCCCTAAGCGCGTCGATACGCGCCGTTATCTCTTTCAGGAGGCTATTTAATTCCCCTACCTCTGTCATCTGGTATGACCGTCCTTAAGCCGTGATGAAACCCGGAGGATACCGGAATTGGGTCCGTTCGTAATCCTGGATCGTCGTATTTCCCGTTCGCTCGCGTCTTCCAGGCACAAGGAAACGACATCGCCGAGGGTGTCAAGTTGCTCGAACATGCTGTTTGTTGGAGAATTCCGTCTCCCCGTTATCCTATTCCAATTTCCTTTGACCCTTTATCCATGATTATTGGTATCCCAGTCGAGTGCGCCGCTGGTGAGCGCCGCGTTGCGTTAGCACCTTCTAGCATCCCCCAGATTACCCAGTTGGGTTTTGAGGTACAGATCGAAAGCGGGGCGGGTACAGCTGCGGGCTTCGCTGACCAAGACTATCTCGACCAGGGCGCCACTATCGCCACTAATCGAGAAGCGCTCTGGGGCGACAGCGACATTATCATCAAGATTCGCCCGCCGCTTCAATCCTCCGACCCGAGTTTCGGTGAGTTTCAGTTGCTCGGTAGAGGTAAAAGCTTAATCTGCCTCGTGGGCCCTGCTCAGAACCCGACTCTGCTTGCCGATCTTGCCAATGCAGGCGTCACCACCCTCGCGATGGACGCGGTGCCACGCATCTCACGTGCACAGAAGCTCGATACCTTGAGTTCCATGGCAAACATTGCCGGATACCGTGCGATCGTCGAAGCCGCCCATCATTTTGGGCGTTTCTTTACCGGGCAGGTTACCGCAGCAGGTAAAGTGCCCCCCGCAAAAGTTCTGGTGATTGGCGCCGGCGTGGCAGGATTGGCTGCAATCGGGGCCGCGAATGCGATGGGCGCAATTGTCCGCGCTTTCGATACCCGGCCCGAGGTAAAAGAACAAGTCGAAAGCATGGGGGCACAGTTCCTGATGCTGGACTTCAACGAAGATGGTGCTGGTGAAGGTGGCTACGCCAAAGTCATGAGCGAAGAATTTATTGCGGCGGAGATGAAGCTGTTTGCCGAGCAGGCTCGCGAAGTCGACATTATCGTTACCACTGCGCTGATTCCCGGCAAACCGGCTCCCAAGTTAATCCTGGCCGAAACCGCCCGATCTATGCGCGCGGGCAGCGTTATCGTAGATCTTGCGGCAGAACAGGGTGGCAACTGTGAACTGACCCGGCCCGGAGAAGTCTGCAAAACCGATGGCATCACGATTATCGGTTACACCGATTTACCAAGCCGCATGGCTGCCCAATCGAGCCAACTCTATGGCAACAACATCTCGAATTTACTCGCCGAATTGTGCCCAGAGAAAGACGGCCGCGTTAACGTCAACATGGAAGATGAAGTAATCCGGGGCATGACCGTCGTAAACGCCTCTGAGGTGACCTGGCCACCTCCCCCGCCGCGACTTTCTGCAAAACCCAGACCCGCGACCCCCGAGCAGACGCCATCCCCAGCCAAGCCCGTTCAATCCAAAGCGAGCTCTGCGGCAAGTTCATTCGGAGGGCTCGCCTTCGTGGTCCTAGCGATTCTTGGGGTCGGCGCGGTCGCTCCACCTTCGTTCATGTCGCACTTCACCGTTTTTGTTCTGGCAATATTTGTGGGCTGGCAGGTCATCTGGAATGTCACTCCAGCGTTGCACACACCATTGATGAGTGTCACCAACGCGATAAGTGGAATTATTGTCATCGGGGCGCTGCTTCAAATGGGCTCTAGCTCCATCCTGGTCATAATTCTCGCCACAATCGCACTTCTTCTGGCGAGCATTAATGTCTTTGGTGGGTTTTGGGTGACCCAACGCATGCTGCAGATGTTTCACAAGGGATCATGATGTCCAGCGGAATAATCTCAGCTGCCTATATCGCCGCTTCAATTCTTTTTATTCTGAGTCTGGGTGGTCTCAGCAATCAGGAAAGCGCACGGCGAGGTAATCTTTTTGGAATCGCCGGTATGACGTTGGCGATTGGCGCAACCCTTTTCACCGGGCTGCCCCTCAGTTACGCGTTGGTGTTAGGGGTGGTGGCGATCGGAGGGGCCTGCGGTGGGTTAGTCGCGGCACGGGTAGAGATGACCGCCATGCCACAGCTGGTTGCGCTGCTTCACAGTTTCGTCGGACTCGCCGCGGTACTGGTCGGCTTTGCGTCCTATCTTGAGCCAACAACTCACTTTGTGGGCGCAGAAAAAACCGTCCATGACATCGAGATTTTCCTAGGCATACTCATCGGAGCAGTCACCTTCACTGGCTCTATCGCTGCCTTCGGAAAACTCCAGGGTATCCTCACCAGTCGCCCGGTCCTGATGCCGGCCAGACATTTGATCAATCTGGCCATCGGGCTGGTCTGTGTCTGGCTGGGGTATGTTTTTGTTGGCGCGGACTCGATCGGTGCCGGGTCTTGGCCTCTGCTGATCATGACTGCGCTAGCCTTCGCATTCGGTGTTCATATGGTGTTGGCGATCGGTGGAGCAGATATGCCGGTTGTGATATCGATGCTGAACAGTTATTCCGGTTGGGCGGCCGCCGCAACCGGGTTCATGTTGGCCAACGACCTGTTGATCGTGACCGGCGCGCTGGTTGGCAGCAGTGGCGCCATATTGAGTTACATTATGTGCCGGGCCATGAACCGGCGTTTTGTCTCAGTGATTCTAGGCGGTTTTGGGACCACTTCGGTCTCAAAAGGCACGAGCGAGGCGCAAGGCGATGTGATTCCGGTATCGGCCGGAGAGACCGCCCAGTTACTTTCGACCGCCAGTAGCGTCGTTGTAGTTCCGGGATACGGGATGGCAGTCGCTCATGCACAACATCCTGTCTCAGAACTGGTCTCCTCCCTCAAGCAACGAGGTATCCAGACGCGTTTCGCGATCCACCCGGTCGCCGGGCGGATGCCAGGCCATATGAACGTGCTCCTGGCAGAAGCCAAGGTTCCCTACGACAGTGTTCTCGAGATGGACGAGATCAACCCAGATTTTCCGGATACCGATGTGGTCCTGGTCATCGGGGCAAACGACATCGTTAATCCAGCAGCACAGGAAGATCCTGACAGCCCAATCGCGGGGATGCCAGTCCTGGAGGTCTGGAAGGCACAGACCACGATAATCCTCAAACGCAGCATGGCTACCGGTTACGCCGGGGTTGATAACCCCCTTTTCTACCGGGAGAACACCAGAATGCTGTTCGGCGATGCAAAGGACAGCATCAGCCAGGTACTAGCAGCGCTGTAGGCGAAAGCGAATTCAGGCCTCTATCGCCTGCACCATCGCCGCTCCGATCTCGGCCGGATTTGCTGTTACCGTGACTCCTGCGGCTTCCAGAGCGTCGATCTTATCTTTCGCACTACCACTGCCACCGGCGATAATCGCACCTGCATGGCCCATCCGTTTTCCCGGCGGGGCCGTTACCCCGGCGATAAACGCCGCTACAGGCTTCTTCATGTACTCGCCGATCCATTCCGCACACATTTCCTCATCCGTCCCACCAATCTCGCCGCACATCACCACGGCATCTGTGTCGGGATCATCATTGAACAGCTTCATCACATCAAGATGCTTCAAGCCATTTACCGGATCCCCTCCGATTCCGACACAGGTCGACTGCCCCATACCTAACTTTGTCAGCTGATCCACTACCTCGTAAGTGAGTGTGCCGGAACGGGACATCACGCCAATCCGGCCCGGTGTGTGAATGTAGCCGGGCATAATGCCTATCTTAATCTTCCCGGGCGTAATGACCCCGGGGCAATTGGGCCCCACCAGGAGTGAGTCGCTGCCTTCCATACGGCAGCGGGTGCGAACCATATCTTTCACCGGAACGCCTTCCGTAATACAGATCACCGTTTTAATGCCGGCATCGACGGCCTCGTCGATCGCCGCGGCCGCAAAGGGCGGGGGCACATAAATAACCGAAACATTCGCCCCGGTTGCTTCGCGGGCTTCGACTACCGAATCGAATACCGGGATACCCTCAAGGTGTTGCCCTCCTTTTCCCGGGGTCACGCCTGCCACGAATGTCTCGCGACCCAGGGCGTAGTCCAGGCAGTTTCGGGTATGAAACTGGCCAGTCTTTCCGGTGATTCCCTGGGTGATAACGCGGCTGGTTTCATCAATAAGTATTGCCATCCCGGTTATGCCCTCGTCGCCTGGACGACTTTTTCTGCTGCATCCGCCATGGTTGTCGCGTTAACCATGTCAAGCCCCGAGTTCTTCAAAATCTCTCTTCCTTTTTCCACATTTGTACCCTCAAGCCGAACTACCAACGGTATTTGAAGCTCCACCAACGCCGCCGCCTGAACCAACCCCTGCGCCACCACATCGCAACGCATAATGCCACCAAAAATGTTAACCAGAATCGCTTCAAGTCCGGGATTCTTCAACATGATCTTGAATGCATCAGTAACCTGTTCTGTGGTGGCTCCGCCTCCGACGTCCAGGAAGTTAGCCGGCTCGCCACCGTAAAGCTTGATGATATCCATGGTTGCCATTGCGAGACCTGCGCCGTTAACCAGGCAACCGATATTGCCCTCCAGTGAGATATAGCTAAGCCCAGCAGCTGAGGCATCAATCTCATCGGGATCTTCTTCGTCTTTGTCGTGCAGGGCGACGATCTCGGGATGGCGAAAAAGCGCATTGTCGTCAAAATTAAATTTTGCATCGAGGGCAAGAACGGCGCCGTCCGTCGTAACCACCAGAGGATTGATCTCAGCCAGTGAGGCGTCTGTTTCCCAAAACGTCTGATACAACGCCTTGAAAAACGTCACCGCCTCAGCAGCTTGGTCCTGCTGTAGGTCTAACTCCAGGGTGAGCATGCCCGCGTCTTCGTCCGACAGGCCCTGTTCCGGATCGATAATCACCTTGTGAATCTTTTCCGGCGTGCGAGATGCAACCTCTTCAATTTCGGTACCCCCCTCTGCACTTACCATCAGGACGACTCGCTGGCATGACCGGTCTATGACTAACCCCGCGTAAAGTTCCCGAGCGATATCAACTCCCTCCTCTACCAACAAGCGATTGACCCGCTGCCCATCGACCCCAGTCTGGTGGGTTACCAACTTCATGCCAAGCATGTCCTGGGCGGCACTGCGCACTTCGTCCAGTGAGTCTACGACCCTGACGCCGCCGCCCTTGCCCCGGCCACCGGCATGGATTTGTGCTTTAACAACCCAACATTTGCCACCTAATTGCGCTGCGGCCGCGACAGCCTCATCGACACTGAAGCAGGCTTCTCCCCGAGGGACACAAACGCCTCGATCTCTTAGTATCTCCTTCGCCTGGTACTCATGTACTTTCATTCCGGTTTTCCTTTCTAACGATTTTTCGGGGCAGCGGGCAGCCTTTAACCCGCGTACTGAACCTCTATCGGTCGTGCCGGATCGACAATCCAGTCACTCCAGGAGCCGCTGTAAAGCCGCGAACCATGCAGCCCCGCGTACTCCATGGCAAATAGGTTATGGCAAGCTGTTACCCCTGAGCCACAGCTATGGATCACCTCAGTTGGATCACGGTCTCCCAACAATAGGGCGAACTCGGACTTGAGCTCATCGGCAGACTTGAACACCCCTTGCGAGAGGTTCTGGGCAAAGTGGCGGTTGACTGACCCAGGGATACAGCCTGCTTTGCGATCCAGCGGTTCTTGTTCGCCGCTAAAGCGTATTGCTTCCCGAGCATCCACGATCAGGGTGGCATCGCTGTCAAGTGCATTGTGGACGGCGCCGGCGTCCACCTGCAAGGCCGAATCTGCATCTAGCATCAATGCGGTCGGGGTGATTTTTCTACGATCCTCGCCCGCCTCCATCGGTAATCCCGCCTTCGTCCATTGATGAAATCCCCCGTCCAATAGTGAAACCTGCTCGCACCCCATCCAGGAAAGCATCCACCAAAAACGGGCGGCGAATACGCCGGCGCCATCGTCGTAGGCGACAATTGGCGTATCGGTACGCAAGCCGTAGCGGCCCATTCTCTTCAGCCACAAATCTGGCGTTGGGAGGGGATGTCGGCCAGTGTCCGCCCGGATCGGACCAGATAGGTCCCGCTCAAGATCGGCATAATGTGCACCGGGAATCCGCCTGCCTTCAAACGCAGCGCGCCCAGCATCACGGTCGGCCAGGGAGAAACGGCAGTCAAAGACCTGTGCGCCGAGCTCAGACAATTGAAGGGCGCTAACCAGGGACGCCTGCATTAACTTAACTCATCAAAGAATAGGAACAGCGCTATTATCGGCTGTGGGATCCAAACCTTGCAAGACGATCGCCTGCGCCCGTGACAGTTACCCCCCTTGCCAACGCGGTTGAACACGTACCGGGTAGAACGGTCACGGCCGGTGATACCCAAGCCGATTCCGATAGGCCGATGTTTTTGGGTGAAACACGACAAAACAGGATGCGACTGGCGGAGAGGGAGGGATTCGAACCCCCGGACCCTTGCGGGTCAACGGTTTTCAAGACCGCCGCATTCGACCACTCTGCCACCTCTCCGTGGGGCCGGCCCAGAACAAATCAACGCAGATCCTGCCGGGAATTATAGGGTTTTTCAGGCGATAACCCCAAACGCTGACACGGTAACAAGGCTTCAAATCTGGCATAATAGCCCCAGTTAAAGGTTGTACTTTTTTCAATTGAAACTATGGAGCGCCTTCGTACGATGATCAACCGCCAAACCCTCAGCGCGACCCGCCCAGTTGTACAAGGGGTGGAATTCAACAAAGTCCTCAAGAACACCTACGCTCTTTTGTCAGCAACACTGCTCTTCAGTGGTGCAACCGCCGGCCTGTCCATGATGATGCATTGGCCACACCCCGGGCTGATTATCACGCTAGTTGGCTACTTCGGGCTGATGTTTGCTGCCAGTCGCTTTCGCAACTCTGCGTTGGGTCTGGTTTTTGTCTTCGCCTTGACGGGCTTCATGGGCCTGACCCTGGGCCCGATTATCAGCCTATATGTCAATTCCCTCCCTAACGGTGACCAGTTGGTGATGACCGCCCTTGGCGGTACCGGCCTGATATTCCTGGGGTTGTCTGCCTATGCGCTCACCTCCCGCAAAGATTTCAGCTTCATGGGAGGTATGCTGTTTGCGGGTATCCTCGTCGCATTTCTCGCTGGCCTTGGTGCTGCCATTTTTAGTATCCCGGCACTTTCGCTAGCCGTTTCTGCAATGTTCATCCTGCTGATGAGCGGCATGATTCTCTACCAGACCAGTGCGATCATTCACGGCGGAGAGACGAACTACATCATGGCAACGATCACGCTGTACGTGGCGATTTACAATCTGTTCCTAAGCCTTTTGCATATTCTTGGAATATTCGGCGGCGATGACTGATCGGCACTGAAGATGCGCCATCGAAGCCCCGGCTAGACGCCGGGGTTTTTAATTAGGGGACGATGCGCTCAATCCCGCCCAGGTAAGCTCTAAGGGCATTGGGTACGCGAATTGCGCCAGATTCTTCTTGGTAGTTTTCGATAACCGCCAGCAACGTCCGCCCCACCGCCAAGCCAGAGCCATTCAGCGTGTGCACGAGTTCCGGCTTACCGGCCGCCGGGTTACGCCAGCGCGCCTTCATGCGCCGCGCCTGGAAGTCCTCAAAGTTACTACAGGACGAGATCTCACGATAACACTGTTGCCCCGGAAGCCAGACTTCCAGGTCATAGGTTTTGGCCGCCGAAAATCCCAGGTCACCCGTACACAACGTGACGACGCGATACGGTAACTCCAGTCTTTGAAGGATCGCCTCTGCGTGTCCGGTCAACTCCTCAAGCGCCTCCCAGGACTTGCCCGGTTCTACCAACTGCACCAGTTCCACCTTTTCAAACTGGTGTTGGCGAATCATTCCTCGGGTGTCCTTGCCGTACGAACCTGCTTCGCGCCGGAAACACGGGGTATGACAGACGCGCTTGATAGGCAGCTCTTTGGGTTCGACGATGCTGCCCGCAAATAAATTGGTCACTGGTACTTCTGCTGTAGGAATGAGGTAGTAAGGCGGGTCCCCCGCGGTCATGAATTGATCATCGGCAAATTTGGGGAGCTGTCCTGTACCAAAAAGTGACTCGGCATTCACCAGGTATGGCACGTAGGTCTCCTCATACCCGTGTTCAAGCGTATGCACATCGAACATGAATTGAATAAGCGCGCGGTGCATCCGGGCAATACCGCTTGAGAGCACCACGAATCGACTTCCGGTCAGGCGCGCTGCCGATTCAAAATCCATCATCCCAAGGCCAGCGCCCAAACTGACATGGTCGAGGGGCTCAAAGGCGAAAGAAGTCGGTTCGCCCCATTTGCGCTGTTCCTGGTTATCCGCATCGCTGGTGCCGACCGGCACACTCGGATGAGGCAGATTAGGTATCTCGTGCAGAATCTGATCCAGAGACTCGCGCACATCATTCAAGTCGCTCTCAAGCCGCTGAATTTGCTCACCCAGGCCTGCAGTTTGCGCGATCAGGTCGGTCGCGTCCTCTCCCCCGGCTTTGCGGCGCCCCACCTCCCTTGCTGAGCGGTTTCGCTCAGCTTGGCACTCCTGCTGGCGGGTTTGCAGGTCTTTTCGCTGCTCTTCCAGCGCCAATAGGCGTTTTACATCCAGCCGATAGCCTTTAGGGGTTAGACGTTGAGCCACCTCGGTGGGGTCATTTCGTAACAACTGCGGATCAAGCATGGTTTAGCGCCTTTCGTTAATAGAACTGGCGGGCCGCTGCAAAGCCGGCCGCCGCCCCAAGCAGACACAGCAATACGCTGGAGACAATATAAATCAATGCCTTGAGCCATTGCTCAGCCTCCAGCAGACTCAGGGTTTCGACGGAAAACGCCGAAAATGTCGTAAAGCCGCCTAGCAGGCCTACCAGCAGACCGAGCCGGAGCAACTCCAACCCAGGCGTGCGTCCGCTGGTTGCCACGACTAGGATTCCCAGCAGGAACGAGCCGCTGATATTGACCGTCAATGTTCCCCAGGGAAATCCAAGACCCATTAGGCCGGCCACTCGGGTGCTCACCCAGTATCGAGCCAAGGCGCCCAACGCGCCTCCGGCCCCAATTGCCAGATAATGCACGAACACCCTAAAAGTCCTCCCGTACGACGTCAACACCTTCTGGTAAGGCCAATGTAAAGTGCTCCAGCGGCACGTTCTCGTTAACGACCACGTTGTCGAACCGCAGCCGGGTCACCTGGTCAAGTTGATCGAGCATCTGAACCAGGCGCAATGTTTCACCCTCAAAGCCCAATTGGATCTGGGAAAAAGGCGTACCGGAATCCCTTGGAAACAGAGCAATCCAGGAAATTCCTCCCTGGGTTCCCAACCCTTCGACAAGGTACGACTCATCCGGGCCCTCACCCCCCGCCAGTAACGCCGCCGGCGTCCCGCTGAGCCCTGACTCTTGTAGGCGTACGACCACCTGCTCCAGTTCCACGTCATAGATCCAAATACGAGCACCATCTGCCAGAACGACCTGCTCGAGGGGAACGCCATAACTCCAGCGAAAGCGTCCAGGCCGGGACAGCCAGAACTGGCCCTCACTTTGCCGAATAGGGCTTAACTCCTCATCGAGTACCGTTTGCTGAAAGTCAGCGCGCAGCGTCTGCACGTCAGAAAAGAAACGCTCAAGCAAATCCTTCTCGGCCGCGCTGACTGGCCATAACCCGAGCGTAAGGCTCAACCCGCACACGCCCAGAGATAGGCGCCAGAGTCGCTTGCGACCAACAGAGCTGAGCAGCAGGTGGTTCATTCGACTGGGGGCGGGACCAACACCTCGCGTTTTCCATTTTCGAGGGGGCCCACGGCCCCCGCCGCCTCCATCGATTCAATCATCCGGGCCGCCCGGTTATAACCGACCCGAAGATGGCGCTGAACAGATGAGATTGATGCACGGCGGGTCTCTGTCACGAACGCGAGGGCCCTGTCATAAAGTGGGTCGTCTTCGCCACCGCCCGCCTCCCCGTTCTCCTCTGGGGATAATGACTCGCCCAATGCGCTGCTATCGATCACGGCTTCCAGGTATTCGGGCGCCCCACTCTGGCGCAACTGATCCGTCACCCGATGCACTTCCTGGTCCGATACGAAAGAGCCATGAACACGGATCGGAAAACCCGTCCCAGGCGGTAGAAAAAGCATATCGCCATGGCCGAGGAGCTGTTCGGCTCCCATCTGATCCAGCACCGTTCGGGAATCGGCCCGAGAGGAAACCTGGAACGCAATCCGGGTTGGAATGTTTGCTTTGATGAGACCGGTCACCACATCCACAGATGGCCTTTGCGTCGCCAGCACCAGGTGGATACCGGCCGCCCGTGCGCGTTGGGCGATACGGGTGATTAATTCCTCGATTTTCTTGCCCACCACCATAAAGAGGTCGGCAAACTCATCCACTATTACCACGATGTAAGGTATCTTGCCCAGCTTGGGCGGATCGGATTCGTCACCAGGGGCTGGATTAAATAGCGGGTCGTCAAGTGGCTTTCCCGCGTTGACTGCCGCAGTGATTTTCCGGTTATACCCGACGATATTGCGCACACCCAAAGCTGCCATTAAACGGAACCGTCGATCCATCTCGACAATGCACCAACGCAAAGCGTTTCCCGCTTTTTGCATGTCTGTGACGACCGGCGTGAGTAAATGGGGGATTCCATCGTAGGCAGACAATTCCAGCATTTTCGGGTCCACCATGATCATTCGAACATCTTCTGGTGTGGATTTATAGATGATGCTAAGGATAAGCGCGTTGACGCAAACTGACTTACCGGCCCCCGTCGTTCCCGCGATCAGTAAGTGGGGCATTTTGCACAAGTCAGAAACGATCGCTTCACCCGCAATGTCCTTACCGAGGACGAGCGTCAACGGGCTTTTGCTTTTTTCGTATACTTCCGAGGCTAGTCCTTCGAGCAAAAACACCGTTTCGCGGCTCTCGTTGGGAATCTCAATGCCGATATAAGTCTTCCCGGGAATGTTCTCCACAACCCGTACACTCACTACCGAAAGCGCCCGTGCAAGATCCCGCGAAAGCCCGACGATCTGGCTGGCTTTGATGCCGGCGGCCGGGTCGATCTCAAACCGGGTGATCACCGGCCCTGGTTGTACGGAGACAACAGTGACCTCCACGTTAAAGTCGCGCAACTTTTTCTCTACCAGCCGCGACATCATTTCCAGCGCCTCTTTACTGTAGCCGCCCACATGATGCCCTGGCTGGTCGAGCAGTTTTAGAGGTGGCAGGTCACCCTGCGGCGCCTTCCCCTCAATAAAGAGCGGGATAGATGCCTGCTTTTCTTTTTGGATTCGGACCCCCTCTTTGGTTGAGGCTATTTTGGGCTCAATCCGTGGCGGATCCTTTTGCTCCATCTCGCGGCGAATCTCAGCAACACTTTCATGCCGCTGGCGCCTCGAACGGACCCCTTGTAGGCGATCTACCCAGGCGCCCAACTTGATCCAAGCCATATCGAAGAAGCGGCACGCTGCAGCGCCCAGATGATCCATCGTCGTGAACCACGACACATCTAATGCCCACGATATGCCCGCAACCAAGGCAACCACCAGGATTACCGTCGCACCCACGGCGCCAAAGGCATCCAGCAACCAACCCCCAGCCACCAGTCCCAGCCAACCCCCCCCGGAAAAGGCCCCGGCGACATCAGGCACCCTGAAATGCAAAAAACCAATGCCACAAGCTGAAAGAACGGTCAGCCCGAAGCCCAGGCCATGCATCAACCGGGTGTGGCGACTCACCAGGCCACTGCGCCCCCGAAACAGCCGAGTACTGAGCAGGCCGAAGATGAGGGGGAAAAGATAGGCAGAATAGCCAAAGGCATGCAGAAAAAGATCTGCGAACCACGCGCCAAACCGCCCCCCGAGATTTCGTGTGGGGCCGCTATCTCCGGTGGAAGTCCACCCAGAGTCCAGAACCGAGTACGAAACCAGGCAAACCAGCAGGTAACCCGTTAACGCTATCAGGCCGATAACCGAGACCTCGCGGCCAAGTTTAACCAGGCGCGGTGGGAGACCGGGGTGGGGGGTATTGCGGGTATTTTTATTGCGTGCTTGCGCCAAGGGAAAACTGCCTTTAAATCATGTACGCTCGAGTAAAAGCGTGCCACATTATATCCAAACCCGAACGATTTCTTATCCCGGCGCCCTCTGATTTGCGCACGATGATGGATTCCCAGAGCGCTTCTTGGGAAAATAGCGCCTGAAGTCTTTCAAACTGGAGTACCTGATGAGTTCTAACCGCCACTGCCCACTGCTCATTCTCGGGTCTGGTCCTGCAGGTTATACCGCTGCTGTGTATGCTGCTCGCGCCAACCTGAGTCCGGTGCTGATCACCGGGATAGAGCAGGGCGGCCAACTGATGACCACCACGGATGTCGACAATTGGCCAGGCGATCCCCATGGCCTGACCGGCCCCGACCTGATGTCCCGGATGCTCACTCACGCCGAGCGATTCGGAACGGAGATTATCTTTGATCAGATTCATACCGCCAGCTTGTGCAACCCGCCTTTCGTGCTCCAAGGCGATGGTGGAGCTTATTCGTGTGATGCCCTGATTATTGCCACGGGTGCGTCGGCCCGGTACCTCGGGCTGGACTCTGAGGAAGCCTTTAAAGGAAAAGGCGTCTCGGCGTGTGCTACCTGCGATGGTTTTTTCTATAAAGATAAACCCGTGGCCGTCATCGGAGGTGGTAATACTGCCGTGGAGGAGGCGCTATACCTGTCAGACATCTGTTCGTCAGTTACTCTGGTACATCGGCGCGATGAACTCAGGGCGGAGGCTATCCTTCAGGACCAGATCCTGGCGCGGACCGGTCCTGAGGGTAATGTCGTCATTGAGTGGAATCATACCCTGGCAGAGGTGCTTGGCGATGAGTCTGGGGTAACCGGAGTACGCCTGGAAAACACGAGTGACGCGCAGGAGAAACGACTCGCCGTGCATGGCGTTTTTATCGCCATCGGCCACACTCCAAACACCACTCTCTTTGAGGGGCAGATGGAGATTGCGGGGGGATACATCCAGGTTCAGTCCGGCATTGCAGGTAACGCGACCGCGACCAGTATTGCGGGTGTGTTCGCCGCCGGGGATGTCATGGATCACGTTTACCGCCAGGCGATTACCTCTGCCAGTAGCGGCTGTATGGCGGCACTGGATGCCAAGCGATTCCTCGACGCCAAAACCTGACCATAATCGAATGGCGAAGACCCGCAAAACCCACTTGCCAAAGCTGACGGCGGATGAGGTAAAGCTGTTTCGAGAATCGATGTCTCAGGTCGCTCGGCTGGAGTTTGAAGAAAAAGAAACTCGATCACCGACTGCCCGTTCGAAACGCTCTTCGAAGAACGCACAACCCGTCGCGCCGGGCGGTATCATCGACCCTGATCGAGAACTTTTTTATCGTCCGGGCATATCTCGCCGCACGCTTAACGATCTTCGCAAAGGGCGTTTTCCCCGAGCTGCCGCCATCGACCTACACGGACTGACGTCTGTTCAGACGAGCCGCACTTTACAACGCTTCGTGAGCGATGCGTGCCAAACCTGGGATCAATGCCTGTTGGTCATCACCGGACGAGGTTCCCATTCGCCTGATGGCTATTCACCGATCCGTCAGGTCGCTTTGGAGACCTTACGGGAATTATCGGTTGTCCAGGCGTACTGTTGTGCTCGCCCCAACGAAGGGGGCTCCGGGGCTTTTTACGTACTTACCCGCCGTTTGGATCGCTGAGCAGCACAATAGCCTGGGCGGCGATTCCTTCTTGCGTGCCAGTAAACCCCATCCCCTCCGTGGTTGTCGCTTTGATACTGACCCGACTCGGATCGATCTTCAGGTCGCTCGCAATGGTTTCACGCATCTGGGGTATGAAAGGGGCCAACTTGGGTTCTTGCGCCACGACGGTGCTGTCGATATTGATCACCGAATATCCGCTGCCCAGTAGCAGGTCGCGCACCTCGATTAAGAAGGCACGACTCGTCAGGCCTGCATAATCTGGGTCCGTGTCGGGAAAGTGGGCGCCCAGATCTCCGTTTGCGGCGGCCCCCAGTAGGGCATCACACAGCGCATGAATGAGCACGTCGGCATCACTGTGCCCGACCAACCCCCGTGGGAAGGGAATCTCAACGCCGCCGATCCAGAGCGGAATCCCATCGGCTAAGCGATGCGCATCGTACCCCTGCCCTATCCGATACATTCCATACCCTCCTGCTCATCCAGAATCATCTGCGCGATCCCAAGATCCGATCGTTGGGTAATCTTCAAATTGTAGTCCCCGCAGTAAACAGCCCGGGGGTGAAGACCGAGGCTTTCGATCGCCTGCGCGTCATCAGTGCAAATAATGCCCTCCTCATGACAGCAATCAATCCCCTGGATAAGGGTCCGGATCGGAAAAAACTGAGGTGTCTGAGCGCGCCAGAAACCTTCCCGAGATACCGTTTGGGTCACCCGGCTATCCTGGCCTACTGATTTCAAAGTATCTGCCAAAGGCGTCGCAAGGAATCCCCCGGCCGGGTCAAAGGCCACCTCTTCGATCAACCGTTCGATGTCCTGGGTCCTAACACAGGGCCGCGCTGCATCATGCACCAAAACCCAAGCATCGCCCTCACCACGCTGCTCTAATTCCTCCAGCCCGAGTCGAACAGTCTGTGCGCGGGTCGCGCCCCCGGTGAAATGCCAAGGGGATCCCGGCAAATCACCCCTGAGCTGAGCCCAACGCAGATCATCCCGCGCCACCCCTACCCCGATTCCCAGGAGCCCCTTGACGCGGGATAACCGGTCCAACGCGTGTAGCACAATGGGTAAGTTATTGAGAAGCTCATACTGTTTAGGCACTCCCCCTCCAAACCGGGATCCGACTCCAGCACAAGGGATGATTCCCCAGATATTACGGTTTCTGCTATACAAATTATGTTGACCTCCGGAAAAACGAAGCAGCACGCCTTTGAGTTTACGATAAAATAGCGCTTGATCTCTGCGTCCGATTGCATCCTTGCCCGCCTCACCTTCCGCCCCCGCCGTCTCCCCAAGTGCTCATGCGCTTGACTACTGGCCCCGCCTGCCAGGTGCCGCGCTCGCGCTCGCTATTGCAAAAGCCAGCGAAACACATAAACACCTACTGGTGGTTGGGCCCTCGCCTCGGGCCCTTCAGTTACTCCAGGATGAGATATGCTTTTTCCTTTCTGGCCAGCATGAGTCGATCTGTGTGTTACCCGGATGGGAGTGTCTACCTTACGATCATTATTCGCCGCACCCGGAAATTACCTCTCAGAGGCTTCAAACACTGTCTCGGCTGGCCGCAGGCCAACCCTTTATCCTATTGCTCTCGGTTGAGCAGGTGCTTCACCGCCTTCCGCCACCCGCTTTTGTGCAAGGGTCAAGTTTTAATCTGTCCCGCGGAGACATCCTAGATCCGGTTGCACTGCGCTCTCGCTTATCTGATTCAGGCTATCTCGCGGTCTCTCGTGTCATGTCGCAAGGAGAGTATGCAGTTCGAGGGGGAATTATCGATGTGTTCCCTATGGGTACCGAGCTCCCGTTTCGTTTGGATCTGTTCGGTGAGGAGTTAGAGGATATCCGGTTCTTTGACCCGGCCACTCAGAAATCGATCGAGCAAACTGAACACCTATCTATCCTGCCCGCCCGTGAGTTCCCGACCGATGCGCGCGCTATCGAGCAATTTCGCTCCGCCTATCGGCGAGATTTCAGTGGCGACCCCCAAGCTTCCCTGATTTACCGGGAGGTCAGCCAAGGACGCTTTCCCGCGGGCATTGAATTTTTCCTGCCACTGTTCTTTGATGTTGGCGGGACTCTATTAGACTTCTTGCCCGAAGACACCTGCTGGGTACTTCCACACGATTGGAAAGAATTGACCCGCCTTGAGTGGGCGACATTACAGGACCGTTACCTTCAATCGCAAGTGGACCGGGAACGACGACCCCTTCCCCCCGAGGCGCTCTCCCTCACCCCCAGAGAGGCGGCAGCAGGCGTCGAGCACTTTTCACGAATCGAAGTGAACATAAACTCCGGCAAGAACGCTGTAAGCGCTATATCGCCATTTCAAGCTGAAGAGCCCGCGCAATATCCTGTTGACCACAAGTCGGCCGAGCCGTTCTCCTCACTTCTGACCCGGCTACGACAGTCGAATGCACCGCGGATATTGTTGAATGCAGAAACGATGGGCCGGGCGCAGACATTGATTGATCTACTCTCTCATCACCGTATCAAGGCGCCCCAATACTCAAGCTGGGGCACCTTTCTCACGAGCGACGACAATAAGCCTGGGGTAATCGTTTCGCCT
>MPLX02022050.1_pt1 | contig 18518 bp, 19 predicted proteins | sample 1617341 | NCBI WGS metagenome assembly MPLX02 (sample SAMN05944804, study PRJNA350692) | marine metagenome | biome: marine; feature: ODZ; material: water; isolation source: 120 m water sample filtered on 0.2 um supor filter | place: Pacific Ocean | collected 2012-04-08 | depth 120m m | reverse complement strand
CTAGGGCAGGCTGACGGGAGAAACGAACGATGTTGTTCGCAGTTACGTGTTTGCTCTTACCGAGCAGGTTTCAGTCACCCTCCTCATACCCCGTCGAAACCATTGCAGCCCCAATAATCCTAAAAAGGGAGTGGAGCTGAGCGGAATCGAACCGCTGTCCGAGACACTGGTGTGGATCACCTAGTCCGGCCGAAACCGGACATTGCCATTCTGGCAGGAATAGTGATTTCGAGCACACCAACCCTTGTTTCTACCAATTCCATGCGAGCGATCGCTGTTCTACCTCAAGGTTTGGAAAGCGAAGGTGCAGAAGAACTAAACATTCTTGGCGCTAAAGCAGTACGCACCCTCAGACGCGCTGTCGCCTTTGAGGCCGATATGGCCTGCTGGTATCGATTGCATCTTCAGGCCCGTCTACCGTTTCGCCTCTTACGCGAAATAGCTCGCTTCCCCTGCTCAGGCCCCAAGGATCTTTATCTAGGAGTTCAAAACGCCATCGATTGGCAGCGCTGGCTGCATCCCTCGATGAGCTTTCGAGTTGATGTCACCGGAATTGGCCCTGGTCTTACCCATAGCCATTTCACTGCGCTACAGGTGAAAAATGCCTTGGTTGATTTGCAACGTCAGCTATGGGGTGAACGATCTGATATCTCTCTGCAAGATCCTGATCTTTGCTTGCATCTCCATCTTGGACGAGATGGAGCTGTATTGAGCTTGGATGGATCAGGCGGCAGCCTGCATCGGCGTGGCTACCGAGCCGCTATGGGAACAGCTCCATTAAAGGAAAATTTTGCTGCTGGTCTCATACGTATGAGTGGTTGGGATGGTTCCGTGCCTTTGGTTGATCCTTTGTGTGGATCGGGCACATTATTGATTGAGGCCGCCAGCCTTGCACTTGGATTAGCCCCAGGGCTGAACCGCTCTTTTCTTTTAGAGGGCTGGGCAGACTTCGATCCACAGTTTTGGCAGGAAGAGCAAAAACGGGCTAAGCAGCGAGAACACAGAAATATGAAAATTCAACCTCTACTTGGAAGTGAGATCGACGCGGATACCCTCAACCAGGCAAAGCAAAATATTGAGGCTGCGGGTTTGGCAAAGCTGATAAGTGTTACTCAGGGCGACTTCCGAGACCTGCATCTACCTAAAGAAACCGGAATGATGGTTTGCAACCCTCCCTACGGTCTGCGGCTTGGTCAGCAGGAAGATCTAAGTCAGCTTTATAGCGATCTAGGTCAATTTGTTAAAGAATATGCTTCTGGCTGGGAGCTATGGGTATTGAGCGGTGACCCATTGCTGACAAGGTCACTAGGCATGAAGGCGAGCCGGAGAATTACTGTCAGTAATGGAGGCATCGACTGTAGGTGGCTTAAATATGAAATTAGATAGCTGCACGCCTAAATCATGTAGTAATCAACAAGTAGCACTAAGAGCTGAGCCTTTTATGCAGAGACTACACAATGCTATCTTTATGGAAGATTAAACTTTGGTTGGAAACTGATCTATTGATTGCAGTTGTGAGTTGGGCGTAGATTAACTAGTTTAGATAATTTGAATATTTAATCCATACAAGATGGATATGGCCATGATTCATTAGCAGTAATTTTGCAAAGCTTTATAGGCTTTAATTGATTTATTTTGGTATTCCATGACGGGCCCTCCAATTTTGGGGCCCTATTTAATGGCGCAGAACGCTCTGCTAATTGAATTGTGTAGTAGTCAGAAGATCCCTGGATAGCTATTAAAATTGCAATTTCACTTCTAGCAGGGCCACTATTGACAGATCCGCAGCCAACGACTGCTGATAGGGCATTGTGCCCACTGATCGGCATTCTGCTCAATATTTTTGCCGCAAAGGTAGAAGGACATGCTCTTTTGAATCCAGATGCGATCTGCGATAAAAGTTGCTCTGGCGTCATATTCGGATCAGAGCTTAACCCTCTTATTCCAGTTAAAGTAATCATTCGCGACCAATCGCTTAATGTTTCCCCTTCGGGGATCCACTCATGTATGTAGTTGTCCCTGGATTCATGCTCATGCGCTGATTTAAATCCTCTTGGATACGAAAATTCAATCACCTGGCTGTAGATTGGGATTCTTGAATTGACGGTATATCCCTTTTGTCTATATGCGTCAAGACCGCTTTGCTGTGCATCAACTCCCCGTTGTGAATGTAGTAACACTGCAACTAATATCATTAGTGGAAGTGTTAAGTGTTTAAATGCAAGCTTAGACATGCGAATCACTGCTGATATCTAAACGGCTTCACCATTATAATTGTTTGTAGGCAAGTATTTGATATGTTGCGATTCTTCCTCATTTACTATTTCACTTGCTAAGTCAAATGGGTTTAATATGTTTTTAGTTGACTTGGTTTAAAATACTCAACTAGCAAAGTAAGGATAAGACTAAGTTGTTGGATTATTGTCGCCCCAGCACAGCTCGAGTGGTTTTCGTTAAACCTTCAACTGTTTGTGGTAAATACGGACCCTTGGCGAGCTGACCGCCAATACGCAAGCTCACTCCTGCTAAGACGACATCCACTACGGCCATTGAGATCAACCCCCTCACTAAGCTCCATCCCCAAGCAGCTTGTAACCAGAGAATTAGCGCTACTTCAACAGCAAGCAGCGCAAACAACATCAAAGTGCCGCCCATCGCCAGGAATACGCCTCCACTGATTAAGCGGCGTTTCTCACGGTCCACCTCCTGTAATGCAATACGAACATGCAGATCCATAACTGAACCAGCAATCGCAGTAACACGTGCCGCTGCACCTAATCCATGGGTACGTTGATCTTCACTCATGAGGACCGCCTACCTCCGGCAAATACCATTCCAATCAGTACACCTATCCCAGCGGCTACAGCAATTGACAACAGTGGACGTTTTCGCACCGGCCGCTCAATCCGCGGTCGCAGTGAGCTATTTAACTCATCAAGCAATTGTTCAAGTCGTTGCTCTAGTGGCTCCAGGCTGTCAGCTAGATCTTTGCTGCGATTGCCAGCAACATGCAGTAGCTCCTCTAGTTGGCTACGAACACCATTGCTCGTCTTACCTGAGTGCTGTGAAATAACACGAACCAATTCATCCAGGCTGCCCTTTGTTGCTTCAAGAGTGTCCCAAGCCAGGTCTGGCCAATTCTCCTGAATACTTGGCAGCAAACTCTCAAAACGCTCGCGGAACCTTTGATCGGCAGGGTTTGAACTGCTAGTGGATGACTCAGTGTTAATGGGTATCTGAGGGTCACAAGCTGCGGAATTCGTCGATTCCATGAATTCCAGACGGTTGAGCTAAGACTAGGGTCCCAGCGCGCGAGTGGAACCCCCTGCCACTGATCTCAATTGCTGCTTACTGCTGCTGTTACTGATTAATGACCATTCACTGGCTTGGCCCAAGTAGCAAACCCCTATGACTTTCTCCCTCTGAACAGATCGCAACTTAAGCAAAATCCCCTCTGCGCAACTACACCTTGACTGTTAAGTCAGGGTGTATCTGTTGTAACAGCAGTCAATAGATCTGGTGCGATAAAAATAGAAATAACTAATTACGCCTCTATTGATGGAGTCTGTGAGCAATTCTGTAGCTGAACTTTTAGGTAATTTGCAGCCTATCGCTACCCCTCGTCTAGAGCGCCTCCGGCAGCAAATCAGTATTCAGGAACTTGAGCTCAGCCTGGCTCGCCTTGGCTTTCCCTCTTCAACCTCTAGTGAGCAAGTCGAAGGAATCGCTAGTTGAGATAGCTCCTCATCTCTGGCAATACCGACTTGTCGGTAGCCATGAGCTGGGCGAGATTAGAATGACTCCATAATTTATTTGCGGACTCACTACTAAATAAGCTGATCTTTTTTTAGATCAATTGCTACTGGCATCAAGCACGATTAAGCATTTTTTTACTCCCTTGGTGAAATATCACTTCGTATTCGGCATAAACTTTTTATCAAAGCATCAGTTGTATTCGCCAGGTACGTCCTGCTTCCTTACCGTCACTCTCTCAACCTTTTGTCCAGAAATGCGCAGTAACTCATCACCTGAGAATTCATAACCTAGGCCGGCAGCTAGCTTTGCTACCTCATCAGCGGTGGAAGCGGTTAAGACCTGCTGGCGTAAGTCAGAATCATCCTGCATTTTGATAAGAAAAGCTCGGAGTTGCTCGAGGGACAAAATTCAGGGAGCAGAGGCTTCCTGGAATGATATTCAAGATCATCCTGTGATGCTGAAAAATTATCTATTGCATCGCATCACTGCTTAAGCTTGCCTTGGTGAAGATCCATATCTAAAGTCACAGGCAGGTTGCGCAAGCGCAGTGGCCTTTAATTGCAATGGCTGCTGAAGAGGCTTTGCATGCGAGTTTTCATGTACGCCATAAACAATCAGAATTATTTAAATTTGCCTTTATTCTCAATCTGAGCATAGAGATGTGGATCTTTAGCTGCGAAAATATCAAAATTAGGTTTGTTCGCGTTAAATCTATTTCTATCGCTGATTTAAATAATCTATCTCAAGTCGAATTGGAATTCTGAACAGATTTTTTCTGGTGCATTACGCAGCGCTGAACGCTCCCTTTGGAGGTCATTTCGATCTGCTCTTACAAAATGCCCCTCGTGTTGAGCCTGGCGATGCTGCAGCCACCAAGATTGACTGATCAGCATCAAGTCGCCGTTTGAGCTGGACGAGGTTGGGCTTGATCGATCCTCCTTGGTTTTTTCAGCAACTCTCTGCTTATCGATTGCGAAAAACGATTAGGAGTGCGGCTGTAAGTGCTGATCTGCAGGGGAGCATGGACAGTAAACACAGGCTCTGTTGGATCAGATCCGAATAGGGGGCTCGCCCTTGAGCTTCAAGAAAAATTCGCTAAAATCAAATCGCTGATGTCCCGTGCCACCTGTTGGTTCATATCAATCAGGTTGGGCTTGAGCAGTTCAAATCCTTTGGGGGGTCGATGACCATCCCCCTCGAAGAGGGTTTTACGGTAGTTACAGGCCCCAATGGGTCGGGTAAGAGCAACATTCTTGACGGAGTGCTCTTTTGCCTTGGCTTGGCCACTAGTCGCGGCATGAGGGCAGATCGCCTGCCGGACCTTGTTAATAGCGCAGTGCTTCGGGCGGGTAAGGCAGCGGAAACCGTTGTTAGCGTGCGCTTTGATCTCAGTGATTGGCAGCCTGATCCAGCGGAGGCAGGCCTGGAGCCCCCCGAAGAAGGCCCTTGGATCAAGGCTGACCAAAAAGAGTGGACTGTTACCAGGCGTTTACGTGTAATGCCTGGCGGTTCTTACAGCACTAGCTACAGCGCCGATGGTGAACCCTGCAACTTGCAGCAACTTCAGACCCAACTGCGAAGACTAAGGATTGATCCTGAAGGTAGCAATGTTGTGATGCAAGGGGATGTGACCCGCATCGTGTCGATGAGTAACCGTGATCGTCGTGGTTTGATCGATGAATTGGCTGGTGTGGCTCTCTTCGACAGCCGTATTGATCAGACTCGAGCCAAGCTCGATGGCGTTCAAGAACGACAAGAACGCTGTCGGATTGTCGAGCAGGAGTTGCTTAGTGCACGCCAACGCTTGGAAAGGGACTGTGCCAAGGCCCGCACCTATCAGGAGCTTCGTCAGCGGCTTCAATTGAGGCGTCAACAGGAGTTGGTGTTGACTTTTGAAGCGGCCCAGAAAGGTTTGCGTGATCTTCAATTAAGGCATCAACAGCTTGGTGAACAAGAGCTACGCGATGTTGCGAGCCTTAAGGAAGCAGAAGAAAAGCTCGCTAAAGCCGCCGCCAACTTGAAGACACTGCAAGAGAACGTCAAAGCCCTGGGTGAAGATCAGTTGCTGGTAGTGCAGGCTGAATTGGCTGGATTAGATACACAAGCGCGTGAATTGGAGCGACAGGCAGAACAGCATCAGCAGGAAGGGAAACGCCTGCAAGGGATCCGCCAAGACTTCAGCATTCGCCGTCAAAAGTTGCAAGAGGACAGCAAAACTCAGACTGAAGATCCCCATCGCAGTGCTTTAGAGGCTGCCGAGAAGACTTGTAGGGATGCTGAAGCTGCTGTAGAGGTCTCAAGACGAAGGCTTGGGGACGTTGCCGGTCGCTCTGGTGCTTGGCTGGAGGAGCAACGGCAGCGCAGCTCTCGCCGTCAGCAACTTCAAGCCACCCTTACTCCACTACAGCAAGAGCAGCAACAGCTTCAAGAACGCCAGCGTCAGGAAGCTGAGCGGCAAGTGGAGCTCGAGGCTGAGCAGCAGCGTGATGGTGCTGAAGATCAGCAGGTACAAGAGCAGTTAGATCAACTCGAGCAGGAGTGGCAGACACTCATGCAAAACATCAGCGACCAGAAGCAGCAGGTTCAGCAAATCGCTGATTCCTTAGCAGTGCAGCAACGCACTCGTAATCGACTGGAGCAAGAACAAGCCCGCTTGGAGAAAGAAATCGCTCGGCTGGAAAGTCGTCGCGAGACCTTGCAGGAAAGCCGTGGAACTGGAGCGCTGAGGTTGTTGCTTGAGGCCGGCTTGGAAGGCATCCATGGTCCTGTGGCCCAGCTTGGTGAAGTGGATGATCGCCATCGCCTTGCTTTGGAAGTAGCAGCCGGAGCACGTCTCTCTCAGGTGGTAGTAGACGATGACCGTATTGCCGCCAAAGCCATCGAATTGCTCAAAAGCAGGCGAGCCGGTCGTCTTACCTTCCTGCCTCTTAATCGCATCAAAGCCTCTGTTGTTAGTAGCAATAGCGCCCTGGCTCGAGGTCAGAAGCCCGGTAACAGTGATGCTGGTAAGGGCCTACTCGGTAGAGCTTTTGAGTTAGTGAGTTTCGAGCCTATTTATACGGAGGTGTTTGCTTATGTATTTGGCGAAACCTTGGTGTTCACTGACTTGAAATCTGCTCGTTTTCAGCTTGGACGAACGCGGGCCGTGACACTTGATGGGGAGTTGCTGGAGAAGAGCGGTGCCATGACAGGTGGCAGTTTTTCTGGCCGCAGCAACAGCCTTAGTTTTGGCAGCAGCAATGATGGAGATGAAGCCGAACCACTGCGTCGCAGGCTGCTTGAACTTGGCGAGACTTTGGTGGCTTGCCGTCGAGAGGAAGCTCAGCTCAGCCAGGCCCTCGAGGAGGCTCGTCCCTCTTTAAGGCATTTAGAACAACGTCAAGCCGCGCTGGAAGCTGAACGAAGCGCTGCCCGCCGCTCCCACGGCCCCTTGATGGAACGACGACGTGAACGTTCTCAAAAAGTGGAGGGACTACAAGCGCATCAACAACAACAGCAGCAGCGCCTCAACTCTCTGAGCGAGGAGTTGGCTCCCCTCATTCTTGAGCTACAGCAACTGGAGAAACAGGAAAAAGAAGCTCAAGCTGATGGCGATGCGGAGACTTGGCAACGATTGCAAGCGGACCTTGAAGCTGCTGATGTTGCACTTGGGGAAGCCAGAAATGATCGGGATCAGTTACTGAATGCTCAGCAGCAACGTCAGTTGGCACTTGAACGCTTAGGCGATCAGCAAGAGGTGCTGGCGACGGAAGAAAAAAGGCTGCAGGAGGCAGTTCAGGCCCTGGCAACTGCTCATACTCAATGGCGTGAGCAACAGAAAGAGCTTCAGCAGCGTCGCCAAACACTTGAGAGCCAACAGCAAGATTTACAGGCTCGTTTTGGTGAACAACGTCGTGCCAGGGATATCGCTGAAGCAGAAGTGGCCGACCAGCGTCAACGACTGCAAGAGGCCCAGTGGAACTTGCAACGTTTACGAGAGGATCGCGAGTCCGTTGCAGAAGAGCTTCGCAGCGGAGGTATCCGACTTAAAGAACTTCAGCAGACCCTGCCAGATCCTCTCCCTGAGATACCAGAAGAGCTTCGTAGTGCAGGCCTCGAAGCTCTTGTGGCTGATCTGCAGCAGATACAAACAAGAATGGAGGCTCTCGAGCCAGTAAACATGTTGGCCCTTGAGGAACTGGAACAACTAGAACAGCGCTTAAGCGATCTGGTTGAAAGGTTGGAGGTTCTCTCTCAAGAGAGAGAAGAACTCTTACTCCGTATCGAGACCGTCGCCACCCTGCGTCAGGAAGCCTTTATGGAGGCATTTGAAGCAGTCGATGGACATTTCCGCGAGATCTTTGCCAGCCTCTCTGAAGGAGATGGCCATTTGCAGCTAGATAACCCTGAAGATCCCCTCGAAGGTGGTCTTACCTTGGTGGCCCATCCCAAAGGCAAAGCTGTGAGACGCCTTGCTGCCATGTCTGGTGGAGAAAAATCGCTTACTGCGCTTAGTTTTCTTTTCGCTCTTCAACGCTTTCGCCCTTCTCCCTTCTACGCTTTAGATGAGGTGGATAGTTTCCTAGATGGGGTGAATGTTGAGCGCCTTGCTGCCCTGATCGCCCGCCAGTCTGAACAGGCTCAGTTCATGGTTGTAAGCCACCGCCGGCCAATGATCGGCGCCTCCAAACGCACCATTGGCGTAACCCAGGCCCGTGGTGCTCATACTCAGGTAGTGGGGTTACCCGATGCTGCTTGAGGTAGTTCCTCTAAGTCCTTGAGTCAAAATGACTCGATTCGCCCCATGTTGAGGGCCTGCGTTTGACCACAACCCCATCTCCTAACGACCAATCGGTCACAGTGCCTAGCGATCGACTCTGGCTGCGCTCCGAGCTCATGGGCACTCACGTGATCACCCGTGACACTGGACGTCGTCTTGGTGTCGTAGGCGAAGTTGTGGTCGATATTGATCGCCGTGAAGTGGTGGCCTTGGGGTTGCGGGATAACCCCATGACCCGTTTTTTGCCCGGTCTTCCACGCTGGATGCCTCTTGATCGCATCCGCCAGGTGGGCGATGTCATCCTCGTGGATTCCTCTGATTCTCTAAAGGAAGGTTTCACTCCAGATCGCTATAGCCGAGTAATTAACTGTCAGGTCATCACTGAATCCGGAGAACAGCTGGGCAGGGTTTTGGGCTTTTCTTTCGATATTGAAACGGGCGAGCTAACAACCTTGGTTGTGGGAGCTCTTGGCGTTCCCTTGCTTGGAGAAGGGGTCCTCAGTACCTGGGAGATGCCGGTTGATGAGGTGGTTAGCAGCGGTGTAGATCGGATCATTGTTTATGAGGGCGCCGAGGAGAAGCTCAAGCAATTAAATAGCGGTTTCCTCGAAAAACTGGGTGTTGGTGGTCCTAGCTGGGAGGAACAAGAACGGGAGCGCTACCGGATGAATCTTGTGCCAGTGGAGAACCAGCTGGCTTCAGGACAGCCCACTGAACAGGAGCAGCATCGCTTGCAAGCCTCCACTACACAAACCTTTGAACCGGAAGAAGAGCTTGAATATGTAGAACTTGAAGAGAGCCAACAGGAGGCCATCCCTCAGCGGCGCTATCTCGACGAGGCGCCCTCAAGTTCTTCATCGAGCTATCGCAATTACAGGGAGGAACAGACGGCCTTTGCCGAGTCACCTGCTTATGAACAACAGGGGTCTACTTACGAAAATTCACCTGCTTATCAACAGAGGTCGGAATATCAAGAACAATTTCCCCAAAGGCCAAGGCCAGCCTCCCGTCGACCTGTTCAAAGCCCTGGTGATCCTCTCGATGTAGAGCCCATCGACGTTGCAAGTCGTCAGCCAATCAGACGAGCTGCAGAGGTCGATGATTCTCAACCCCGTAGAGATGGAGCTGAACTGGAAGACCCATGGTGAAGTAGATCAGCGCAGCTTTTTGGGCTCATCTTCAAACTGAAGTGAAGCGCTGTTGACGCAATATCGCTTTCCAGTAGGTGTTGGCCCGTCGTTAAAGACATGACCTAGATGGGCATTGCAACGAGCGCAATTGATTTCAGTGCGCTTCATTCCATGACTGTGGTCTTCATGGGTGTGAATAGCACCTGTCTTGACACCCTCCCAGAAGCTCGGCCAACCCGTACCTGAGTCAAACTTGGATGCTGAGCTGAACAGCACTGCACCGCAGCAGACGCAGGCATACATCCCTGTCTCTTTGTGGTTCCAGTAAGCACCTGTAAATGCTTGTTCAGTGCCCCCTTGACGAGCAACCTGATACTGCTCCTGGGTCAACCTCTTCTGCCATTGCTCAGGGCTGAGATTGATCCACTCCAAGGAATCGGAGGCTGAGTCACCAAAACTGGACATAAAAGGCAGATGAAGAAATTAAAGATCCTTGAAACTACCAAGAGCCTTTGGTAGCAAGCCACGCACCTCTTTGACCAGCGCCGATACAGCCCCAGGTTGTCCCCGCAGGCTTTGCAGATCCTCTCGCATCCCTTTGAGACGCTCTGGTGATTTCAGCCAACAATTTGCTTCATCAGCAATTTCCTGTGGCGAAATCGCGCCCATCCGTTCTGGGACCACCATGCGGCCTGCAGAGATATTTGGCCAAGCCATTAAGCCATGACGACGGAGTCGCCATGCACTAAGTAATAGACCAATGCACCAACGCAATCCGGGAAGCCTCGCCAGTAGGCCAATCCAGCCATCCCAGGCCTGCATTACAGCCAAATGTTGGGTGGGAACTATCACAATCATTGGCACACCCAGCGCTCCTAATTCCGCAGTATTAGCTCCCACAGTGGTTAGAGCTAGATCGCACTGGCTCAAGGCCCCATGAGCTGGATGCTCCTCTTGGAGATGGATCACCGTGCCGGCCCTGGTGATAAATCTTCCCCAAGGTTGATTGGGTTCAGATGGCTTGAACTTGGCAATCTCAGAGTCGTAATCCGCTGCAATCGGATTACTCGAACCGACAAAATGTTCCAGTTCCTTAATGCTTGTGGTGGGCGCCACAGGCAGCAAAAAGCGACATTCAGGTTGCAGCGCTGCTAAGCGGTCGGCGGTTTCCAATAGGAAAGGAACACCGACGCATAGCTTGGCTCGTTTGGAGCCAGGTAGTAATGCCACCCAATTGCCTGGTGGCAGTGGCGCTTCAGCTCGAGCGTGGTATGACAAATCCGCCATTAGGTCGCCCACCACAGTGCAGCGCTGCTGGAATCGAGCAGGCAGCTGATCCTTCACATTTGCTGACATGGCAGCAATGCGGTCATTCCAACGCGGCCAGCGAGCTACCCATTCGGCATAGGTGAGATGGCGATAGCCCAAGCGGACTGAAAGCAGCACGCTCCAGAACTGATCACCACCAAGAAAAACTACGATTCCTTGGTGAGGCCATGATCCGTAGCGTTGGGGACGGAGTAACAAATCCCCAAAGTGGTGTGCTGGTGTGATCTGCTCAAATTGATTCCATTGCCTGGCGGCTTCTGCTTCTTTGCCTGTGCCATTAGGGCAGGGCACCAATACCAGCCGTAGGTCAATCGGCGAGATGCGCGCGCGTGGACGCATCAAAATGCTTCTATGCAGGTTCTCGGCAATGGGCCTAACCCAAGTGGTTAGTTCGCCTGGACCATTGGAGATCAGAACCACCGCCAGCGAAGCTTCCTGCATTACAGCTGGAGGTAGTGAGGTCAAGTTTTAAGGAAAGAATGCGGATGGCGAGACTTGAACTCGCAAGGCCGAAGCCACACGCCCCTCAAACGTGCGTGTCTACCAATTCCACCACATCCGCGTAGCTGACTCCACCGCGCGGGCTTCGTCGATGGTGGATCATACCGGCCAATGGTTCAGCTACTTATAAGCATGCTTGGCAGGGAGCGCTGATACGATCCGCCCAAAGAGTGTTTATTGCGGGATGACCATCGGCAAAGTGCTGATCGCCAACCGCGGCGAGATTGCTCTCAGAATTCTGCGTACTTGCAGGGAGCTGGGAATCGCCACTGTGGCTGTGTACAGCACTGTGGATCGCAATGCGCTGCATGTTCAACTTGCAGATGAGGCCGTCTGTATTGGCGAAGCACCTAGCAGTAAGAGCTATCTGAATATTCCCAATATCCTTGCGGCTGCAACCTCACGTGGAGTGGATGCTATCCATCCGGGTTATGGATTCCTGGCCGAAAATGATCGATTCGCTGAAATTTGTCGTGACCATGGCATCACGTTTGTAGGTCCTTCACCTCATGCGATTCGCTCTATGGGAGATAAGTCGACCGCTAAGGCGACAATGCAGCAGGTTGGTGTTCCGACGGTGCCAGGTAGTGAGGGCTTGTTAGAAAGCCCAGAGACAGCCGCTGAGTTGGCGACTGAGATGGGTTACCCAGTAATGATCAAAGCCACCGCAGGTGGTGGTGGCCGCGGCATGCGCCTGGTGAATTCGCCGGATCAATTGGAAAACTTGTTCAAGGCCGCCCAAGGAGAAGCTGAAGCAGCCTTTGGTAACCCTGGGCTCTATATGGAGAAATTCATCGACCGCCCTCGCCACGTGGAAGTGCAGGTGCTTGCAGATCGACACGGCAACGTAGTGCACCTCGGCGAACGCGATTGCTCTATTCAGCGCCGCCATCAAAAACTGCTAGAAGAATCACCTAGCCCGGCTCTTGATCCCGCATTACGTAAGCAAATGGGAGAGGCTGCGGTGGCCGCAGCAAGGAGTATTGACTACGAAGGTGCTGGAACCGTGGAATTCCTGCTCGATCGCAATGGTGATTTCTATTTCATGGAGATGAACACCCGCATTCAGGTTGAGCATCCCGTTACAGAGATGGTTACAGGCATCGATTTGATCGCAGAACAGCTTGCAATCGCTGGGGGTGATCCGATCAGCTGCAAACAAGAGGACATCCAGTTGCGAGGCCATGCCATCGAGTGTCGAATTAATGCGGAGGACTCCACTCATAATTTTCGACCCTCGCCAGGGAAAATTACGGGGTGGTTACCACCCGGGGGGCCAGGTGTTCGCATCGATAGTCACGTTTACACCGGCTATGACATACCTCCTTTCTACGATTCATTAATTGGCAAGGTCATCGCCTGGGGGAAAGATCGCGACGCAGCCCTTAAGCGAATGAAGCGAGCACTCAATGAGTGTGCGGTTACAGGCATCCCCACCACAGTCGAGTTTCATCTCGAACTGCTTAATCGCGAAGAATTCCTCAGCGGAAATGTACATACCAAATTCGTTGAGCAGGACATGCTCGAGTGAAAACAGCCGAGAGAAACCCTTTGCTGCCTTTCTGTCCAATTTCAAATAATGGCTTGACTCTTCAGCAGAATCTGAGAGATCAGTCCTTGCTGACCGACCAGCAACTCTCTTAACAAACTGATCAGTCCGACCCAGATCACGGGAGTTACATCCACACCACCGATCGGAGCTACCACCTTTCTGGTTATCACCAGCAGAGGCTCCGTGGGCCAACTAAGCAAAGGCCAAAAACCTTCATTTAGCTTCACCTGGGGATACCAGGTGAGCACGATCCGAAAGATAAATGTCAGCGTCCATGCACCTAGAGAAAAGGCCAGCACCAGATGCAGTGTTGGTAGAGCCTCAATCAGAATTGGTGTCACAAAGCTCAAAGCATCAGCAGTTGCATCGTAGAAAGTCACCTTTAATCACTAGGATCTCTATGGCCTTGCCCAAGTCAGAACCACTGCTATGACCGCTTCTCTCGCCAATTATCTGAGCAGCCTTGTTTGGGCCGCAGTCATCGTGGTGATACCTGCCACCGTTGCCGTTATCTTGATCAGTCAGAACGATCGACTTTCCCGTAAATGATCGGGTGGAACGAAAGTTCTGATCACCCTTGGCGCTCTCCTTAGACTGAGCTTAAGGAGGCTGAATCTCAGCCTCATTTTCAGGCGTGTTCAGGGAGCGCAATTGTGGTCAATGCCAGTCTTAACTGGGGAAGCATTGTTGGGATCGTGCTTGCCGTGGGCGGTGCGATGCTCTATTTCATGCGCTCTTTCAAGCCAGCCTTGGCTCGAGACTATGACGTCTTTTTCGCTGCCATAGGCCTGCTTTGTGGTGGAGTTTTCTTTTTTCAGGGGTGGCGCTTAGATCCGATCTTGCAGTTCGGAGTGTTTCTCTTGGCGGGCACCACCATGTTTTTTGCCTACGAAAGTGTGCGACTAAGAGGCGTGGCCGTTGAGGGGGCTCGTCGTTCGTCTTATTTCGATGATGAGCCAGCGCCAGCGCCTATTAACCCGGCTGGAGGGTTGAGAGGTGGATGGGATGAGTCTTATGAACGCTTTGAGGAGCCCCAGCCGCTTCGGCGGCGTTTCTCCAGTAGAGATGGCGATGACGCTGATCGTTCAGAGGGGGATTTCTATCGGCCCCGTAGGACCTCAAGAGCTGCAATACCGGAACAAGCTGCAAGCCGTCGTCGTGGGAATCAAGAGGAGGAGTCTTGGTCTGAGGACTCCGAACGTTCACGGCGCATGGCTCGATTCGGTCGTCAGGACGACGATGCCAAAAATTCATCCAACTTTGGAGAGCGCCGCAGTACACGCCAAGATCAACGACGTGGCAGCCGACCCGCAGCCAAGCAACAAACCACTAGTCGCAGTCAATTAGATAACGAGCCAAGGCCTTCAAGTAGAGGGGAGTACGGATCAACAAAAAAACCTGGTGTGCCGCAGGGAGCACCGATCCGTTCAGATGCCGAAGATGCAGCCTATTCACCAGTTAAGCCCAGATCCACGGGGGCTAGATCCACAGCAGCCAGGTCTTCGGGATCGAGGTCCACTGGATCGAGGTCTACGGGATCTAGGTCCACTGGATCTAGGTCCTCTGGATCGAGCTCCTCTCAGCCACAGATTGATCCTTCCGCAAATATGCCTGAATCAGCCCCTTCACGTCCTTCATCATCGTTTCCTGAAGCAGGACGTTCAGCTCCGCGCAGTTCACGGCCTCGGGACAACAGTTCCCGTTTTGACGACTGAAGCGCACTACTAACAATCTGCAGCAACTGATTTTGCTTTTGGGCTGCCTACTAGGCCTTGCAAGTTGCATCAATACTGTTGAAAGAGCACCTGGTGGACTATTGCAACGCAGTCAGCAGGATCCGGCTTTAAGCGGCAACGGCAAGATGCTTGCGGTGATTGTTGATCAGCGAGGTCGGCCAACCGTTCAGCTCAGGGACCTGCAAAACGGAAAAATCCTGCCTCTACGCCATTTCTCACGTCACCAACCCCATAGTTCCCCCTCCCTGAGTTGGAATGGTCGCTATTTGGCAGCGATTACCCAAAGAGGTGATCGACGCCTGACGATCATCGAAGACCGTTTGACCGGTAGGGTCCACCCGCTTCCTTTGCCAGGGGGGAGAGCACCTGTGCGCCTAAGCCTGTCACCAGATGCACGTCAGCTAGCCCTGCAAGTTGCCTATCAGGGCCATTGGCGCATAGAGGTCTTTGATTTATCTCAGATACTTGAGCCTGATCCATCTTCGCGATTGCGACGCTCAATCTCATCAACTGAGATGGGCTCATGAAAGATTTGCAATTGCCAAGCCTGCCAACTGGCCTTATGCCTCTACTGCTTTGCTTTGGGTTGGCTGCTTGCGGCAGAGAAGTGATGAGACCAATTCAAGATCTCAATAGCTCACTACTTCAATCGGCAAGCAGTCGTCGCGAACCGGCCTTTGGCCGGCGTTGGTTGGCCAGCCTTAGCAACTATCAGGGCAGAGAAAAAATTGAATTGCTCGACCTGCGAAGCCGCAGACCAGTTCCACTACCAGGTTTGAATCGACCAGATTCACATCCAATCAGTGTGAGTGTGAGTGCCAATGGCGAGCGCCTGGCGCTTGTAAGACAGCGTGGCGATCAAACGGAACTTTTGCTCTATCAACGCAGCCTGGGCACGGTTCAGCGGCTGGAACTGAGCGCTAAAGGTATTCCTCGCAAGGTGAGTTTGGATGGCTTTGGTCGATTGCTGGCAGTTCAGGTCAGCCGTGACGGTCGATGGGATGTGGACTTGATTCGACTCTCAAGCTGAGATGACGAGCCAATCCTTCAAGGCATCAACCCAGCCCAGTGCAAGAAGGTGTCGCGACTAAGAACCTCAATCAGCAACACCGCAACCAAACCGATCATGGCGAAACGGCCGTTAACTCTTTCTGCATAGGCACTCCAGCCGAAAGCTGGAGGGTCTCCAGTGGTAGCACTGTTTGGCGGTGTATTTGCCTCAGGTTGTGGATCTGAACTCTCAGAGCCCTTTTGGGATCCCTCGAAGACAGTCGGTTCGCCTGGGAGGTCTTGATTGGTTGACGTCATCAAACCTGCTCAGGATCAATCAAAGTGATAGCTTGCGGAAGGGATCAAACGCCAGCTTCCATCTCCCACAAGTTGCAGCACGGAGTCGTGGAATTCGATCAGAGTAGGACGGTGACCGACACTGATGACAGAAAGATCACGATCCTTTAGAAGCTTATAGAGATGCTTTTCGATCTTGACATCCAAAGCACTTGTCGCTTCATCAAGGACAACAAAGCGGGGCGCATTTAAAAGTAAACGTCCAAATGCCAAGCGCTGCTGTTCTCCCAAGGAAAGAATCCGTGGCCAATCTTGCTTGACATCAAGATTTGGATAACGCTCCAATATCTGATCAAGTTTGACTTCCTCCAAGACTGCTTTCAGTTGATCATCATTGAAACGATCTTCATCAGCAGGGTAACAAAGCTGCTCACGAAGGGAACCTAAAATCATATAAGGCTTCTGAGGAATAAATAACAAATCCCCTGAGGCCGGTCTTTCAACATTGCCTTTACGAGGATTCCAAAGTCCACTGATCATGCGAAGCAATGAGGTCTTACCACAACCTGATGGACCAACAACAAGAAGCTTGTCTGATTCCTCAATATTCATGCTCAGGTCATGAATAATCGGCTGATTTCCATTAGGGGCATATAAATCAGCGTGCTGAATCAAGATAGAATTACCATTTAGCAAAGCCTGTGGATCAATAACGGCAGACTCACTACTAATCTTCTCAACCTTCGACTGAAAACCTTCTAAACGACTAACACCAGCCGTAAACTGTGCAAGCTCATCAATTCGATTGACGACAAAAAATAACGAACCCTCAACCATATTAAAAGCAAACCCTGCTTGAACGAAACTGCCATAATCAATCTCGCCCGCAAAGTATGGGACTGCCATAATCACATATGGGAAGAAAACTCCTGCATAATTTGATGAACGCTGCATGGCGCTAATTATCACTTGCCAAATAATCAGCAGGTTGAAGTTCTTCACCACAGACCCAAGCCTTCTTTGCGTCTCTTCCTTCTCAGACGCTTCACCTGAATAGAAGGCGATCGACTCTGCATTGTTGCGAATATGCACTAGCCCATATCTAAAGTCAGCCTCAAATCTCAACTGATCAAAGTTAATCTTAACTAGTTTTCTGCCGGCTACAACCAAGACAGCAGTCGCGAAGGAAGCGTATCCAAATAGAGAGAGTGTTAGCGTCGTGCTGATACTCCAAAGAATAAGTATATTGAGAGAGAAAGTAAGCAATGCATCGAATACACCAAGAGTGAATTGAAGACTCTGTGATGTAAATGAACGTGTGTCATCCGTAATGCGTTGATCAGGGTTGTCAATATCCGTAGCCTGTTCATCATTAGGGTTTAGAACGTAATAAGCGCGATTGCTCATGAAGTCCGAAATTAGACTTCGCGAAAGCCAGTCTCGCCATATGATCCCAAGCTTCAATGTAAAAAATATCTGCGAAACTCTTATCGGAAGTGCGACCACAAAGCAGCATGCATAAATAATTAAAATCCGGTAAAAACCGCTTTCCTCCCTTTCAACAAGAGCATTGGTGAGATCCCTAGCGATAAATCCAATGCCGGCGTTAATCCCATTAACGGCTAATAGCATCAGAACAATTACGGAAAGCATCAGCCAATGCAGCCAGCGTTTATGACGCAACTGCTGTCGCATGGCAAAGAAACTGCCAGCCCCAATAACGAACAAACCAGAGAATGCCCAACCCCACCAACTCGACCAGATCATCTCGATCGTGCCGGCAACGCCTCCGAAATAGTTCTCAGTCAGAGCAGGCTGAAGTCGTTCAAAGGCCGTAATCAGCCCTGTTAGCGCAACGAGTACAAGCCCACCAACACAAAAAACCAGTGAGATCAGAAGCCAAATGAATTGCCATCCTTTGGCTTGATCAAGCGGCAGAAAAAAAGGCTGAGCCAGCCTCTGAAACTTGGCGAGCTGATTAGGAAGCCCCTGAAAAGGATCCTTCCTGGTGGTGGTTGTCATAGCGCCATTCTTGCCAGTTCTAGCCTCAACCGGGAGGCCAGGCTTGCGGACGCCCACCAATCAAATGAACATGAAGATGGAAAACGGTTTGACCGGCCTCAGCCCCAGTATTGATAACGGTACGGAAGTCATCAAGGCCTTCCTGCTTTGCCACTCTGGCTGCTACTAGCAGCAAATGCCCCAGCAACTTTGTGTCCTCTTCATCAGCGGCGCGAAGGCTTTCCAGCGGTTTACGGGGGATCACCAGCACATGAACCGGTGCCTGAGGCTGAATATCGCGAAAGGCTAGGCAGTGCTGATCGCTGTAGACCTCATCACAGGGAATCTCACCGCGAAGCATCCGGCCAAAAATGGTGTCATTAGCCATTGAGTGAAAGCTTTGGAATGGGACGGCTGGGGCATGTAATCCATGCACCGTCTTGATTACAAATGCTGGCACGTTGCCT
>MPLX02256765.1_pt1 | contig 18527 bp, 17 predicted proteins | sample 1617341 | NCBI WGS metagenome assembly MPLX02 (sample SAMN05944804, study PRJNA350692) | marine metagenome | biome: marine; feature: ODZ; material: water; isolation source: 120 m water sample filtered on 0.2 um supor filter | place: Pacific Ocean | collected 2012-04-08 | depth 120m m | reverse complement strand
CGTACCAAATAAGACTGCCCTCAGCGTTCCTGACTCAAGAACTTACGCCATGGCGCAACAGCTTCTATTTTCGGTCTGCGTCTGACTGTCGATGGACTGAGGCTAGATAGGATACTAATACTTAAGGTTAATTTGGCGCGCCCGGAGAGATTCGAACTCCCGACCACCTGGTTCGAAGCCAGGTACTCTATCCAGCTGAGCTACGGGCGCGTGTAATTTCGGGTGCAATCTATAACAATGTGTCGCTTTCTCCAAGCAGTTTCGAACTACTATTGAACTTTTCCTGAATGTATCCAGCATTCAATGGGGTAAGGCAGGTACCCAAAGCAGAGGAAACCTGCCTAATTGATACCGAATGGAACAGAAAATGACCGAGTCGAATCTAATTGCGCCTGGCGGGTACTGGTCGGGGGTTATCCCGCAGGGCCACTACCTCAGGATTACTGATCTGGAAGGAGGGCAAGGGGTCGATTTTTTATGCTACAACGCCGACAACCCCGATGAGCGGTACCATGCGCCCAATACTCTCAAAGCTGCACTAACACTTAAACTGACAAAGGGCCATGCCCTTTATTCGGATGAAGCACGCCCGATCTTTTTGATAATTGAAGATACCTTTGGCGGCCATGACACGATTGGGGGTTGCTGTAGCGAAGCCAGCAACCGGATGCTTTACGCAGTTGACGGTGTACCTGGGTGTCGGGAAAACTTCCTGAAAGGGCTCAAGGCATTCCAGTTGGGCCGCAAAGATATCGTCCCCAATATCAATTTTTTCTGTGATGTGCCGGTAACGCCCGAGCGAAAACTGGTTGATACAGTTTTTGTTGCCAGTAAGGCGCGACCGGGCGCTATTGTCACCTTACAGGCGAACATGAATGCCCTGGCTGTTATCTCCAATTGTCCCCAGGTCAATAACCCCTGTAATCATGGAGCCCCGACAGCAATAGAAATCAGGGTGTCGGAATCGGCATAACAAGGCTTATGTAATGAAGGCGCCCAGGTAGCAGCCGGGCACGAAACCAATACCAAGAGTAGAACAATATGCCAAAGAAAGTACTTTGCCCAAAGAATCTGGATTTTCAGCCGCGTCCAACTTATCCATACTCTCCTGGCGCGAAGGGTGGCGGTCTGGTGTTTACCGCAGGTCAAGTCGCCTGGGATGAGACAGGCGAAGTGATTGGGTTTGGCGATGTAGCAACTCAGACCCGCCAAACCCTGAAAAATGTTGTCTCGGTCTTGGCTGAGGGCGGAGCCACTGTGAATGATGTGCTTAAGTGCACTGTGTATCTTGCGGATATACGTGATTTCCAGACCATGAACGAGGAGTTCGCAAAGGTATTCCCGACCGATCCACCGGCCAGGACAACCGTCGAAGCCCGTTTGGCAGAGCCGACCATGCTGGTAGAAATAGAGGCAATTGCCTATGTCGGTTCGTGATTAACAGCGAACCAGGACGAGTCCTGGCGGGTGCGGCCAGTCACACCATTACGAGTCTTTTTTAAGCAGATCAGCAAGGCCCGCCAGCCCTTTGTGAGTAACAGTGGTTGATTTGGCCGGTTCAGCACCGGGGACTGCATCCACATAACGGGCGTGCTCGTTGTCGTGGCAGTACAAACACAGGTTTTCCCAGTTGCTGCCATCTGGGGGGTTGTTGTCGTGGTTGTGGTCCCTGTGGTGCACGGTCAATTCATGCAGGTTTTTGCGGGTAAATTCACGCCCACAGCGCCCGCAGACCCACGGATGGAGTTTTAGCGATTGGGCACGGTAGTCACGCTCGCGCGCATCGCGGCTTTTTACCGCCTGGGCGACGATCGCATCAAGTTTGTCGGGGTCTGTCATGTGCGTTGGATAATACCGTGAGAGTGAATCTGGTGATACTTTTCAGCCATGCAAGGTTACAACTGGCTCTGGGTTTGTATGGGATTGGTTCTTTTCAAATCGCTCAAGTGCAAAGCTTTGAAACGCAAGCTCGGGAACTGCCTCCAGAATAAGGCGACAGAGGATATGGCCTACAGCCGGTGCAATGCCAAACCCATGACCTGAAAAGCCGCTGGCCACATAAACGCCCTCTACTCCGGGCAGTCTATCAAGAACGGGCAGCGCATCGGGGGTCAGGTCGATGGAGCCACCCCAGAACTTTCGCATCTGCAAGCCTTTGAGACTGGGGCAGATCTCAAACCCTGCTTTCAGGGTTGAATAGACTTTTTCACTGGATGGAAGTACATATGGCTGCCCATCCTTCTCGATTAACTCACCGCTCCATTTCTGTACGCCACTGGACAATCGGAATTTGCCATCTCTTTCCTGGCGTAGCGTGACCGCGCCATCGGCAACGCCAAGAACTGGCTTCAAAAGCGCATCTGCCGGCGCTGTTTGGATAACAGTCGCTATCGCAAAAGAAAGGGGTAGTTGTATTCCAAATCGATGGATCAACTGATTGACTCCGATGCCGCATGCCAGGAGACACCGACTTGTGCTTATTGTCCTCTTGTTGGTGGCCACGGTGCTCAATTTATTAGCTTCAGCCGATAATGCTTCTACCGACTCACCGATCCGAAACACAGTTCCATTTCTTTGCGCAGCCTCTTTATAGGCGTTTACCGTGGCAACGGGGTCGGCGTGGCCATCGGTCGGACAAAAAGACGCTGCCAGTATGTCGCTGGAGACGCATGGCGCTATGGCTTGTATTTCTTTAATGTCAGAAAGGTAAACAATATCCAGGCCATTGCTCTTTTGCTTTTTGACCAGAGCTTCAATGGTTTTCACCTCTTCTTCATCTCGTGCTAAACGCAGATTTCCTTCTTGCGTATAACCGGTGTCGTAATCCAGCGTATGACTGAGTTGGCTCCATTGTTTTATCGAGTACTTGGCTAATGGCAGTTCAGCTTGAAGCCTGCCGGATTGACGTACGCCCCCGAGAGTCCACCCGGATGCCATGGCAGCAGGAGCATATTTTTCGATGACCTCGACCTTCAAGCCCGCTTTGGAAAGCTCATAGGCTGTTGCACAACCCGTTATTCCCGCTCCCACAATGACAATGTCTGGCCACATGTTTTTTGATCTGTTGCCGGTTGAACTGATATCTTAGCAGTGAGGCGTCCCTTATCCATTGACCTGTAGCGCATAGAAAGAGATATTGTGCGCAAGGAGGCAGTAGATGTATTGACCCCTGAACAACAATCCACCCAAAAAGAGGAGTTCAACTATGGTAGATCGGGAGATTGCAACAGCAGTGCCACTGATTGACAACGATCAGGTCCGGGTAACGCGCTTTGATTTTACTCCCGGTGCACAGACCGGATGGCATAGGCACGAGTATGATTACGTGATCACCGCTATTACCGATCTTGGTATGTTGCTTGAAGAGCCTGGTGGTGATGCGCGCGAAGTGGATATTTCAGCTGGGCAGGCCTATCAACGCGAGGCAGGAGTTGAGCATAATGTGATCAATCGAGGATCAGAAAATATGTCTTTCATCGAGGTTGAGCTGAAACCGCAGTTGAGCTAGAGCCACAATCGACCTTAGAGCGACACCAGCTCTTGAGCCGTAGAGCAATCAGATTTATCAGGATTTATCCGAAGCCACGAGCGACATATCGCCGCGGCGCGGCCCCGTAGAATGCAACGAACGAAAGCACAAAACTGCCAAGAGCAAACAGGAACGAAAAAAGATAAGACCCAGAAAGATCATATAACAGCCCGCCAAGCCATGGCCCAAAAGCGCCTCCAAAACCCATCCCTGCAAGAACGATGCCGTTAAAAAGACCAAAATGACGGCCTGCAAAAATATCCGCAGCACCAGCAAAAACGCATACAGCGTAAAGGCCTGAGCCAAGGCCAAATAGCACTGCAAACCCATAAAGTGGAGCGAGTCCTGAGGTGGGTTTGAGGGAGATGAGAAGCACAATGGCGACACTGGTGAAAACCGAAGCCCCAAGGACTGTAGCTTCCCGTCCTATTCGGTCGGATACCAGAGCGGTGGCCTGCCCGGTAACCATGAATGCGCCAAAAAAGGCGGTTGTCGAGGCGGCGATAGCCGAGGAATACCCAAGGTCTATAGCGTGCTTTACCTGGTGGGCCAATACCAGGTAACTGCCCGTGCCCCAAAACAGCATATTAGAGAAAAACAACAGCCAGAGTTCTTTGCTCTTGAGTCCAGATCTAACGCTCCAGCGCTCAACTGCATTCTTGCCTGGTGAGTCTTGCGATGCAGAGCCCTTTTGCTCCTCGCCTTTTTTCGCACCCAGTGGCTGCAGGCCTCGTTCTTGGGGCCTGAATGTGTAGCCTGCCAGTACGATCGGTACTGCAACTGCAAGGACAATCAAGCCCATCACGATATATGCGAGTCGCCAGCCCACGGCAGATATAACAAATTCCATGAGAAAGACGAAGACAAAGCTCAGGCCGCCCCCCGTTTGCGCCAGCCCGATCGCCATGCCCCGACGCTCATTGAACCAGTTGACTATCGTCGGGTTGACCACTGGGGATCCAACGCAGGAAAGGCCGATCGGCGCGAGCACGCCGAAAAATAAATAGAAGTGCCACAGTTCGGTAGCCAGGTAACAGGCGGCGGTAGCCATGCTGAGCACAACTATGCCAAATAGGATCAACTGCTTGGGCGGTAGTTTGGTGACCATAGTGCCCGCGATCGGCGCACATATACCGTAGACCAACAAATGAATGGACAGCATCAACGCGGTATCGCCGCGGGCCCAATGGTACTCATCTAGAATAAATGGAAAGAATATCGAAAACGAGTGGCGGACTCCGTAGCCGAGTAATTGCACCAAAAAGCAAACTGCGAGTATCAAGGTCGCCCATAAGATTATCGAGTTTCGACGCATGACAGTTCGGTGAGTAACAGGCGTACAGTAGTAACGAGGAGGGGGAGTATAGTCGCGCTTTGGCCGCAGTTGCCGCCCTGTAGCCTGCAGGGCGAGGCGCGACTGGCTAGACGGGTACAACGGTTACGCAATACAACCGTTCTGGTCAATTGGTAATTACATCGAAGCCAACGCAAAGGAGTCATCATCAATATGAAGCCACCATTTGATCAATCAGAATACCAACGTCGCCTTGATACCGTTCGTGCCGGTATGCTGGAAAGAAATCTCGACGCGATGGTAATCGGGGATCCGGCCAACATGAACTGGCTGACCGGTTTTGATGCCTGGTCCTTTTACGTGCCTCAAGTGATGGTGGTGCAGCACAATCAACCACCGGTATGGCTGGGGCGTCAGATGGATAGCGGTGCTATACCGCTGACTACCTACCTTGGGGCCGAAAGTATCCGCCCGTATGCCGAGGATCTGGTCCAGCGTAATGGCACACATCCGATGGAGGCGATCGGCGTATCACTGATCGAGATGGGTCTCGGTAATAAGCGCATTGGCTACGAAAGTGATACCTATTATTTCTCATCTAAGGCGGTAGATTGTTTAAAAACCGTAATCTCAGATGCCAGCTGGATTGATGCCGATCTGCTGGTCAACTGGTGTCGTGCACTCAAGAGTGATGTCGAGATTGAAGTCATGCGCCAGGCTGCCCGTATCGCCAGCCATGTGATGGCCGTAGCCTGTGAACATATCGCACCAGGCGTTCGTCAGTGCGACCTTGTGTCGAAAATACTCGCGGCGCAGATTAGTGGCGTGGACGGTATGGGTGGTGACCTGACCTCGATTTGCCCTTTAATTCTGGCGGGCGAAGCAGCAGCGACCGCACACCCCCTGTGGACTGATGAGCCTTTTACCGCGAACCAGACGGTCGCTCTGGAACTGGGCGGCGCCCGTAAACGGTATAACGCAGGGCTGGCACGAACTCTGCAACTGGGGCAGGGTAGGCAAAAAGTTTACGATACCGCTGGCGCCGTAAAGGAAGGCCTAGAGGCGGTTCTGGATTGTATCCGCCCTGGGATCTCGGCCGGCGAGGTGCATCGGGCCTGGCAGGGCGTATTGGATCGTTACGGCCTGGTTAAGGAAAGTCGCATCGGTTACAGCATTGGGGTTGGGTACGCTCCGGATTGGGGGGAGCACACCGTAAGCCTGCGCGCCAACGAGGACACTGTGCTTGAGCCCAACATGACCCTGCACGTGATGCTCGGCATGTGGATGGACGGGTGGGGCATTGAGTTGAGCGAGACGGTTGCAGTCACCAAAACCGGTGTAGAGTGCCTTACCCAGTTTGGTCGAGATCTGATTTTGGTGCGGTAAATTAACGGTGTCAGCCGGTTGGGCACAGATACCGCAGCCATGCGGAATGAAATAAATAACCCCGCCGAGGCGGGGTTATTTATCGGCTGGCAATTGCCAGCCTCATTGCCATCTCTTGGGTTAGAGCCTGGAGCGGACCCTCAGGTATCCGATCAGCAATAGCGCCGTCAGAACGGAGACGATTATCGCATCATCAAAGACTGTGGGCGCACCCGTCAGATGCTGGTGCCACAGGTTTATTAAGATGCCGATCTGGGCAATGACTAGCGCCAAAAAGAACGTGCTGCTGCCTTCAGGACCATTGATAAAGGTCCGGATCAGACCGACGACAATGCCAAGCCAGGTAAAGCCGAGGACACGGGCCAGCACAACCGACTCTATCCCCATGCTGTTTTCTGCCAGCCAGGCCTCAGTCATAAACAGAAGCTGGAATACATAAAACGCCCCGCCCAGGGTAAATAAAATCAGGGCGATTGCAGCGGGTGTATCGTTGTACTTCTTGAGCATATGAATCCCCTTGCGCTTTGAATGGAACTGTATTTTACGACATCAATGCTTAAGCGCAAAATCAGTATTGCTTGTTAAAAACAGGCTAACATAGACCAGTCGCCGATATAGTTAGTAGTCACTTTAGAAAGCTTTCGAATCGTCCGGATTTTTATTAAAGTAGACGTGACGTATGCAAATTTCCTGAATCTAGGAGGATATAAAAATGGCAGTTTATCGGATCACTCGTTTTACCAGCCCAGACGTAGACAAGGCAGTAGCGATGGCAGAAGGGGCGCGCGAAGAAGTCGCAGCAGCTGGTGCCGACATCATTGATATTGCCCTTGATGATGATGGCAATGGCGTGGTCGTTGCTAAGTATCCTGATGCCGCCACCATGGAGGCGGCAACTGCGGTTGCGATGGGAGTTTTCGGCAAGATGATTGCCGAAGGCGCGATCGATGGAGACTCGATCGATATCTGGACCGGGAACATTGCTGTCTCATTTTAGGCGCTGACCGCAATACGGCCACCCAGGCAGGTATTTCCTTTTCTTTACCAAGAAGCCGCCGGGTACGGCGGCTTCTTGGTGGCAGCTAACGAAATAATGGGTTGTTTATTTCAGCCACTGAACGACTGCGCAGGCTATCCAGAGGACCGCAATAAGCAGTACGGTAATCCTCCAATCCATTGAAATGTTCTGTTGGTTACACTTTGGTCAGAAGTATAGCCTCTGAGGGTGAAGCGCAAGCGCCGCCAGTAGTGAGGTTCGCTAAACGGTGGCGGAAATGCGAAGAGTCAGCTGACAAGTAAACGGAGCACCTTAAAGTATCCCCCGTTTACTTGTGCTCAAAGTTGATTTGGCACTAAAGGCCCCGAGTCACTCGGGTCGGACCTTCAATGACGTCGAAATCCTTGGATACGATATTAGCCAGGGCTGGGTTGGATCCGACCATAGAAAACAGTTCTGAATTAATAAAGGCTTCATAGGCGTCTCGATCCTCCCAGATATAAACGCCGCCATAGGTATTATTTTCGTCATCAGCCAGCCAATGTTTTGAAACGAGACCAGGGACCGCAGCAAACGTTCCGGCCAGGTCGTTACAGACTGCATCGTACTCGGCGCGGGTGATGCCCTCTAGATTGAAATTAATTACCTGGATGTGCATGTTTTCCTCCTTCAGAGATGGTTGTGATCTGCAACCAAGTTTAGCTGGAGTTTCCCCCTAGTTCCAGAGCATATACCGAATCAGAGCCTGTAGGCGAAGATCGTTTTTGTGAGGATTTTGTGCGCCCCTCATCGCATTTATTCTCAGATCCAGTTCTATCGGGTGACCGGGCGCACATTTTCCGCCTCCAACTGAGGCAATAATGAGACCTTCGGAGTTGACCAGACCAACACCACCTAAGGAAACTAAAATGACCAAGCAGCAAACACAGTTGACGATGGATGAATTGAATCAGGTATCCGGTAGCTACGAGCTCAAAAATGTTCAGGTTACAAGTTTTAATCCATCGAAGTCCCGCGTAAACAAATCGCCAAACAGCCTTCTTTTAATCGAGGGTTTGCGGTCACAAAACGGCCGAGGGCATAACGGGAAATATGGCCATAGCAATAAGCCCAGCCAGTACTAGAAAAGGGCGGATCGAGCAAGCAGACAGAAAATAACCCTGACCGCTCAGGAACCAGGTTATGGGTGGAGCGGAACAGACAATGACTCAGAATCCTTCCCAGTCTCTTAGAGCAGGCACCGCAAATGCAAGAGGTGGATGGCGCCTAATGATGGTTCTTGCAACTAGCGAGGTTCCGGCAGCGATTGGAAATTCAACTCCACCGCCAGATGCCCAGAGATAGCCGCTGGGGTGTTCTGAATCCGGGGTTAGATTTGCGACGACTTCGATCCGAGCTCCAGCGCCGACCATCTGTTGGGCAAGGTAATCGTGTCCAATAGTTAATGCAGCCGCTTCCGGGGTTACCGGAAGTTTCGACACAGATTGAACGGTCGCAAGCAATGTTCGGGAGTTTTTTGATGCTAGGAGTAAAGCAGAACCCGTCGGGTTAATGACCGATGGCATCATCAATTCCATTGACATACCCGGTTTTATTTTCTTGCCATCGCTGTTCGGATAATAGGCGACGATCTCAAGCGTCTCAGAGTCATCGTGTCTATCGATCACGGCAATTTCGTTGCCGGGCCTGACAACCGCGCCAGCGCCAACCGTGAGCTCGAGAATCTGGCCCGTTGCCGGACTTCGAATCTGACTCTGTTCGCGTAGTTGTGCGTTAAGGCCGTCCAGATGGCGCTGAAGGCGGGCTTGGTCCAGCTGGTTCCGATAATTCGCCTCTGACACTTCCTGATCGAGTCTGGCAGTGTCAGCCAAGGTCTGCAGTAATTCTCGACGCAGATTATCCACTGCCTGTTCACGTTCTTTGGCTTCTTTTGCGCTTTGCAGATACCGTTCTGCTGCCGCAACCCGCGAGCGGTTAAGTTCCAAGTGTCTGACGTCGATTTCCGCCAAGATAACCTGCTGGTCGGTTGTGGCCTCCCGGGCAGCAAACAGGTCCTCCTCGGTTAGGAGTTCTTTCATGCGCAATTTCTCAGCACGCCCGAGTCGGGCTTTCAATTCAGCATCCTGACGTGACTCGAGTTCTTTCACGCGCAGTAGTTCGGTTTCCTGGGCAGCAAAGAACTCCCGTTCCTGGTTGATGGACAGGCGAGCGGTGTTTCTCAGTTCCTTAGTCTCATCTTCGAGGACGCGAATCCGCTTTTTTATCTTGTCGCGCTTGTTCTGGAGGACCTGTCGTTCCAGATCCACGTTCCTGTCATGTAGCGCTGTTGTTTTTTTTTGCGTGGCTAAGAGCTCAGTGAGTTCGCTACGCGCGGCATCGATTTGCTGTTTCAGCAAAGGTTGCTCGATAACTGCTAGTAACTGCCCGTTTTCGATGACATCGCCAGGGCGGACCCGCCAGCTGGTAATTCTTCCACTGGTACCTGACTCTACTGATATTACCGAGTATCGATCGACGACGACAGAATGTCCCGAGATGGTTACCGGCAAACGACCGCTGACCAGATATACCAAAGCGCCTAGGAGAATAACGCCCAGAACCGCTATCACGATTGTGTCAGCCATGCGAGCAACTGGCAGATGGTGAGCGATATCTTCCGGTGAGCGCAGGGCGGCGTTGGTGGTGTTATCGATCATTTTAGAATCTAAGGTGAGGCGTTGTTCTGGGGTTAGTTCACACGAGTTGCCGACTGATCAGTTCCCGAAAGATTCCGGGTGCTGTGCTAAGTTCGGCGAAAGTACCGTTTTGAGCGACTCGACCTTGATCAAGCACAATCAGTCGATCAGCGTTTCGTATGGTGCTGAGCCGGTGGGCGATGACTACGCGGGTGACGCGGCGTCTATCGAGTGCTTCGGTGACTATCGACTGGGTCCGGTTATCCAAAGCGCTTGTCGCTTCGTCAAAAAACACCATCTTTGGCCGGGTTGCCAGTGCTCTGGCAATCAACAGGCGTTGCCGTTGCCCGCCAGAGAGGTTTGTTCCGCCTTCGGCGACCACCGTATGGATTCCCATGGGCATTTTTTCGATATCACCCGCAAGCCCGGCATCAGCGGCTGCCTCCCATGCTTCTGAGTGGGTGATCTGCACGTGGTTTGCTATATTTTCATAGATACTGCCTGAGTTGAGGCGTCCATTTTGCAGTACCGTACCGATCTGCCGACGGACAGCGATGACATCCAGTCCGGCAAGATCTTTGCCATCGTAGAGTACACGCCCTTGCTGCGGTCGGTCGAAACCCAGCAGCAGGCGAAGCAGAGTTGATTTACCGGAGCCGGAGTGGCCGACAATGGCCACAAGTTCACCGGGACGAATTTCCACGTTGACGCCGTCAAGAACTGGTGGGCCATCTTCATGGTACCGAAAGAGGACGCTGTCCAGCGCGATGTGACCACTTAAACGACCTGGATCAACAGATTCGACGCCAACCTCAAGCTCGCCTTCAAGGATCGGTTTAACCCTCTTTGCCTTTACCATGGTGTCGATGATGCTGACGATGGTATTGCTGATGGCCGACCACCCCGACAGGTACAGGACAAACGCTGTGTTGAAAGCAATAAATGTCCCCATGGTCATCTTGTTCGCGCCTCCTGGCTCAAGATCAATCACCAGACTGGTGCTAACCCAAAACAGAAGGCCGGTAGCCACAGGTGACAAGGCAATGTGAAACAGTGCGACGGCATCGGCCAACTTATCGATGGTTATTTCCAGCTTGAGTTGCGGGGTGTAACGTGACGCCCAGTGACTGAAGGCCCGGTACTCGCTGCCGGTGAGCCGTAGTTTGGGTACGCTGCCGATTAACCCGATAACCATGCCGTGGAAGGCTCCCGCCATTTCGATAAGTCGAAAAGAAAGGCGCTGAATCACATAGCTCGAGCAGATAGTAATGATCATCACGATAATTCCAATCCAAAAGGCAATGACCGCAAGATCAGGACTGTAGTGCCATAGCAGGCCAAAATTGAGGAGCGCCAGAATTCCCGATACCAGTGGGCGAAGTGTTGCTACCCCCAACTCCCGGTTGATATCACTGACCGCGTCCACACGGGTTTGCAGATCGCCGCTGGAATAAGATCTGAAGAACGATGGACTCAGTTGCAGGACTCGATCCCAGGTTGCCGCCTGGGCTGCCATTTCGCGTCGTATCCCCAGGCGCAGTGAGGCCATGGCCTGAACAAAGCTGAAAACTGTTCCTGCCAAGGCCGCTACTAACAACAATGCTGCAATCTCATAAAGCATTCTTCGATCGCCTTCGGGTATCGCAGTATCGAAGAGTATGCCAACCGTCCAAGGAACCAGCATGCCAAGCAAGGTGGCTGCTGTACCCGAGAGGATGATCAGGGCCATATCGCGTAATTGTCCCCGCGCTGTAAACAACAGCAACTGAAATACGTTCGTGACTTGGCGGGAGAGCGGTCGATAGATCATGCATGCATCAATACAAAGTTGGCTTTGCAGTGTGTCGCTAAGAGGCTCCCGCTTGCCATTGGCATGAACTACATCGTAGGCATTTCGTGCAGGCAGCAAAGCCACGGGCTGTCTTTGATCTTCGCCCAGAAAGCCAAGCAGCGGTCCAGAATCCCTTCGCCACCAACCGGGTGTCAGCGTGATCTCGCGCCAACGAAGACGAGATGATCGGGCAATGGGTTCAAGCGGGTGGGAAGCGCGCTCGACGTCATCTGAGGCGCTAGGAGGGGACACCTCAAATCCGATCTCCTGGCCGAGGACCTCAAGAACAGTGAGCAAGTCGGAATCTCTTGCAGCAAATACCTGTTGTGGATTAAGTACTCTGGTGAGTTCAGACAGCGCTGCCGCAGTCTGTTGTCGCTCCAGGGAGAGCGCCTGTTTACGTCGCGCGAGTTCACGGGCTTCATCTGCCTCGCTTTGCCAGGCAAGATGCCGGATCAGGCAATCCTGAAGTCCGTCGATTGCCTCGTTAACCAATTGAGTATCAGCGATCAGTGAATCAATACCTTGTACTTCGATCTGCGCTGGGCTCCCACCCGTAATCGCTGGGATGTGATCGGGCCATATCACCCAGCCATAGGCGTGGTCGATTAAAAGATGAGTGTCATCACCCAGGTTGATCTGACCGTCCAGCACTCGGAAACAGTAGCCGTGCCCAGCAAGAGACTCGATGCTCTCAAACTCGGGAATCTCAACGATTCCATGCCTAGCCTGGGTGCCTGATCCGGTTTTTGGAGCGCCGCCGGCGAGGTAGCGGCCCACATGCTCGGACCAGATAATGATGTCACGCGGTTGTCCCTGAGCATCCTCAGAAAGACTTAGTGAAGCCGTAGGGATCCGTCGTATTTCGGCCGTTTCACTGGCAACCGCCAGAATGCCAAAGGCGTATTTTTCGGTACTAGGGTGAAATCCAAAAAGGGTGTGCCCCGCAGGGATGGTAAATAGGTGTCGCCTGTGGCCGACAGGATTAGCACCTTCAAAGCGGGTGCCGAATACTTCAATTGTGCCACTTTCAACCTGCCAGGCTGTCCCCGCCTGATCTGGGATCAGCGACTGGTTGCGTCGCAACGAAAAATGACTTGTCGGTTGGCGCGCCCCTGCTTGTTTGTCAATCATGGGCATCCACCTCACCAGCGCCCTCATTGGCTTGCAACAGGGCTGCATAGTGTTGGCCCTGTTGCCAAAGTGCGGCGTGGGTGCCGCGTTCTACGATTGCTCCGGCCTCCAGAACGATGATCTCGTCGCTGTCACGTATCGTACTCAGTCGGTGCGCAACCATGATGCAGGTACAGCCACGAGACAGAAGTCTTTGGCAGATCAGGTATTCGGTTTCTGCATCAAGCGCGCTGGTGGCCTCATCAAGAACCAGTATGCTCGGGTTGTGGACCAGCGCCCGGGCGATCTCCAGTCGCTGCCGCTGGCCGCCGGAAAGGTTGGCGCCACTTTCTATCAGTTGGCCATCGAATCCGCCAGGCATGGCAAGAATCGTGTCGAGTATCTGTGCATCGGCACAAGCGCGTTTCAAAGCCTCTTCCTCGACGGTAGAGTCCCACAGGGTCAGATTGTCCCGCACGGTTCCTTCAAACAGGAACACTTCCTGACTGACGACTGCAAGCGACGCCACCATAAGGTCACGCGGGATAGCCGTTCTTTCATGGCCGTCAATGCGGATAACGCCAGTCCAGGGTTGGTAAAGGCCGCAGATGAGGTGAGCAAGCGTTGTTTTCCCGGAGCCGCTGCCACCAACCAATGCCAGACGTTTACCCGGAGCAACGTTTATTGAAATTTCCTCAAAAAGCGCAGGCTCCAGGGGGCTGTAGCCAAAGCTGACGTCGCAAACGCTCACTTCTCCCCGGAGTATGAGAGGCCAGTCATCTCCAACATCAGCGTTGTCAGATTTCATCTCGACGGGCGCTTCGACATCTACCGGTGCCTCCAGCACATCATTCAGGCGGTGCAGATCACCTTCCAGTTCCTGGATTTCGGCCCCAAGGCTAACCAGGCCCCCGACCGGCGCCTGAAAACTTGCCATCAGGGCAGTAAAGGCAATCAGTGTTCCAACCGACATCTCCCCGTCCATGACGGCCAGTCCGCCGATAAGATAGATAATCATGGTATTTAGCGAGTTGAGGATCACTGGTAGCATGCCCAGTGCCTGGGTAGACAGTTCCAGATCCTGCATGCTGTTAATTGCCTTGGTATAGCGGCCCGACCAGCGGTGAAAGAAACTTGTTTCTTGCCCTGCCGCTTTGATTGTCTCCATGGATTGAAGGGCGGCAATCGAATCGCCACTGACTTTGCCAAAATCCTGCACGAGTCTGAGATTGGCGTCGACCCGTTTGGAGCGCAGCAGTCGCAGAGCCAGAAAACTGATAGCGGCAAAGGCGACGCCGATCAAGGTCAGTACCCAGTTGTAATAAAGCATCAGAATCAGGTAGAAGCCCATCATGATGATACTGAGGACGGTATCTGCGATCCGTCCCGACAACGTTTGCGCAAGTCCGTCGTTGAGGCCCTGACGAGATGCTATTTCTCCGGTGTAACGCTGTGAATAAAACCCGGCTGGAAGTCGAAGCAGATGCCAGAAGAATTGACTGGCCATGGAAATGGCCAAATGTATCCGCAGGCGCCTGAGAAAGACGAATTTTGCGGCTTCTGCGAGAATCTTGAAAAGGACCGTAGCACCCATTGCAAGGACCAGTGGCATTAACCAGTTAACTCGTTGTTCTCCGAGAACCCGGTCAAGAAAAATCTGGGTAAAGGCTGGCAGCACCAGGCTTGGGACAGTCAATAACAATCCGGCAGATAACAGGTGATGTATCGCTGTGCCCGAATGCTGCAGACGCTGATGCACGGCCTTGATCAGGCTGGGTCGTTCGCCTCCCTTGGTGAACTCGGGTCCGGGCTCGAATGTGAGCGCCACCCCGGTATACCCTTGATCGAATTCGGCCATAGTCACCTTTCGATGGCCATGGGCAGGATCATTAAGGTAGACCAGGTCTTTGGATTGGTCGATTCCTTCAACGACCAGAAAATGGTTGAAATCCCAGAACACCACGAATGGGAAAACCAGATTTCTGACCTCGTCCAGGCTTACCTTTAGTCCTTTAGTCTGCAGGCCGTAACTTCTCGCCGCCTTGACAATGTTGGAGGCTTTGACGCCATCTCTAGAGACGCCACAGGCCGACCGTAAGGCAGTGAGTGGCACTACTTTGCCAAAGTATTCGAGAATAATCCCCAGACTTGCGGCACCGCACTCGGTGATCTCCAATTGCAGCAAGAGCGGCGTTTTTATGCGCTTCACGATCAACCGCTTCCCAGGGTCGGCCGGTCGACGCTTAACCGGTATTTTGCTGCAAAGCGTGCAAATGGACGCTGACGACGGTACGTTACCAGCAGGGTTGCGGTGGTTCCGGAAAGAATCTTGGCATTGGGCCCGTTTTCGGAAGTCCACTGGTATCCGCTTTGGCTGCTCTCGCTTTTTAGCAACGTTATTTGTGCTTCGATCACCCGGCCACCTGCGATCAACTCAGTAGCGAGTTGCTGATTCCCGATGCTCTTTCTCACAGCAGCCAATGAGACTGGAAACTGTGCAACTGACACAATATTGCCAACCATACTGCCGTAACGCTCTTTGGGGTAAGGATCAGGAGAGACTCTTATACGCATGCCTGGCTTAAGGCGTCTGCCATAGGCGTTATTGAAGTATCCAAGGACGACCAGCGAATCGGGCCCGACAGAATAATCAAGTTGCGCGATATGTTCTCCAACATCAACTTGACTGCCGGTAGCGATGTTCAGCTCAAGTACCTTGCCCCCATGTTGCACGCGGATCTCGCGGCCCTGTTCGAGTTGGGCCGCAAATGAGGAAATATTGCGTTCTATCTGCCTAAGGGTATTTTCGTCTTCCACTGTGGCTTCGAGCAATGCCCGGCGCAAGATAGCGACGCGGTTATCAAGTTCATCTATCTTCAGTTCAAGTTGCGTTAGTTCATGCTGGCGTGTTGAAAGGGCGTTCCTCGCATTCAGGCTGCCTTTGGTTGTCTTTGTGCTCTGAACTTCCAGCTCCTGTAGTCGAACATCTATCCTTCTAAGTTTGATTTCACCTTGATCAACATGCCGTCTTGCATTTTGGACATTATTTTCAGAAACCAACCCCTTGTTCTTCAGCTGAACAAAATTCTCGTAGCGCTTCAGCAACGCTTCATTCAGTTCCTGGCGCACAACCCTGGCTTTTGCGAGTTTTTGCCTCTGGGCTTTTTGGAGAATCTGATTCTGGGTAGTCATTTCGTCGAGAAACGCCTCCGCCTCTGAAACGTAACTTCGCAGGTATCTAATTGAATCCCGCGTTAGTTGCTTTTCGCTGCTAGTGACGTTTAGCGCGAGTTTTAGATGCTCCTCCCGTAACTGTCGTATCAGGTGATTACGCTCAGCAAGTTCTTGCTGTTCTGCCTGGGCATCGGAAAGTTTTCGCGAAATGTCTGGCTGATCCAGTTCAGCTACCACAGCTCCGGCTGAAACTATGTCACCTACATTCACCAGCCATCTTGAGAGGCGGCCGCTGGCGGTCGCTGCAAGTGGTTGGATAGCTCCCGGTGCGATCAGGATGCCTTGGCCGCGGCCATTGTCTGGCAGGCTTCCAAGAAATCCCCACAAGGTTCCGAGGATAACCAGCCCGCCGACACCTATAATCGCCAGACGCTCCTGGCGTACGATGACTCTTAACGGCTCGTCCAGTTGCTCTGGCGAGCGTAGCCTTTCGAGTGACGCTTTTCGGAAGAGTTCCATATCCGGGACTTAAAGTTTTATCAGGTCATCAGTCCAACAGGCGCTCACGGATCTGTTCGAAGCGCTGGGCCGCAAGGCTCATGCGATCTAAAAGTTCCGGTGAAATCTCCCGCGCATCATCTTGATCGCTGAGTCCCATCTGACCTCCGTACGCAAGAGCTCCAACTGAATCTCTCAGTCTGTCGGCCAGCAATAACCCCAGCGCCCGGTAGAAGCGACTGGAAAACCCTGCGTCTGTTCGCAGGCGCCCATCAACCCGTCGCTTCGCTACGGCCATTACCACTGAGTCTTCTAGTGCGGTTACGGTAGCATTAGGTGGACGGGAATCCAACAATGAAAGTTCACCCACAATTTCGCCGCTGCCGATTCGGGCGATCTCGCCCACACCCTCAATTGACACTCCAAGTTGCCCGCGCAAAACGAAAAAAATTTCTTCAACAGGCTGGCCTTGCTGGATTATTACAGCGCCTTTGGTGATGTGCTCGCGTTGTCCGGTACTGATTAGCCAGTCTATATCCTGATCGGTAAATTCACCCAGCATATAGAGTACTTTTTTCATTTTCTTTGGAGCCCTCTGTTATGTAGCCCTGTGTATTAATTTCCAAGAAAACACTGTGGCATATTAACTAAGAGATTAACGCGTACAGCAATAATAGTATCTACAACCATTTCTTGGGCAGTTGAGCCGTGTTATGGTGATTATTCTTATACCGTTTAGTTACATCTTATTGTAGTTCAAATCGCGGTCGTTGCCGGGTTCGAGCATGCCGGGTTCCAGTAGATGGAAAACCTTGGAGAAAGTTAAGAGGTAGCAGATCTTGGCGAGCCAGCGACGCTCATTTCTAACTGGTCGGGCACCTGGAGAACGAAATGGAAGGAAGAAAAACCCTGGTACCCGATGACTTTGCGGTACCAGAGCGCCTTGATACAGACAGATTCAGATTAAGAATGCTGACGGTAAACGATGTGGTTAAGGACTACGATGCCGTTGTGTCCAGTGCGGCGCACCTACGGAGTACTTATAGTGCAATTTCTGGCTCTGACTGGCCTGATGGATTAACGCTTGAAGAGGACCTGATTGATCTGGGTTGGCATCAGAGGGAATTCACGCTTCGATACTCATTTGCTTACACGGTAATGTCACCCGATGAGTCATCATGTCTTGGATGCGTGTATATCAACCCCTCCCGCAAGGCTGGTTTTGATGCTGAAGTATCCATGTGGGTTCGGGCATCTGAATTCGACAATAACCTTGATGTTGAACTTTATAGTTGTGTTAAAGCTTGGATTGAAGTCGACTGGCCTTTTATTAGGCCCGCCTATCCTGGTAGAGAAACCCCGCTTAGTGAATGGCGGAAAATTCCAGTGGATCAGTAATGAGATAGTGACCCGGCGCGTGGAAGAAAAGTTTGACTCAACGGTGTGGGCTGTCTGCCTGTTTTTTGGTTTATTTATTATGAATGCATCAGCACATGGATCAGAGGGCCAGCACGCAGCCAAACGGGTGCCAGCTGAGTGTGATCCACAACAGCCTAATTGGCTGCAATGGCCAGGTCCCTGGGAGCGGTCCTATGAAACCGCATTTGCCCGTATGTCTAGAGTGATTGCACACTATCAGCCCTTGCATATTCTTTACGGCTCAACAGGAATCCAATCAGCTGCTCGAACAGCAATTGAGCGCGAAGGTGGCGATCCGGATCATCCAAATATCCACTGGCAGGCAATCCCTTATGACAATGCGTGGCTGCGCGACAATGGCCCGGTGTATGTTATTGAAGGTGGCGCGCTCAAAGCTCAGAACTGGGGTTTTGACGCCTGGGGCGGCGCTTTTGGATCTGTGGTGCCTTTTCGTCGGGACGATCAGGTTCCCAAGGCCATTGCTGAATTGGCCGGCCTGTCAAGTGAAACGGTAGATATCGTCCATGAGCGGGGTAACCTGGAATTCAATGGCGTTGATACGGTTCTATTAAACTGGAGCGTCATCGGCGACCCCCGACGCAACAAAGATT
>MPLX02176491.1_pt1 | contig 18552 bp, 14 predicted proteins | sample 1617341 | NCBI WGS metagenome assembly MPLX02 (sample SAMN05944804, study PRJNA350692) | marine metagenome | biome: marine; feature: ODZ; material: water; isolation source: 120 m water sample filtered on 0.2 um supor filter | place: Pacific Ocean | collected 2012-04-08 | depth 120m m | reverse complement strand
TATTATTTTCCCCAGATACAGCGTGGGTTCCCCTAGCGAATTCCAGTCACTTGGTTCATTGGTAGAGAGAGATTTTTGGAACCATGTCGGTCAGGACTGGGAAGTGAAAGCCAAGATCGACTTTGATACCGCTCTCCAGGAGCTAGGGCTATCCTTGGGACAAGAAGAAGACGCGGCTACTGATAAATAAGGACGTGGGACGGGAAAGGCCATTTTATAAGGAATTGGCCCTGGAAGTTGGCCCAGTACCAGCGAAGCTGCATTTTCGGACAAATTCGGTGATTTCAAATTATGAAGGCCGGATGGCGCTGCCTGACTGGGAGATTGCGCCATGACGTGTTCCGTAACTTATAATATTCGGAACAGATTTTTCTGCCCACAAAAACAACATCTTATAAATTCCGTTATTCTGTTCCGTATTGACCTCCGGAGAACAGGTGCCAAACCATGCTGATCAGCTACCCGTCCAGGTAGATCCTGTGGGTCAATTGTTCCTAAAACCAGCGTTTGGGGAATGAGCGCCGTCATGCCCCTGAATGAAGGAAACAGTACTGAAATCGTATCCGTTTTCCTTGTTCTGAAATTCATGTTCTCTTATGTTTCAGAAAAAACCCATTTCAGAATAGATCATCATGTTCATCGGTTATGCTCGCGTCTCTACCATGGATCAAAACCTCGCATTTCGAATGTGTTATTGTGTAGTCAATTCACTTAAGCGAAGCAGGTAGAATTATCAATGCAGGGTGCATCATGGTTAAAGAACCAATTAAAAAAAAGAAACGCCCATTGACTGTGCGATGGGGCAGATTAACGGCTGGTGCGTTGGCGTTGACGGCATTCCTTGGCTGGTACAATGACGTGCAAGTCAATGGCCGTAACTTCCTTTGTGACGCCATGAAGATCATTGATTTAGGCGACGCTTTTGAAATGTGCCTAGCAGCGCCAGCCAACGAAAAGGAACAACTGGCACTCTTGGAGTACCTTAAGGAGCGAAAAGACCAGCTGAGTCCCGAACACCTGGAAAAATTACCGCTCCTAGAAGAATTTCTTGTAAATCGCGTTTTTGAACGTCTGGAGGCGGCGTCTGGCCTTAACGACGCCCTCATTGACTCTCGTACTAAAGACGATACCCGTGAAGCGATCCGCGAAACAATTAAAGAAGGCGATGTGGAAGAACGTCGCGCCCTGGCCATGATATCCGAAGGGGATCTGGACGGCGGTTTGGAGCTTCTGTCTAATCTCGCTTCGGCATCGGCGACACGGAGTGCGCTTGAAAATGGAGCGCAATGGCGGCGTATCGGCAGGCTTGCCTATGGTGTAGATACAATGCGGGCACTGGATGCCTATGAAAAAGTCGTGGCACTTGATCCGTCTGATCCGTGGGACGCCATCTATCTGGGACGCCTTTACAAACGAGCTGGAAACCTTCATGAAGCGCGGCTTACGTACGAACGTGCACTCGCACTCCTGCCTGCGATTGAAGAACGTGACCGTTCTGTTCTCCATGACGAGGTAGGCGACGTGCAGGTATCCCAGGGTGACCTGTCTGGTGCGCTTGAAAGCTTCCGGGCGGGAATGGAAATTGCCGCGCGGCTCGCGTCCTCCGACCCCGGCCACGCCGGATGGCAACGCGACCTGTCTGTGTCGTACAATAAGGTCGGCGACGTGCAGGTATCCCAGGGTGACCTGTCTGGTGCGCTTGAAAGCTTCCGGGCGGGAATGAAAATTGCCGCGCGGCTTGCGTCCTCCGACCCCGGCCACGCCGGATGGCAAGCCGATCTGGCCGCCAGTTACGGCAAAATGGGTCAGTTAATGAGCCGACTGGGTGACAAGGACGAGGCGTTGGCGCTGTTTACGAAAGGTAGTGCCCTTGTTGCGCCGTTGGCAGCACAATCCGGGCATGTATTGTGGAAGCAGTATTTGGCCAATTTTGATGCGGATATTGCTGCCTTGGGCGAGTGACAAGAATTGAATGCAGGGTTCATCGCAACAAAAGTACATTAGGCGACATAGGATCAGACTTGGTCTCTGATACGCATGATTGTCTGTCTGCTGGTTTTTAGATCCCTGGCGATGCTTGAAACACTTTCACCGGCGCTTAACCGTTCGCGCACATTTTTCTGCTGATAGACAGAAAGTGCGGGTGGGCGACCCAACAGCTTCCCTTCTGCCTTGGCACGGGTCAATCCAGCTTGGGTGCGTTCGATCAGCAAATCACGTTCAAATTGAGCGACGGCATTGATTACGCCCATAGTTAACTTTCCCGCAGAACTCGTCAGATCGACCCCGCCCAAAGCGAGGCAATGCACGCGAATACCCATGTTTTCCATTTTGGCGACAGTTGTGCTGACATCTACCGCATCGCGACCCAGCCGATCAAGTTTGGTAACAACCAGGATGTCTCCGGTCTCCATTTTATCCAGCAATCGAACAAACCCCTTACGTTGTGTGATGACGACGGAGCCTGAAATAGTTTCCGAGATAATCCGATGTGGTTCGACTTTGAAACCAGCGGCATTAATTTCCTGGACCTGGTTTTCCGGTTCCTGCTCGATGGTCGAGACACGGGCATAGGCGAAAGTTCTGGGCATGTGCTTGCTGTAAAGAAATGGATGTCCGTAATTATATCTATGTCCTATAGTTGATCAAGCTAATTTACGGACATGTTTTTTACCCCTGTCCGAAACCGAACGGTTTCGGGCATCTAATAGGCGTTACTCAGCGAACATATAGTGAACGCTAAAACGAATACCGAGTGCTCCTAACAGACCTCGAACAGCATTCTCCGTGTCTCGGCGCAGACGGATCAAGTGCTGCCGGCTTTTAAGTAAAATGCGTTTTTGTTGCGCTTTTTCGCTGCTGATTGAAACCGCACGACAGAATCCTGTACGGGCAATTTCAGCTAACAACCGGGCATCGTTGGCATCGGTCTTATTGTGCTGAAGTTTCATCACCGCATGAGCTTGGCGGGCATCAATGATGTCAATGGGCAAACCATACTCACGTAAACCCCGCGCCAACCAATTAGACAGGGTCCCCGTCTCCAGAACAATTCTTTCTGGACACAAGGTGGTTTCTTTTAAAGCCTGAAACAAGGCATCTGGGTCACTCAAGGCCTTACCTGAAGACAAAATACTACCCGCCTTATCCATCACACAGAAACTTGTCTCTTCTTTCGAAACGTCCAATCCGATAAACTCTGCCACGGTCACTCTCCTTGTTTGCCTTTTGAGGCGTTAATGTCGACCTCGCATTATAGGCTTGGGGGAGTGGCTTTCTGGAATTACCCTATGTACTGTGCATTTTTCGTAAGAATCGGCCATAATTGCAGCATCCGGGCTCGGCAAAAGAGTAATTGACAAAAAATAAGTCAATCGTTCCGGCCTCGGGGAGGGTTAAACGCTACCAATAGGAAGGCTTGCCGTTGTTCGTCGCCCCTGTTTGGAAATACCCTTGGGGGGGGTGGTAGGGCAGCGGCCTTACAAAGAGAGGGAGATAAATGGGAGATCCACTTGACGCTCTTACGATCATCTTTACCGAGGTCTATTACTGGATAACGGTGGTCTTTATGTTCCTGATTCACGTCGGCTTCTGTATGTACGAAGTCGGCGCGTCCAGGAGAAAAAATATGATGCACACGCTGATGAAGAACACGATGGTGATCCCGCTGGTTACCGTCTCATTCTTCTATTTCGGCTGGTGGATCTACTTCGGTTGGACAAACGGTCCGTTCATCACCGGCGGTGTTGGTGAAGCTGCGTGGGCAACCCCGTGGTCTGAACTGATGGGCGCCCACTTGGGTGGTGCTCCGCATCAGGAAGGCTTAACCGCTGATGACACCATGGGTTGGGCGCGAATCAACGGCGTCTTCTGGGCCGCGTTCCTGCTGTTCTCGTGGACGGCGGCATCCATCGTTTCGGGCGCGGTTATCGAACGAATCCGCTCCGGTGCTTTCTGGCTTCTGGCCGTGCTGATCGGGTCCTTCACCTGGATCATCGATGCTGCCTGGGGCTGGTCGCCTGATGGCTGGATGGTTCAGCTTTTGGGTTACCACGATGCTTATGCGTCCGGGGTTATTCACGCCATCGCCGGTGGTTTCGCCCTTGGCATTTTGGTCGTTCTTGGCCCCCGAATCGGCAAATTTCGCGCCGACGGAACGCCGCGCAACATCGTGCCGCACAATCCGTGGCTGGTTACCATTGGCCTGTTCCTGATCTATACGGGCTTCTGGGGATTCTATGTTGCGTGTAATATTCCGATATTCGATGTCGGCGCTGCCGCCGGTATGGAAACGTCGTTCTATACATCCACCAACATCTATTTGACCCCGACCACAACGTCGGCGATTACGCTCAACTTCCTGATGTCGCTTTCGGGCGGCTTGATGATGGGCTACATCATCTCCAAGGGTGATGCTTTCTGGACCTACTCTTCCGGTCTGGCCGGTATTATTGCCGCGTCTTCGGGTAATGACCTATACCATCCGATCCAGGCGATGATCATCGCCGCTGTCGGTGTCGTCGTTATGTACAAGATGCATAATTGGGTCGAACGCAAGTTCAAGATTGATGACGCCGTCGGCGCCGTCGCCGTTCATGGCTACGCTGGTTTCTTCGGCGTTGTCATTGCCGGCTTCGTGCTGTGGGGTTATCCGTCTTCGATGAACCCCGATTACGCCCATATCAATCCGTTGGGCCAATTCCTTGGGGCTATCATCATGTTCTTCGTCCTTGGTTTCGCGCCGGGTTATCTGGCAGCCAAGGTGTTGAGCAAGATGGGTGTGCTTCGTATTCCGGAACATATCGAACTGGCTGGTCTTGATTTGGCTGAATACCACGATCGATATCTGGATGAAGCTGATGTGTACGAGGCAGAGGCTGCTGAAGCCAAGTCTCGCGGTCTTATTGAGTAAGGAAAGGAAGTAGAAAAATGAGCACAGGACTAACGACCTGGACCGGTAATCTGCTTGACATCGGTGCGCTGTATCCCTTCCCGGGGACCGAGATGCTAATGGCGATCATTGGTATCGGCACATGGATCGTCTGGCATATCTTGCAGATGAGAGCAGAAAACAAAAACCTGGCTGAAGAAGAAGCGAAATTCGCTGACAAGGCCAAGTTGGCCAACGCAATGAAGGCTTCAAACGCAGAAACCTTGAACGAAGCGTTGAAAGATCACGAAGCTGGCATCAAGGGCTAACACCCTGCCATTTTTCGTGTGATAAAAAATTGGGGAGCCCGGTGATTTTTCCGGGTTCTCCTTTTTTGTTTTAAACTGACTTATTAATTTCCTTGGAAAGCCGATGAACCTTGATCTAGATCCCTGGCTTATTCTGCCGCTTTTATTGGTGCTGTTCCTGATGGCGCTGCCAATTCTGTCCAGGCGCATGAAGGGCAATGTTAATTATACCGCGACCGGGGAATTGAATAATTTCATGGCCCAGGAAAATCCCGTCGTGGTGATTGATATTCGCGCCGAGAAGGATTTTTTGCAGGGCCATATTGAAGGTGCGCTAAACATTCTGCCAGCAGCATTGAAGGAAAAAATCGACAGTGGCGGATCTGATTTCGACGACCTCAAGCAACAGCGGGTCGTTGTTATCTGCCGGTTTGATCTGGAGTCTATCGGCGCGGCGAAGTTGCTGGAAAATTCAGGCTTCCAGAACGTTTCAGTCTTACAGGGCGGTATTCTTCGTTGGAAGCGCGATCACCTTCCATTGATGAAGGGTTAGGGTCCAAACTCATGACACCCGCAATTTGGGGAGTGATGGCTGCTCTTGCTTGGGGCAGCGCTGATTTTATCGCCCGTTTCTCGGGCCGTGCGATGGGCCATTACACGGCCTTGTTCGGGATGCTGTTAACCAGCGCAATTATTTTTAGTCTTATTGTCACTTTTTCCGGCCAGCCTTTGATATGGGATACATCCGGACTGGGCTTGCTCGTCGTCACCGGCGGCGGCGCAATGTTCGGGACGCTGATGCTTTACTGGGGGCTTGCGCGCGGGCCGGTAACCATTGTTGCTCCGATCGCCGCCAGTTATCCCCTTATCAATATCTTTTACGCACTTTTTACCGGCAATAATCCTTCGCTTCTTCAGTGGCTGGCGATGGCTGTTGTTCTGGGCGGGGTCATTATCGTCGCCAAATGCGCTAAAAATTTTCAAGACGATGAAGAATTCAGCGCCACGGAGCTGAAAAAAACCATCCTTATTTCGCTCGCTGCCGCCATTGCCTTTGGCGTGACGGTGATCGCCTTACAGGAAGCGGGACGAATATACGGCGATTTGCAAACTGTCTTCCTGGCACGCTGGATCAGTCTCGCCGCCATCATTGTCGTCTTGTTGTGGCGCCGCGAAAGGCGGCCAATTCCTGCTCGTTGGTGGCCGTTGATTTGCCTTCAGGGGTTATTGGATGGGGGCGCGTACACGGCTTTGGCAATCGGTGGTGCTGCGACCGGTGGAGAAATCGCGGCTGTAATCGGCTCAAGCTTCAGTGCCGTGACGATTATCCTGGCGCGTTGGATATTGAAGGAAGTCATGTCAGGATTGCAGTTGCTAGGGGTCGCCCTGATCATTGTCGGCGTTGGCGTTTTGTTAACCCCGTAAACAGGGAACTGAAATTTTCCTGCCTGGAAAAAACATTTCTTGTAAAAAAAATCATAGCTGAATAGTTTTAAGACAACGGTTTTTGGTTGTAAAACAAGGTCTTCAAAAACGTTTTCAATGAAACTTAACCCAACTGGAATGATTTGAACTCCCATGCAGCAAGATCCTCATACCACCAAGGACAGCCGAAGCAACTCTCTTGAAATTGCCATTGGCAGAGAGGTTAAGGGTTTCAGAAACAAGCTGGGAATGACGGTTGTCGAGTTGGCCAAATTGGCTGAACTGTCCCCCGGGATGTTGTCTAAAATCGAAAACGGGCAGACATCCCCCTCTCTTGCGACATTAAAAAGTCTGGCCGGGGCGTTGAATGTTCCGGTGACGTCCCTGTTCCGTCAATTCGAGGAAGAGCGAGGCGCCAGTTACGTTCCGGCCGGCGAGGGTATTGAGATTGAGCGCCGTGGAACCCGGGCCGGGCATCATTATCGCCTGCTTGGTCATACGGTCGGCGGCGCGGTCACCGTAGAGCCCTATCTAATCCACCTGACCGCAGATTCCGACGTATTCCCGATTTTCCAGCACGATGGAACTGAATTTATCTACGTTCTCAGCGGCGAGATGGAATACCGCCACGGCAACAAGATTTACGACATGAAGGAAGGGGATTCATTATTCTTCGATGCCGATGCCCCGCACGGGCCTGAAAATCTGAAAAAACTTCCTATTATTTTTCTCAGCATCATTTCCTACACGGCTTTGGGCAATAAAAGTTAAGTTTTAAATTTTTCATCACCGTAAAATTTTATTCTTCTCAGTTGATCAATGGTTCCTTTTTGGTTACTTTAAAATCCACGCCCTAAGGAAGGCGTGACAGGTTTGATTGTGCAATTTTTTAAGGATCATGCTCATGTGTGGAATCGCGGGCGTCATGTACAAAGGCGAAGGTGCGGAAGCCGATGTCGGCAAGGCATTGATCGCCATGCTGGACGGGTGTCAGCACCGGGGTCCGGATTCGACCGGCTTCGCCCTTTATCATGATGCAGAACCCGGGGCGCTTCGCCTGCGCTTTATCATTGATGATGATCAGGCCGATAGCACAATTGCCGAAATTCAGGCCAAATTGACTGAATTCCAGGCAGAACTTGTCCGCGAAGAGCGCGTCGGCTCGACCTATTTCGTTAAAATCCGTTTTGCAGGCGATATTCAAAAACTCGCCTACGCCATGGAACACGCGGCCAAACTGGTGTCGATTGGCGAGAGTCTGGATATCATCAAGGATCTGGGCGGTGCTTATGATGTTGATGATGTCTATCAGGTGAAAAATTTTACCGGCAGCCACGGTATCGGTCATGTCCGCCTGGCGACGGAATCCGATGTCGCACCCGAAGCCTCGCATCCGTTTTGGGCGACCGGCTTCGCCGACGTCGCCATCGTTCACAACGGTCAAATCACCAATTACTGGAAAATGCGCCGCTGGCTGGAAAAGCGCGGCTTTGAATTTAATACAGACAACGATTCCGAACTGGTCGCCGTATATCTGGCCGATAAGCTGTCGCAGGGCATCGCTTTGAAAGATGCGCTTGGCACGTCGATTGACGATCTGGATGGCACCTTTTCCTTCCTGGTCTCGACGAAAGATGAAATCGGCTACGCCAAAGATCGTCTGGCGGCGAAACCGATGGTCAAGTTCGAAAACGATGATCTTATTGCAATCGCGTCCGAGGAAGTCTCGCTAAACAGGCTTTTCCTCGGCCACGCCCTCAACACTTCAGAACCTAGCCCGGGGACATTCGATACATGGCAACGATTGACTTAGCCGAACATTCGGTACGCGAAGCCAACGAGCTTCTTAGAAAAGCCGGTGCGGTTGGCGAGGATATTGAAGTCCTGAATCCTGACGCCAAGCATCACATCGGCGTTGGTCTGGTCCATGACGTCAATGTCAGGGTGCGCGGATCAGCCGGGTATTTCTGCGCCGGGTTGACGGATACAGCCCGTTTTGAAATAGACAATAATGTCGGTTGGGGCCTGGCCGACAACATGTTGGGCGGTTCGACCATTGTCCATGGCAATGCCGGCGCCATTGCCGGTGTCGCCAACCGGGGCGCCGACATCATCGTCCATGGCAACATCGGCTCGCGTGCCGGTCAGGTGATGAAAGCCGGAAACCTTGTTTGCGCCGGTAACGCCAACTTCATGGCCGGATACATAATGTATGGCGGGCGCATCATTATTCTCGGCGATTCCGGCGAACAGGTCGGACAGGACATGACCGGCGGCGATATCATCGTCGGGGGTCGTATCAATTCGCTTGGTAAAGACGCTGCCTTGACGGATTTTGGGACGTCCGAAAAGGAAGAAATTCTTGAACTTCTGGATCGCTATAAAATTTCCTTTAACGGTACGTTGCAGAAAATCGCCAATGACGGTAAGGCTCTTCGCTATGCACGCAGCGAACCCCGGGTTCGCAATATTCCGTTCTTCGAAGCCACCGGCGAAGCTGGATACTGGAACGAAAAAGTTCTCGAAGACATCCATATCAAATCACAGATCGGGCGATACAGGATCCGTGGTTACGGAACCACCCGGCCCCTGCCCCATTTCGGCGACATCGCCTTCAAGAAGGATCTGGGCAAAATCGAAACCGATCCAGATGTACTCGATAAAATTAATTTAAAGACGAAAATCGGCGACCGCATGGGTGGTCAGCCTTTGGATTTAAGCATGCCGGTGATGATTGCGCCGATGAGCTACGGTGCTTTGTCAAAATCTGCCAAGCTGGCGCTGGCGACGGCGTCGCGGCTTTCCGGTATTTCAGAAAATACCGGCGAAGGCGGCATGATGGACGAGCAGCGCGCCGAAGCCGACCAGCTTATTTATCAGTGCCTGTCGGGCCGTCTGGGTTGGTCGATCCATGACATGCAACGCGCCGATGCGCTTGAAATCTATGTCTCTCAAGGGGCAAAGCCCGGTCTTGGCGGGCAGTTGATGGCCAACAAGGTGACGGCGCAAATTGCCAAAATTCGTGGTATTCCCGAAGGCATCGACCTGCGCTCGCCATCGCGTCATCCGGACGTTCTGGGTGCCGATGATCTGGTCATCAAGATTGAAGAATTCCGTGAAGCGACCGGCTACAAAATTCCCGTATCCGTTAAACTGGGGGCGGGGCGTGTGCGTGATGATATCAAGATCGCCTGCAAGGACGGTTTCGATTACGTCTCGCTGGACGGGCTTCAGGGTTCGACCGGTGCGGCCGGGAATGAAGTCCTTGAATATGTCGGCATCCCGACCCTGGCGGCAATCACCGAAGCCGTCGATGCGTTGGAAGAAATCGGAAAACCCGGCGAGCTGCCGATTGTCCTGATGGGTGGAATCAAGACCGGCGTCGATGTGGTCAAGGCGATGGCTTTGGGCGCCAGCGCGGTTGCGGTTGGAACCTCGGCCCTGATTGCAGGCGGCTGCATTTCATGTTTGCAGTGTCATGTCGGCAGTTGTGTCGTCGGCATAGCGACCCAGGATCCCGGGCACGAAAGCCGCTACGACATTTCCGCCGAGGCGCAAAATATTCATCATTACCTTGAATCCCTGCGCTGGCAGATTGCCGCCATTACTCAAGGATTGGGTCATGACGATGTGCACAAGATCGGGCGTGACGATCTGGTCGCCCTGACGCCGGAAGCGGCGCAGATAACAGGGCTCCCTTACGTGCCGGAATACCGCGAACGTGATCGCGACTTGTTGAGCGAGGCTTCTTGAAAAATGAGTGTTTATGATATCAACCGGATCGCGCCGTGCGAGGCCCCTTCCGAATTCGCCGATGATACTGGTGACGTCCATTTCGTCCCCGCGCCCTGTCAGGTCGCCTGTCCGATTGGCACCGATGCGCCGTCCTATATTGCCTACACATGGGAAGGCAAAATGGAAGAGGCGTTCGAAGCCATCACCGCGACCAATCCGTTCAGTTCTATTTGTGGACGGGTCTGCGACGCGCCGTGCGAACCGGCTTGCCGCCGCGCCGACAGCGATGGCCCAATCGCCATTCGCAACATCAAACGTTATGTCATGGACAAGCTTGGCCCGGATTACAAACTGACGGCCATTGAAGTCACACGCAAGGAAACAATTGCCATCGTCGGTGGTGGCCCGGCCGGATTGACGGCGGCCAAGGATTTGGCTGAAGCCGGGTTCGAAGTACATGTCTATGAAATGATGGACCGGCTGGGCGGCATGATGGTCTGGGGGATCCCGACTTTTCGCCTTCCGGACGGCATTATCGACGAAGACCTGAACCGCCTGACGGATCGTTGCCCGGGCATCAAGGTTCACTTGTCCTGCGCTTTGGGTAAGGATATCACGCTTGATGAATTGAAGGGCAAGCACGACGCCGTGTTGCTGTCCATCGGCGCATGGGGCGGCAAGACCATGACGGCCTTGGATGTTGATGATGCGCGTGTCGTTGGCGGTGTCGACTTCCTGCGCGATATCAATTCCGGCGCACGCCCCGACATGCCGGAAACGGTTCTGGTCATTGGTGGCGGCGATGTCGCCATGGATGCCTGCCGCGCCGCCAAACGTCTGCCGGGCTGCAAAGACGTCAAGGTCGTTTATCGTCGTGGACCGGATGAAATTCCGGCCCGTCGCGAGGAGCTTGAAGGCGCAATCAAGGAGGAGATAGACATCATCTACAACGTCCAGCCTGTCGCCGTTGATGATGGTGATAACGGATTTGGTCTGACTTGCGTGCGTACCGAACTGGGTGATGCGGACGAAGACGGCCGCCGCCGCCCGATCGATGTGGCGGGCAGTGAACATCACATTGCCGGTGGCCTGGTCATCGTCGCCGTCGGTCAGCAGTGCGAAAACGCGAGCCTGGAAAAAGCCGGCATGATGAACTGGGACCGGGTGCGGACCGACTGGGACAGCATGCGTACCGACGACCCCAAGGTCTTCGCCGCAGGCGATGGCGCTTTCGGTGGCTCGACCATCGTCGAGGCCATGCATCACGGTCATCGCGCTGCCTATTATATGAAAGCCATGCTCAACGGGATCGACAATCCCCTGTCTTACCGCACCCCCTATCGCACCCGCCGGGTGCCGGTAGCCCAGGATGCCAAGTGGGAAGTCATCAACCGGCAGGACCAGGACTTCAAGGGCCTGGGCGACAAGCTGGCCGAATTCCCGGAAATTGAAGTTTCCTATGATGATGAGGCGGCCCGGTGTGAAGCGGCGCGCTGTTATCGCTGCGATGCGGAAACCGGATCAGCCGATTATACGGTCGATAGCCGGGAAGACATCTTCGTTATGGCGCGGGCCGACCTGGATGACACGAGGACGCAAAAGGCGATCTTGAACAAACGCCTGCAGTCCCACGATAATCCCTTCAAGGAAGATCATTTTGCCACCCTGGACGATTTGATTTTCCTGCCCGCAAACCTGTCCCGGCTGGTCATCGATCCCTATCGTGATCCGTGTAACGTCAAGGCGAGCATCGGCGGACGGATTGATTTGGCTTCGCCCTTGGTGGCCACCGGTTTCGATAACGCCCCACAGGAAATCCGCCAGGCCCTGGGTGAAGGACTGGCCGCCCATGGCAGCGCCTATATTGGAAGCAACCAGTTACCGGCATCGGTGCCGTGGCTGCAGTTGGCCGAAGTCGGCAAAGACGAACCGTCCGTCGATGCGGCAGGCGTGCTGTTCGTTCAGGAAGGCGGCTTCGAGGAGTTCGAGGTTCCCGCATTGGCTGATGATCAATGCATCGGTCTGTCGGTCAGCAAGGACGATCTTCAAAAGGCGATCCCATTCGCACTGGAGGGTGGATTTGATCTCTTGTTGTTGAACGCCTGTGCGAGCGGAAGCGATTGGCCGGAACTTGCAGGCAATCCGGATATGGGGGTCATACGCGACGCTCTTCGCCTGCTCAGGGCGATGAACCGGGAAGAAGATATCGAAATTCTGTATTTCGGCGGTATCCGCTCAGGCACGGATCTGGCGAAGATGATCGGCCTGGGCGCCAACGGCGTTGCCCTTGGGGCGTCGCTGGGTTTTGCCCTTGGCGGCAAGATGGAAGACACCACGATGACTTTTTCCGGTGACGCTTCAATCAGCGAGCGCGCCGAGGCGGTGACTCTGTATATGAACTGCCTGTCATCAGAAGCATCGATCATGGCGCGTTGCACAGGTAAGACAGATGTTCATAATATCGAGCCCGAAGATTTACGTTCGATTACTCAAATAACATCCGAAGCCACGGGCATTCAGATGCCGGGGAAAAGCGCCCATCAATAACTTTTTGAAAGACATTTTAATTGGTGGCCGAGGGGATCTGCCATTTAACAACAGGGAAAGGAATTACGGGGATGGCAAAAGATTTAGCGGCAATAGCCAAAAAGCAGGGAATTAAATATTTCCTGATTAGTTTTGTTGATTTGTTTGGCGTCCTGCGCTCGAAACTTGTTCCGGCGCGGGCGATTAAGGGAATGCAGAAGGAGGGCGCCGGTTTTGCTGGATTCGCGGCCTGGCTGGATATGACCCCGGCCCATCCGGACCTGTTCGCCATTCCCGATCCGGACAGCCTGATCCAGTTGCCGTGGAAGCCAGAAGTTGGCTGGCTGGCCGGTGATCTGTGGATGGACGGCAAGGAAGTCGAAGCTTCGCCGCGCGTCGCCCTGAAAAAGCAATTGGCGAAAGCGAAAAAGAAAGGCTACCGCATTAAAACCGGTGTCGAATGTGAATTCTTCCTGACCACACCGGACGGAACAGAGCTTTCCGACCCCTATGATACCCAGGAAAAGCCTTGCTACGATCAAAGCGCGCTGATGCGTCGCTATGACGTTATTTCTGAAATTTGCGACCACATGATCGAACTCGGTTGGGGTCCGTACCAGAACGACCACGAAGACGCCAACGGCCAGTGGGAAATGAACTGGGACTTCGATGACGCCTTGAAGACCGCCGACCGTCACACGTTCTTCAAGTTCATGGCCAAAGCCATTGCCGAAGAATATGGCTACCGTGCGACCTTCATGCCCAAGCCCTTTATCAACCGCACCGGCAACGGCTGCCATGCCCACATTTCGATTTGGGACAAGGCGGGCAAGAAGAACCTGTTCCACGACAAAAAGGGTGAACTGGGCAACAGCAAACTGGCGTACCAGTTCCTGGGCGGCATCATTCATAACGCCCAGGCGTTGTGCTCGATCTTTAACCCGACGGTCAACAGCTACAAGCGCATCAATGCACCGGTGACGTCATCCGGCGCAACATGGGCGCCCAATACGGTGACGTATGGCGGCAACAACCGCACCCATATGGTTCGTATTCCCGACGAGGGTCGGTTCGAATTGCGCCTGATGGATGGTGCGGCCAACCCGTATCTGATGCAGGCAGGCATTATCGCCGCTGGCCTTGATGGTGTCGCCAACAAACGCGATCCCGGAAAGCGCCTGGATATCGACATGTATGCCGATGGTCACAAGATCAAGGGCGCGAAAAAACTCCCGCTCAATATGCTTGACGCGCTCAGGCTGACCGAAAAGAGCAAGGAACTTCGCACCGAAATGGGCGACGAGTTAATTGATAGCTACGTGAAGCTGAAAAACCACGAATGGGATCGTTATTGCCATCACCTGTCTGGCTGGGAGAGAGAAAACACTCTCGACTGCTAGGCTTGCCCAACTGGAGTGTCTTCGCGGGCGCCGGTAAAAATTAAAGACGATCAGTAGGGTATCAGAGCAACCTGCGTTTAATTAAACGCAGATAAGTTGCTCGATTCTTAAAATAACGATCAAATTATCTGCATTAAAGTGAAGGCACTTTAATGTAGTTTGATCTTGCCCTTCTGATCGTCTGGGTGCGAATTCCCCGTCGGAAATAGATTTCCGTACTTGCGCCTTTTTTTAACGCACACCGGCAGCCTGCGGAGGCCGTTTTTTCTCTGTATCCGAACTTGGGTCTGTCTGCATAAAGGTACCAAACCCACCACAGGATTTAGTTATGTCTGAATATCATCAGTGTGCTCGTTTCTGAGCTGTTTGGTGCGATCTGGTGGAAAATATCGGTAGAAAGCTGTACGGCCGATTTTGAGCTGATCGATGACATCGCCGATGAAGGGGTAGTTTTCGGTGTCCTTGAGCATGGCCTCGGCGTGTTTGATGGTTTGTTCGTTCATGACCTTTGGCCTGCCGCCCCTGCGCCCGCGCTTGTTGGCGGCTTTGAGCCCTGCGCGTGTGTTTTCGACGATAAGCTCCCGCTGAAACTCATCGAAAGCAGCGGTCATATGAAAGAACAGCCGCCCCTCGGGTGTGTTGGTGTCTATACTCTGGGTCAGCACTTTGAGGGCGATGCCGCGTTCATCGATGTCGGTGGCGGTTTTGATGACCTGCGTCAGCGAACGCGCTAGCCGGGAGAGTTTCCAGACCACGAGAGTGTCACCTTCACGCAGGAAATCGAGGGCGGCTTTGAGTTGGGGCCGATCACGGTGTGAGCCGGAGGCTTTTTCCATGAAAATCTTTTCGCAGCCCACCGTGCGCAGCGCATCCATCTGAAGCGCGGGGTTCTGATCCATGGTGGAGACGCGGGCGTAGCCGACAAGCATGACAGTTTGTTCTTAAAACCCTTTTTCTGGATTGTATAAGAATATGATTTTCGGAACAAGGAAAACGGCTATAATTTTGCTACTGTCGCTGACATTTTGGATCGGGGTTGCGCTCATTCCCAAAACGATCATTTTCAGAACAGATATCTTACCGGAGATTACCCATGGCCAGAATGCGCATCCTTACCGCGAACGAACAGGGAGTTTTCGATAAGCCCCCCTTGTTCGACCATCGCGAGCGCAAACAGTTTTTCAGCTTACCCAAGGGGTTGATGGATATCTCCGCCACATTGCGCACGCCCGGCGGCCGGATCGGGTTCTTGCTGATGTGCGGATACTTCAAGGCCACCAAGCGGTTTTATCCGCCACGGGACTTTCACGAGCGCGATATCGTGTTCGCAGCACATCAACTCAACCTGGCCAATGAGTCCTTCAATTCCGAAGCGTATGCAGAAACAACTCGCCTACGGCATCAACGCTGCATCCTTGAATTCTATGGCTTCGCGCCTTTCGATAAAACGGCGAGAAAGGTCTTGGTGACCGAAATTGCCACCATGGCGCGAATGTACCTCAAGCCACGGCTGATCTTTGATCGCTGCGTCGATTTTCTGATCCAGCGCCGGATGCAGGGTCCGACCGCCCGCAGTTTGACAGACATGATCCGTAGCGGCCTGCATGAACGCAAGGCGGAGTTGGTTGTGCTGATGGACGACCGCCTGACTGACGGGACACGCAACTTGCTGGATGGCCTATTCACCGCACCGGACGATCAGAACCGCTATCGTCTGACCTTGCTCAAGAAGCTGTCACAATCGACAAAACCGACACGGATCAAGGAAGGCGTAGCCGATTCTGAAATGCTGGCAGCGCTTTACGGTCAACTCGAAGATATCCTGTCGGTGCTCGACCTCGGTGTGGCCGGTATCCGGTATTTTGCCGGAAGTGTTCTGAAATCGCGGATATTTCAGCTTCAGCAGCGCTCGGAGGCCGACCGCTATATTCATGCAGCCGCCTTTGTGGCGCATCAGCATTTCCGCATGCAGGACAATTTGGTCGATCTCTGGCTCAGCGTGATGGCGTCCTTCCAGACGACGACCACTCGCGAGTACAAGGAACGGCTGCTGGAAAACCGCAAGGAGCAGCAGGAACAGATCAAAACCGTCGTTGGCGATCTTGATACTTCAGTGTTCGGTCTGATCCGGGAAATCCGGAGCCTGACTGACGCCGACGGCCTGTCAGATACGCAGAAAATCACCCAAATCCGGACGCTGCTGGATCGCGGGAAAACCGGAGCGTTCGATCGCCTCAAAGTCGATCTGGAAGCCACCGGACAGGATCGAAGCTGGTATGATGTTCTGGAAGCTAGCTCCCTGAAGTTGCAGAACCGGCTCAGTCCGATCCTGCGGGCGCTCACCTTCGAACCGAGTGACCGCGCGGCGTCACTGATAGCGGCTGTGAATCACTTTAAAGCCAATGACGGCAATATCGGCGAGCGGGCGCCGATGGATTTCCTTGAAGCTGATAAACGGGCTGCGCTCATTCGTGAGGACGGTGCATTCCGCCCTTCACTCTACAAGGTGTTTCTGTTTCAGTATGTCACTGGGGCTATCAAATCCGGCGATCTGAACCTCGCTCGATCTTACAAATACCGCCCGATGGGCACCTATCTGATCGACAAAGAACGCTGGAAGTGTGAGAAAGCGCAACTGCTGGAACGGGCTGGTCTTGCCGAATTCGCTAATCCCGAGCCCGTTCTGGCAAGACTGGATGAAGCACTCCATGCGCAATACCGGGCGACGAATGATAGTGCCGCCGATAACCCTCATCTGAAATTCCGCGCCGACGGGACATTCCATGTCGCCACCCCGGCGCTTGATGCCAGCGAGGCAGATCCGCTCGGCGAGTTGTTCCCGCAACGGCACGTCGTGCCGTTGGCACAGGTGCTGGAGACCATCAACAATCACTGCGCCATGCTCACCGCCTTCGAGCACTGGCAGCAGACGCATATCCGCCAAACGCCCTCCCATCCGGCTTTGCTGGCCGGGATCATGGGCCTTGGCTGTGGTATAGGCGTGCGCAAGATGGCGCGAATATCCTCGTACGTTACCGAGAACGAGCTGGAACACGCCGTCAACTGGCGCTTCTCTCTCGATAATATCCGCGCCGCCAATTACGTCGTGGTCAAGGCCATGGATAGCATGGAACTGCCCAATCAGTATCGCCGGGAAGCAAAGGCACTTCATACAGCGAGCGACGGCCAGAAATTTGAGGTGCGTGGCGAGAGCCTGCATGCCAGCCGCTCGTTCAAGTATTTCGGGCAGGGACAGGGCGTCAGCGCCTACACCTTTGTCGATGAGCGTCATTTACTGTGGCATTCGCTGATGATCAGCGCTGCCGACCGCGAAAGCACCTACGTGATCGACGGTCTCATGCACAACGATGTCGTTAAGAGTGACATTCATTCGACCGACACCCATGGCTACACCGAGGCCGTCTTCGGCCTCACGCACTTGTTGGGCTTTTCCTTCGCCCCGCGTATCAAAGGCATCGGCAAGCAGACCCTCTATATCTTCAAACCTAAAAATCGGGCCGAGGATTATTGGAAAATCCAGCCCGATAAGATGATCAACGATGCTCTGATTCGCGGAAATTGGGACGACCTGCTACGCCTCGCCACCACCATCAAACTTAAGGAAAACACCACCTCCGACATCTTCCGGCGGCTCAATTCCTATTCCCGCCAGCATGCGCTCTACCAGACGCTGAAAGCCTTCGGCCAGATTATCAAGTCGTTGTTTGTTCTGCGCTATGTCGATGATCTGGAGTTGCGGCAGGCCATCGAAAAGCAGCTCAACAAAGTAGAGTTGGCCAACAAATTCACCCGTGCCGTCGCCGTCGGCAATCCGCGCGAGTTCACACAAGCCGAAAAGGAAGAACAGGAGATTGCGGAAGCCTGCAACCGCCTGATCAAAAACAGCATCATCTGCTGGAATTATCTCTATCTTGCCCGCCAGCTCGAAAAGGCCGGTGATGAAGACGCAAAGGAAAATCTGCGCCACCTTATCGCCGCCCACTCGCCCATGTCATGGGCGCACATCAACATGCTCGGCGAGTACGATTTTTCCGACGAAAAGCTGAAAGATGCCCTCGGAATCCTCCCCCTGAAATCAGCCGCCTGAAACACCGCCAAATTCGGGAGAAACAGAAACGCCTAAAAGCCCACCAAATCAACTCAATGCCGAAATCCCTGTGGTGGGTTTGGTACCTTTATGCAGACAGACCCAATGGTTTCCCTGCTGCCTTTCGAGCTCGCAAGGCTTCTGTCGTTCTCTGGGAAATCAAGTCCCGTTCTATTTCAG
>MPLX02370188.1_pt1 | contig 18639 bp, 32 predicted proteins | sample 1617341 | NCBI WGS metagenome assembly MPLX02 (sample SAMN05944804, study PRJNA350692) | marine metagenome | biome: marine; feature: ODZ; material: water; isolation source: 120 m water sample filtered on 0.2 um supor filter | place: Pacific Ocean | collected 2012-04-08 | depth 120m m | reverse complement strand
CTGTCTAGTGTGATGATTCTGAAATTCGGCTCATAATAATGAGCCGAATTTCAGAATCTGAATCACACGATATCAATATGTTACGTGTCCTGCCCCAGAAATACGCGTGCGTATTTCTGGGATAAGCAGGCCACTAGGGGGTGGGTTGAGTAGTTACAAAAGAAGCATGAGTGATTCGCCCCGACACAAAGCCTCTATCTCAGGGCATCATTTTGAGTCCAGCGCCTTTTGGCGCATTTTTCCCGGTGGAATGAGGCGACGCTGGTGGGCCTTCAGGTTGTTTGATCTGATCGCCAAAAACATGCCGGTTCTACGTCGCCGTCGCGGCCTGTTGGTTGTGCGTATGGACGGCATTGGCGATATGGTGTTGTTTCGCATCAGCCTGGATCATTACGCCGAAGTTTTTGGCATCGATAAGTCCGACATCACCGTCCTGGGCTGTGAAAGCTGGGGTGCCATCACCGAAGAAGTGTTCAGGGATTACAAGGTATTTACCATCAACGAGCATAGTTTTGCCCGTTGGTCCCTTTACCGGTTCTGGATTTCCTTAAGGGTGCGCGCCATCAACCCGGAAATCAGCGTGTGCGATTCCTACCTGCGCCGGGCCATGATGGCCGATAGCCTGAATTGGGTAGCAGGAGCAAAAAGAACGGTGTCATCCTTGCCGTTTATCGGCGAGCGCACCCGTGCCGAATACCTTTATTATATGTCGCAGGTTGATCAGGTCGTGTCGACCGGCGACTACCCGACTCACGAGGTGGTGCGCCATTATAATTTTCTGAGTACGATCGCAGGCCGCGAGATCAAACCGGAAGCGCCGAAAATTTCCTGGCGGGATACAAGGCCACCCGAAGAGTTTATCCCGGCGAATACGCCCTACGCGGTCCTGAACCCGGGCTCAAACGAGTACGGCCGCCGCTGGCCTCTGTCAAAATACCGTGAACTGGCCGAAAAACTGGCGACCAAAGACCTGCATGTGATTTTTGTCGGTGGCCGTGGCGAGCACCCCGGCGACATCAATACAACCAACGCACGTATCATCGATCTGATTGGCAAAACCAACCTGCCGCAGTTGCTCGACCTGATGAACCACGCCGACCTGGTTGTCAGCAACGACACCGGTCCTGCCCACCTTTCCATCGCTTTGGGGACACCGAGCGTGGTCATCGTCGGCGGTGGTCACTTCGGCTGCTTCGTGCCTTATCCTGAAGGCGTGTGCCCCGACCATGCCCGTTTTGTTTACCACCGGATGGACTGTTATCACTGTTTCTGGAACTGTCCAAAGCGTGCCAGCAAGTTTGAAGTTTTCCCCTGCGTTGAAGCCGTCGAAACGCACGAAGTCTGGGACGTGGCTGAACAATTGCTGGATTCAAAATCATGAAGACCTGGCTTCAGGCTTCCAGGATTTATCTGGAACGTCGGGTCCTGGTCATTCTTCTGCTCGGGTTTTCAAGCGGCCTGCCGTTGCTGCTGGTTTTTCAAACTCTGTCCGCGTGGTTAAAAGAGTCAGAAATTTCGCTGACCATGATCGGCTGGTTTTCTTTGGCCAGTGCAGCGTATGCGTTGAAATTCCTGTGGGCGCCCCTGGTCGACAAGCTGCCCTTGCCCGTACTCAGTTCTTTGTTCGGTCAACGGCGTGGATGGATGATTTTTTCTCAAGTCATGATCGCTTTTTCCATGCTGGGATTGGGCGCTGCGGACCCGGCCGTCGATCTTTGGTGGACGGCCATGTGGGCGGTGGCATTGGCGTTTGCGTCTGCGACTCAGGACATCGTCGTCGACGCCTATCGCATCGAGAGCCTGGACGAGGAACAAATGGGCGCAGGATCGGCCAACTATGTTCTGGGATATCGCCTCGCCATGTTGGCGGCAGGCGCGGGAGCCTTGTTTATCGCCGATATCTGGAGTTGGTTCGCCGCCTACGCCGTAATGGCGTCGTTGATGGGTGTCGGAATCCTGACCGTGCTTTTCAATCCCGAACCAGAACACCGGGCGAGTGCAAAAACTGAGGAGCGCGAACAGAAAGTTGTCGCCTTCATGGATCGTCACGCCCACCTTCCGACCATGCTGCATGCCGCGATGGTTCGGATTTACGAGGCGGTGATCTGTCCCTTCGCCGATTTTATGAGCCGCCCCCACTGGTGGGTGATTTTATTGTTTGTCGCTTTATATAAGTATGGCGAAGCGCTGCTTGGCATTATGGCGAACCCGTTTTATCTGGATATGGGCTTTTCGAAATCGGAAATTGCCGCCGTCTCCAAAGGTTACGGCCTGACCATGACTCTTGTTGGCGGTTATGCCGGCGGGGTCATGGTGGCGCGCCTGGGGATAATGAAAGCCCTGCTTTATGCCGGGGTCCTGCAATGCCTCGCCAATCTGGCTTTCGCGGCGCAAGCCGTGGTCGGCTATTCGGTCCCGATGCTGGCCGTTACCATCTCGATTGAAAACCTGACGGCGGGCATGGCGACATCCGCCTTCATCGCCTACCTTTCGTCCCTATGCAATATCGCCTATACCGCGACCCAGTACGCGCTCCTGTCATCCCTGATGAATGTGACCCGTACCGTCTTCGCCGCCGGGGGCGGTTGGCTGGCGGATAATACTGACTGGGTCAGTTATTTCGTGATCACCACCTTCGCCGCCATGCCGGGTTTGTTTATTTTGATCTGGTTGATGAAGCGTCTGCCCGCACAAGAGAAGCCGCAGCCAACCTAAAGTATTCCCTCAAGCGCATCGGCGACGGCGTCGTAGGGAATCAGGGACATTTCCCGTCCCCCGTAATTTTTTGCTTCAATAATGGTCAGGTGCTCGCTCATGGGCATGAATTTTTCCGGTACCGTCGGCCCGAACAGCGAGATCAGTGGCCTTCCGCCCAGCGCGACCATGTGGCCGACGCCGGAATCATTGGAGACCGACGCCGTCATCCGTTCAGCTAATGCGATGGTGTAAAGCGGATCAAAACCGTTATCTTTTTCCTGCAGGGGGAAAAGCGCTGAAGGCACCTGCGCGCGGATGGGCTCCAGCCACTCAGGCTCCTGGGGCCCCAGCAGGAAAACGGGGATACGGCCCTGCTCCGCCTGTGCTTTTGCGAGGCGCGTGAAGTTCTCCATATTCCAGCACTTGGGTTTGCCGCCGCTGCCGGGCGCAAAGCCGATGTAAGCTTGGTCGCCCGGTAGCAGCTCTTGCGCGTCGGCCCGGTAGGCTTTGCCGGGGTCAAGACCGAGACCCTTCGGCGTCTCGAACTTTTGCCCACTGGCCAGCTCCAAAAGGTCGAGCAATTGCCGTTGCATTGATTTTGGAAACTTGTAGCCCTTGGGGGGCTTTTTCGAGGACAGTAAAAACCTTCCGGCGGGAGAGATAAAGGTCTTGTGAGGGATGCGCCACAGGGAGGCTGACGCCCACATGATTTTCTGGCTATCAATAACCAGATCGAATTTTCGCCCACCCAGGGGTTTTTTTAGAAGTTCCGATGGGTGCAGGCCAATGTCGGCGTTCTCAATCACCTCGTCGATCAGACCTTCGACGGCTGGCGCCATGCAGGTGGCGTAGACACTGGTTTCCTTGCCCGCCAGCCAGGTGATGTGGGAATCGGGGAAGGCCCTGCGCAGGCCACGCACGAAAGGCAGCTTAAGCAAGGCGTCGCCGACCCGGTCCAGGCCAACGTAGACAAGAACACTTTCGGGCTTTGGGCTATTCATGGAAATTGCTTCCCCCGACAATCCGGTCCTATTCGGTTAACATATTCAGATACTTATAACCAACCGAAAGCGGCAAAGAACACATGAAGCGGTGTTTTTTATTGCAGCGAAACACGTGACAGTATTGGGTTGTCCAGCCATTGCCGTGTTCTGATCTGTTTAATGCCCTTGATCCAGAGAATTTCCAGACGGTTCTGTTACGGTTGGTGAAGGATTTCGCCGATGACCTTGATGGTGTCATCGCCATTGACGGTAAGGCCCTGCGACGCTCCTTTGACAAGGCATCAAAACGCTCAGCGTTGCATCTTGTGCAAGCTTTTGCCAGTAGCATCCAGCTTGTTTTGGGGCAAGTGGCTGTTGACGAAAAGCCGAACGAAATAACCGCCATGCCGAAACTGATTGAACTCCTTGATATAAAAGGCCGAATTGTTACGGCCGATGCCATGCATACCCAAAGATCAACGTCAGAGACAATTGTGAAGGATGGAGGTGATTATGTTCTGGCTCTCAAAGGCAATCAGGGTGCCATACATGAAGAGTAATACCAGCGAGCATTGATAGCTTGACTCATATAGCTTGCGTAGCGCTGCCCGTTACGCTCATAGTGGTGCGGACGAGTAATTTTAGTCCAGGCCATCGTGATATCCTCCAGTTGCTTAAACCGGATTGAATCATATTCTGTTGAAATTACTCAATTAATTTCGGATCAGACACCAAGCTTATTCGGCTTCGGCCAGGGCTGCTACTGCTTCTTCTGCCTCGACACGGGCCAGATCGGCTGCGCCTTTGGCCTCTTCGTCACGGTCAACCAGTTCGATCACCGCCATCGGAGCCATATCACCATAACGGTTACCGGCCTTGAGAACGCGGGTGTAGCCACCGTTGCGATCTTTGTAGCGTTCGGCCAGACCACCAAAAAGCTTGGTGACGATGTCGTTGTCCTTAAGGACGGACAGAGCCTGACGGCGGGCGTGCAAGTCGCCGCGTTTGCCAAGGGTGATCATTTTGTCAGCGATGCGACGTAGTTCCTTAGCCTTGGGCACGGTCGTGGTGATCTGCTCGTGAACAAGCAATGATACGACCATGTTCGAGAACATCGCCTTGCGATGTGAACTCGTCCGGTTAAGTTTGCGTCCGCTCATGCGATGTCGCATGGTCTCTCTCCTGGATATTCTCAAACAAGGCCCATTGTCAGGCCCTGTCCATATTAATTACTCAGAACGGGTCTTCCAGCTTCTTGGCCAGTTCCTCGATATTTTCAGGTGGCCAGTCGGCGATTTCCATGCTCAGGTACAAACCCATTTGCGATAGCACTTCCTTGATTTCGTTTAAGGATTTACGACCGAAGTTCGGGGTGCGCAGCATATCTGATTCGCTTTTTTGAACGAGATCGCCAATGTAGATGACGTTATCGTTCTTCAGGCAATTGGCCGAACGAACGGATAGCTCCAACTCGTCAACCTTGCGAAGCAGGTTGCGGTTAAACGGCAACTCGTCTTCTTCTTCTTCCTTATGTACCGCTTGCGGTTCTTCGAAGTTGATGAACAACTGCAACTGGTCCTGAAGGATACGGGCGGCCAGCGCGACGACGTCGTCTGGCGTAACCGAACCATTGGTGGTGACTTCAAGCGACAGCTTATCGTGATCGGTAATCTGTCCGACACGGGTGTTGTCGACCTTGTAGCTTACCTTGGAGCACGGTGAGAAAACGCTGTCGATCGGAATAAGTCCGATCGGGGAGTCTTCAGTCCGGTGCTGGGCGGCAGCGACATAACCTTTGCCGTGCTCGACGGTCATTTCCATCGACAGCCTGGCGCCCTTGTCCAGGTGACAGATCACCAGACTGGGGTCCATGACTTCGATGTCGGGACCGGTTTCAATATCACCAGCCTTGACTTCGCCCGGTCCGGTGGCTTTAAGCGTAATACGCTTTGGCCCCTCGGCGTGCATACGAAGCCCCATGGACTTGATATTAAGAACAATGTCGGTAACGTCCTCGCGGACGCCCGGGATCGATGAAAACTCATGCAACACATTGTCGATCTGGACAGAGGTGACTGCGGCACCCTGCAAGGAAGACAACAGAACCCTGCGCAATGCATTGCCCAGGGTCAGGCCAAAACCACGTTCCAGCGGTTCAGCTACGACGGTTGCACGACGGGCCGGGTCAGCACCCGGAACGACGTCAAGTTTCATCGGTTTAATCAGTTCCTGCCAATTCTTTTGAATCACGGAAAAAACCTCATGCTCGGCACATTAATGAAAAACTCTTAAAAAACACTCTTTAAGAGCCGATTACAAATTTCCGGTCTAGCTATAAACCGGGTGGATGAGGAAAAACCCCAGCCAAAACCACCGTTAGACGCGGCGGCGTTTACGCGGACGACAGCCGTTATGCGGAATCGGCGTGACGTCACGAATAGCGGTAATGGTAAAGCCAACGGTCTGGAGCGCTCGAAGCGCGGACTCACGCCCTGAACCCGGGCCCTTGACTTCAACCTCGAGAGTCTTCACGCCGTGTTCCTGGGCCTTGCGGCCTGCTTCTTCACCCGCCATCTGGGCTGCATATGGGGTCGATTTACGCGATCCCTTGAAGCCCTGGCTACCGGCGGAAGACCAGGCGATAGCATTGCCCTGGGCGTCCGTGATGGTAATCATGGTGTTGTTGAACGTGGCGTTTACATGGGCCACGCCCGACGTAATGTTTTTGCGTTCGCGACGGCGTGATCGCTGCGTTGTCGGCTTTGCCATTATTATTCCTAAACCTTACCTAGCAACTTTTTTCTTGCCGGCGATCGCCTTTGCCGGACCCTTGCGGGTACGTGCATTGGTGCTGGTACGTTGACCACGTACCGGCAATCCGCGACGATGCCTGAGACCACGATAACACCCAAGATCCATAAGACGTTTGATATTCATGGCGACTTCGCGGCGAAGATCACCTTCAACCTGATAGCCGTTATCGATGGAATCACGAATGCCCGTCAATTCTACTTCGGTCAGGTCATTGACCCGCCTTTCAGCGGGGATTCGAACCTTTTCACAGATCTCGACCGCCTTTGTGCGACCGATTCCGTGGATGTATGTTAGTGCGATCACGACCCGTTTCCCGGTCGGAATGTTTACGCCAGCAATACGCGCCAAAGCTGGTACTCCTTACCTATTGGTTTTAAACGATAAAGACAGTAGCCGGGAACCCAAAGAGGCGCGATTATAGGCGCTCTTTTCCCTAAGTCAACTGGCAGTCTCTACCCGATTAAACCCTTCATTTGTTTCGTCACATCATCGATGGTGGCCATGCCGTCGATGCTCTTCAAAGTGCCCGCATTCCCATAGTAGGAAATGATCGGCGCCGTCTGCTCATGATAGGCTTCAAGCCTGGAACGAACGGTTTCGGCGTTGTCGTCGGCGCGACGGGTAAAGTCCGTTCCACCGCATTTGTCGCAAACGCCTTCAGTTTGCGGTTTCTGAAACGAATCGTGGTAACCAGCGCCGCATTTGGAGCAAGTATATCGACCGCAAATGCGCCCGATCATCGCTTCGTCATCAACCTTCATTTCGATCACAAGATCGAGTTTCATATCCTTTTCTACGAACATCTTGTCCAGCGCCTCGGCCTGCGGGGTCGTGCGTGGAAAGCCGTCGAGAATAAATCCGTTTTTACAGTCGTCCTGGCCGATCCTGGAAGAAATCATCAAAATGATAAGTTCATCGGATACCAGACCACCAGATTCCATAATTGTTTTTGCTTGGTTTCCTGTTTCGCTGCCAGAATCGACTTCGGCGCGAAGCATGTCACCCGTTGAAAGTTGGACGATGTCGTAGGCGTCCTGCAAGCGTTTGGCCTGCGTTCCTTTACCGGCGCCCGGAGGGCCAAGCAAAATCAACTTCATCCCCTTTTCCCTTTCAGTTTGGACTTTTTGATAAGTCCCTCGTACTGGTGAGCCAGCAAATGCGATTGCACCTGAGCGACAGTATCCATAGTAACCGTCACGACAATCAGCAAACTGGTGCCACCGAAATAGAAAGGTACGGAAAAACGCGAAATCAAAATTTCCGGCAACAGACACACGGCGGCCAGATAAGCGGCGCCGACGACTGTCAGGCGGGTCAGAACCTTGTCCAGATACTGGGCGGTGTTTTTACCCGGGCGAATACCGGGGACAAATCCGCCATACTTCTTCAAATTGTCGGCGGTGTCTTCCGGGTTGAAAACAACGGCCGTGTAGAAGAAAGCAAAAAACACGATCATCGAAACATAGATAATCAGATACAACGGCTGACCACGGCCCAACATAGCGGCGACGGTGGTCAACCATTCCGGTCCGGAACCGGCGCTAAATCCGATCACAGTGATAGGCATCAGCAGGATCGAACTTGCGAAGATCGGTGGGATGACGCCTGCGGTGTTCAGCTTCAGCGGCAGATGCGAACTTTCGCCACCGGACATCTTGTTGCCCTGCTGGCGTTTCGGATACTGAACGATGATCCGGCGCTGGGCGCGTTCGATAAAGATAATGAAGAAAATCACGCCGACAGACATGGCGATCAGGACAACAATCAAAATCGATGACAAGGCGCCGGTACGACCCAGTTCCAATGTACCCGCAATGGCGCTTGGCAGATTGGCGACGATGCCAGCAAAAATGATCAGCGAAATACCATTGCCGATACCGCGCGCAGTGATTTGCTCACCCAGCCACATCAGGAACATGGTGCCGCCAACCAACGTCACGACGGTGGTAAAGCGGAAGAACACACCCGGATCGATAACCGCGCTACCGGCGCTGGACGTCATGCCCTCAAGGCCGACGGCGATACCGTAAGCCTGCATGGTGGTGATCGCCACGGTCAGGTAACGGGTATACTGGTTAATAAGCTTACGGCCCGATTCACCCTCTTTCTTGATAGCCGCCATCTTCGGCGATACCGAGGTCATCAACTGCATGATGATCGACGCCGAGATATACGGCATGATGTTCAATGCAAAGATCGTCATGCGGCCCAGCGCACCACCCGAGAACATATCGAACATGCCAAGGATACCGCCCGCCTGCTGCGAGAAAATATCCTGCAAAACAACAGGATCAATGCCCGGCAAGGGGATATAGGTCCCAAGCCGATACACGATTAACGCACCCAGTGTGAACCAGATGCGCTTCTTCAACTCCGTGGCCTTCGAGAAGGCCGAGAAGTTCATATTCGCTGCGAGTTGTTCTGCTGCGGAGGACATGCGTCAGATACTGCCTTATTCAGCCGTTTCGGCTTCAGGTTTCGCCTTCTTGGCCTTTTTCGGTTTTTCGGCTTCTTCAGTTGCGGCGGCGGATGCGCTAACTACTACCTTGCCGCCAGCCTTTTCCACGGCGGCGACAGCGGCTTTCGAAGCACCGGCAACATCAAGCGTCACCTTAGCTTTGATCTCGCCCTTGCCCAGCAACTTCAGGCCATCCCTGGACTTGCCGACAATTCCGGCTTCCAGCAGAACGGCGTAATCAATGTTTTTCTTGGCGTCGACCTTACCGGCGTCGATAGCTGCCTGCAATTTGCCGACGTTGATTTCCGAAAAATCTTTCGGGAATGGGTTTTTAAAACCGCGTTTAGGCAAACGACGATAAAGCGGCATTTGGCCGCCTTCAAAGCCCAACAGGGAAACACCGCTGCGTGATTTCTGACCCTTGTGGCCACGACCACCGGTTTTGCCTTTGCCGGAACCGATGCCACGGCCTACCCGCTTGCGGTTTTTGGTGGCGCCTGCGTTATCACCAAGCTCGTTCAGTCTCATTTTCTTTTCCTTTCGGCTTGCGCCCCTCTTTTGCGACAAACTAAAGAAGGACTCGCCAATTTTATTGGACTTGATTAGCCCGCTTCTTCAACGCTGACCAGGTGCTTGACCTTGTTGATCATGCCACGCACAGACGGCGTATCTTCCAACTCGCGGGTTTTATGCATCTTGTTCAGCCCAAGGCCTTTCAGGCATTCGCGCTGATACTTTTGGCGACCGATCGGGCTTCCGATCTGGGTCACAGTAACAGTGCCCTTTTTCTTGTCAGCCATCTTGTTTACTCCTTAGCCGCAGCAGCCTGAAGCGCTGCGTCACCGCCCCGACGGGCGACAATATCGCTGACTTTCTTGCCACGACGCGCAGCGACGCTGCGCGGGGATGAGCTGTTGGTCAACGCGTTAAAGGTTGCTTTGATCATGTTATGCGGGTTGGCGGTGCCGATCGACTTGGTGACGACGTCCTGCACACCCATTGCCTCGAAAACCGCACGCATCGGACCGCCGGCGATAATACCGGTACCCGGAGGGGCGCTACGCAGGACGACCTTGCCCGCGCCGAAGTTGCCTTCAACATCATGATGAAGGGTACGGCCATCACGAAGCGGCACATGAATCATTTCGCGTTTGGCCTGATCGGTGGCTTTACGGATGGCTTCGGGAACTTCACGAGCTTTACCAGTGCCAAAACCGACACGGCCGGAACCGTCCCCGGCGACAACCAGAGCGGCGAAGGAAAAACGACGGCCACCCTTGACCACCTTGGTGACGCGGTTGATGTGAACAAGCTTGTCGATCAGCTCGTCATCGCGCTGTTCTTCCTGTTTCCTGCCACGACCACGACCGGGGCGGCGTTCATTCTTTTTGGATGTCGGTGTCTGTGCCATTAATACAGCGCTCCTAGAAAGACAGGCCGGCTTCGCGGGCCGCCTCGGCCAGGGCTTTTACCCGACCATGATATTTGTAACCACCGCGGTCGAAGACCACGTCCTTGATGCCTGCTTTGGCCGCCCGTTCAGCGACCAGCTTGCCAACTTCACCGGCAGCGGATTTATCGGTGCCAGTTTTCTTGCGCATATCCTTTTCGGCGGTCGATGCAGCCACCACGGTAACGCCCTGGGCGTCATCGATAATCTGGGCATAGATGTGCCTGCCGGAACGAAAAACCGACAACCGGGGGCGCGAACCACCAGCACGCCTGATCTGGTTGCGATTGCGACCTTTGCGGCGTTCGAAGAGTTGCTTTGAATTGGCCATGACTTACTTCTTCTTGCCTTCTTTGCGCAGGATATATTCGTCGGCGTATTTGATGCCTTTGCCCTTGTATGGTTCGGGCGGACGATAAGCGCGGATTTCGGAAGCCGTTTGACCGACCTTTTGTTTGTCGGCACCTTCAACGGTGATGTGGGTCTGGTCAGGGCATTTGATGGTGATGCCTTCAGGAACGCCATGGCGAACTTCATGAGAGAAGCCCAACTGCATGACCAGTTCATTTCCCTGAATTTGCGCACGATAACCAACGCCGTTGATTTCCAGGTTACGGGAGTAACCTTCAGAAACGCCAACGACCAGATTATTGATAACGCTACGCGCAGTTCCCCACATCTTGCGGGCGCGGATGGAATTTCCACGGGGTTTTACCCAAACCAGATTCTCTTCCCGGCTGACGTCAACGTCATCCGTCAAGACAGAGGACAACTCGCCCAGCTTGCCTTTGGCAGTAACTTGCTGACCGGCGATCGCAAGATCGACGCCATCAGGAACTTCAACGGGATTTTTACCAATTCGAGACATGGTTTAAGTCCTACTCTAAAAGACCTGGCAAAGCACTTCGCCGCCAACATTGGCGTCGCGTGCTTCGGCATCTGACATAACACCGCGTGGCGTCGAAAGAATCGAGATACCCAGGCCGTTATATACACGGGTAAGGTCCTTGATTTTCGAATAAACGCGGCAACCAGGGGTCGACACTCGTGAGATCTCACGGATCACGGGGGTGCCCTCGTGATACTTAAGTTCGATCATCAGCTCATTGATACCGGGGCGAACTTCAGCCTGTGTGTATCCGCGAATAAAGCCCTCACGCTTAAGGACTTCAAGCACGTTGGAGCGCAGCCTGGAAGCAGGCGCAATAACAGTGCTTTTGCGGGCCTGTTGGCCGTTACGGATACGCGTCAGCATATCGCCCAAGGGATCGGTCATAGACATATTAGTACCTCTCCTACCAGCTCGACTTAACCATGCCGGGGATTTGACCGGCGGATGCAAGATCACGAAGCGCGATGCGCGACAATTTGAACTTGCGATAATTACCGCGGGGACGGCCGGAAAGACCACAACGCAGACGCTGCCTTACCGGGGCGGCGTTACGCGGAATTTCGGCCAGTTTCAAACGGGCTTCAAAACGCTCTTCCAAAGACAGTAATTCGTCCTTGGCTTTTGCTTTCAAGGTCGCACGACGGGAGGCAAACTTGGCAGCCAGTCGTTCCCGTTTCTTGTTCCTCTCAACAACGCTCTTCTTGGCCATTACTTCTTATCTCCGGTTGCTTCGCCCTTGAACGGGAAGTCAAAGCCTCTGAGAAGAGACCGGGCTTCATCGTCACTCTTGGCGGATGTGCAGATTATGATGTCCATACCGCGAATACGGTCGACCTTGTCGTAATCAATCTCGGGAAAAATGATCTGTTCCTTGACGCCCATGGCATAGTTGCCGTTGCCGTCAAAGCTTTTGCCGTTCAGGCCGCGGAAATCGCGGACGCGTGGCAGGGCGATGTTGACCAGACGATCAAGGAATTCATACATGCGATCGCGACGCAACGTTACCTTGCAGCCAACCGTCATGCCATCACGCAGCTTGAAGGTAGCGATCGACTTCTTGGCCTTGGTAACCACCGGTTTTTGGCCGGTGATGTTGGCCAGGTCTTCGATTGCGCCATTGATCAGCTTCTTATCCTGGGAAGCTTCACCAACACCCATGTTAATGACGATTTTTTCCAGCTTCGGAACCTGCATGGAAGACGAGTACTCGTACTCGTCCTGCAAGGCCGGGCGGACCGTCTGTTCATAGTGTTCTTGTAAACGTGCCATTATCCGTGCATCCGTTACTTATCGATGACTTCGCCGGACCGCTTCGCATAGCGGACCTTGCGGCCATCTTTGAGAACCTTGACGCCAGTACGCGTCGCTTTGTCGTCTTTGGGGTCGACTTGCGAGAGGTTAGAAACATGGATCGAGGCTTCTTTCTCGATAATCCCACCTGCCGACGTCTGAGTCGGGCGGGTGTGACGTTTAACCATGTTAACGCCCTGCACCACGGCGCGGTTGTCGCTGGGGATCATGCGGAGAACCTCTCCGGTTTTACCCTTGTCCTTGCCGATGCGAACAATAACCCTGTCGCCCTTTTTCATTCTTAATTTCTGAGCCATCTTAAGTCTCACCTAATCACAGCACTTCCGGAGCCAAAGAAATAATCTTCATGTATTTCCTGGCGCGTAATTCACGGGTTACGGGGCCGAATATACGGGTCCCGATGGGTTCACCCTGCTTGTTGATCAGCACGGCGGCATTATTGTCAAACCGGATCGCAGTGCCATCGGCACGGCGAATATCCTTGGACGTACGTACAACTACAGCCTGCACGACATCGCCCTTTTTGACGCGACCACGCGGGATAGCCTCCTTGATGGAGACTACGATGACGTCGCCAACGGAAGCATATTTCCGTTTTGAACCACCCAGCACCTTGATGCACTGGACCCGGCGCGCGCCGGAGTTGTCGGCAACGTCCAAGTTGGTTTCTACTTGGATCATCTTTTCTTTCCTCTATCCGTTCACCAAAGACCTGCTGTTAAGCGGTCTCGGCGACGATTTCCCACTTCTTGCGCTTCGACATCGGACGACATTCCTGGATTTTCACCACGTCGCCGACCTTGATCGCGTTAGTTTCGTCATGCGCCGCATACTTCTTGGAACGGCGGATGAATTTCTTGTAGAGCGGGTGCTTGAACCGACGTTCGACCTGGACGGTCACGGTCTTGTCCATTTTGTCGCTAACCACGACTCCTTGCAAAATTCGCCTGGGCATCTGTCGTTACCTCAATCTTTAAGACGCAGCCTTGGCTTGCTCGCCAAGGATGGTTTTAATGCGCGCGATGCCACGAGATACCTGGCGACAACGTGCGGTGTTTTCTAACTGACCGCTGGCGGCCTGGAAGCGAAGATTGAAGGACTCCTTACGAAGACCGACGAGTTCGTCTTTCAGTTCGTCAACAGACTTGGCGCGCAAATCAGCGGCCTTCATACCTTTACTCATGGCCCTACTCCTCTTCGCCAAGGCGCGTCACAAAACGCGTCTGTAGCGGTAGTTTGGCGGCCGCCAGTTCGAAGGCACGTTTGGCGACATCCAGCGGAACGCCGTCGAGTTCAAACATGATACGGCCGGGCTTTACGCGGGCCGCCCAGTACTCGGGTGTACCCTTACCCTTACCCTGACGAACTTCGGCAGGCTTCTGGGAAACCGGAACATCCGGGAAAATACGAATCCAGACACGACCGGCACGTTTCATGTGACGGGTCATTGCGCGACGTGCGGCTTCAATCTGGCGCGCGGTTACGCGTTCCGGGGACGTTGCCTTCAGGCCATAGGCTCCGAAATTCAGTACAGAGCCGCCTTTCGCCTTGCCGTGAATGCGACCCTTATGAGCCTTGCGATATTTTGTACGTTTTGGGCTTAGCATCGTTTTGCTTCCGCTTTAGTCCTAAAAATGGCCGCCTTAGCGCGCCGGTTGTGCGTCAATAGCCTGATCTTCCATGGCCATTGGATCGTGGGCCATGATTTCACCCTTGTAGATCCATACCTTCACGCCGCAAGCGCCGTAGGTGGTGCGGGCGGTGGAAGTGCCGTAATCGACATGGGCACGCAACGTGTGCAGCGGTACGCGGCCTTCGTGATACCAGACGTCGCGGGCGATCTCAGCGCCACCCAGACGGCCAGAGCAATATATACGGATGCCTTTTGCGCCAAGGCGCATGGCGGACTGGACGACGCGCTTCATGGCGCGACGAACAGAGACACGACGTTCCATCTGCTGGGCAACGTTTTCGGCCACCAGTTGGGCATTGATTTCCGGCTTGCGAATTTCAACGATATTCACGTGAACTTCGGAGTCGGTCATCTTCGAGATGTCCTGACGCAGTTTTTCGATATCCGCGCCTTTTTTACCAATGATCACGCCGGGACGCGCCGTATGAATGGTGATCCGGGCCTTCTTGGCAGGGCGTTCGACAATAACCTTGGAAACACTGGCCTGGGCCAGACGATCAAACAGGAACTTCCTGATACGCAGATCTTCATGCAGCAGGTCGGCATACTGGTCGTCGGCGTACCAACGGGAATCCCAAGTACGGATAATTCCCAGCCTGAGGCTGATCGGATTTACTTTCTGACCCATTATGCGGTCTCCTCGCACTCGCGCACAATGACGCGCAAATTGCTAAAGGGTTTAAGAATTTTACCGGTACGGCCGCGTGCGCGGGCCCTCCAGCGTTTCATAACCATGGTTTTGCCAACCGTGGCTTCGGCGACATACAAACGATCGACATCAAGGTTGTGGTTGTTCTCGGCATTGGCGATAGCCGATTCGAGAACTTTTTTGACGTCTGCTGCAATTCGACGTTTCGAAAACTGCAATTCGGCAATAGCCGTTTCACAATCCATGCCGCGAATTTGACTGGCGACCAGATTAAGTTTCTGCGGGCTGATCCGAATATGCTTCGAATAAGCCATCGCCTCGTTATCGCCGTAAACCCGGGGTGCTGATTTTTTGCCCATTACTAAGCCCTCTTGGCTTTCTTGTCGGCAGTGTGACCAAGATAAGTGCGGGTCGGTGAAAACTCGCCCATCTTGTGACCAATCATGTCTTCAGTGATCAGCACCGGAATGAACTTGTGGCCGTTGTAAACGCCAAAGGTCAGTCCGACGAACTGCGGCAAAATCGTTGAACGACGGGACCAGGTCTTGATGACCTCGTTACGGCCACTTGTACGACTGGTTTCTGCTTTTTTAAGAAGGTATCCGTCAACAAACGGACCTTTCCATACGGAACGAGCCAAAACCGCCTCCTACTTCTTGCTGTGACGGCGGCGCATAATCAGGCGATCCGTCTTCTTGTTGCTACGTGTGCGCTTACCCTTGGTCGGTTTGCCCCAGGGGGTAACCGGGTGGCGACCGCCGGAGGTCCGGCCTTCACCACCACCATGCGGGTGATCAATCGGGTTCATGGCAACGCCGCGAACGGACGGACGCTTGCCAAACCAGCGATTACGGCCGGCCTTACCCAGTTTTATGTTTTGTTGATCCGGGTTCGATACGGCGCCAATTGTCGCCATGCATTCGCCACGGACCATCCGCAGTTCACCTGAGCTGAGGCGGAGCTGGGCATAGCCCTGATCCTTACCAATCAGCTGCACATAGGTGCCAGCGGAACGCGCGATCTGAGCACCCTTGCCGGGCTTCATCTCGATGTTATGTATGATGGTTCCAACAGGAATATTCTTCATCGGCATCGCGTTGCCGGGTTTGATATCAACCTGCTCGCCGGAAACGACCTTATCGCCAACGGCGAGGCGCTGCGGCGCAATGATGTACGCGCGCACGCCGTCTTCATAATTGATCAGCGCGATGAACGCCGTGCGGTTAGGATCATACTCCAGACGCTCTACTGTGCCGACGACGTCGAACTTGTTGCGTTTGAAGTCGATAATCCGATAACGGCGCTTGTGTCCACCACCACGACGACGCGCGGTGATACGGCCGGTGTTGTTGCGACCGCCCTTTTTGCGCAAGCCCTCGGTCAGCGCCTTCTCGGGCTTCCCGTTCCACAGACCGTCACGCTTGACGAGAACGAGTCCGCGGCGTCCGGGTGTTGTTGGTTTGAACTGTTTCAGTGCCATAACTAGACCTTAAACCCCCGTCGAAATGTCAATGGACTGACCTTCAGCCAAGGTAATAATGGCCTTTTTGGTGTCGATCCGCTTGCCCATGTGGCCGCGAAAACGCTTGGTCTTGCCCTTGGAGATAAGTGTATTCACTGCCGTGACGCTGACCTTGAACAGGTCTTCGACGGCGGCCTTGATTTCAGGCTTGCTGGCGTCCACAGGAACACGGAAGCTGACCTGGTTGAATTCGGAAAGCAGGGTCGACTTTTCGGTGATAACCGGCGAGCGGAGCAATTCAAACATGCGCTCCTTGCTCGGCGTCGCCTTGCCGCTGTACTTGCTCAGGCTCATTTCAAACGTTCCACAAGTTTCTCGACGGCATCCTTGGTAAGCACCAGCGTATCGCGGCGCAGGATGTCGTACACGTTGGTGCCCTGTGAGGGCAGAATATCGAGGCCGATTATATTACGTGCAGCCAACTGGAAATTGTTGTCCAGTTCAGCGCCGTCAATGACCAGGGTCGAACCCCAGTCCAGCTTGCCAAGGCTTTTCTTGAGATCGGCCGTCTTCGGGCTTTTTGTGGCAGCCTTATCGAGAACGATCAGCTTGCCTTCGGCCTGTTTCGAGGACAGGGCGGATTTCAGGGCCAGCTTGCGAACTTTTTTCTGCATGCCAAAACCGTGGTCGCGAACATGCGGACCGAAGACTACGCCGCCACCACGCAGTTGCGGGGCGCGTTTGGAACCCTGACGGGCGGAACCAGTACCCTTCTGCTTGAAGGGTTTGGCCGTGGTGCCGCGAACTTCCGAACGGGTCTTGACCTTGTGATTGCCGCTACGGCGTTTGGCAAGCTGCCAATTGACATAACGAGACATAAGGTCGGCGCGGACCGGGGTACCGAATACGGTCTCATCCAGATCGACGGAGCCGACCTTTTTGTTATCGAGACTGATGATGTCGCACTTCATGGCTTATTCTTCCTTCTCGGCGTCTTCAGCAGGTGCTTCTTCAGCAGGCGTTTCGCCGCCCAGAAGAGCCGCCGGGAAAGGCAGTTCCATGTCATTACCGCGTTTCACGGCATCGGCGATGCGCACGTATGCGCCCCTGGAACCGGGCACAGCACCCTTGATCAGGATCAGGCCGCGCTCACTGTCGGTGGAAACCACCTCCAGGTTCTGCGTAGTAACGCTGACACTACCCATATGACCGGCCATCTTTTTGCCTTTGAACACGCGTCCGGGGTCTTGACACTGACCGGTGGAGCCGTGCGAGCGGTGCGAGATCGAGACACCGTGCGAGGCGCGAAGGCCGCTAAAACCGTGGCGCTTCATGGCGCCGGCGAAGCCTTTACCAATCGACGTGCCGGAAACATCAACGTATTGCCCGGCGACAAAGTGTTCGGCGGATATCTGTGCGCCAACTTCCACCAATGCATCCGGGGCGACCCGGAATTCCGCGAGGCGTTTTTTGGGTTCGACCTTGGCACCAGCAAAGTGCCCACGCATTGCTTTTGAGACCCTTTTGACCTTGGCGTTGCCGATTCCGAGCTGGACGGCGGTATAACCGTCCCTTTCCTCGGTGCGCTGAGCAACAACCTGACAATTATCGACTTTCAGCACGGTGACGGGGATATGACGTCCGTCATCGGCGAAAACACGCGACATGCCAACTTTTTGCGCGATAAGACCAGTACGCATAGCTTTAAGTCCCTAATCCTTGGCCTAAAGTTTGATTTCGACATCGACGCCGGCAGCGAGGTCGAGCCTCATGAGCGCGTCCACTGTTTGCGGTGTCGGGTCGACGATATCAAGTATCCGCTTGTGGGTACGAATTTCGAACTGTTCACGCGACTTCTTGTCGATGAACGGCGAACGAAGAACGGTGAATTTCTCGATCCGCGTCGGTAGCGGAATCGGGCCGCGAACATCAGCGCCGGTTCTTTTGGCGGTATTGATGATCTCGCCAGCCGACTGATCGAGCACACGGTGATCGAACGCTTTCAAGCGGATACGAATACTTTGGTGTTCCATAACTTCAGACCTAATCAATCAAGAACGTCCCGAAACGGGACGTTTATGTCTTTCCTATCTACTCGACAATCGAAGCGACGACACCGGCGCCCACGGTACGGCCACCTTCGCGAATAGCGAAGCGCAGGCCCTCATCCATGGCGATCGGTGCGATCATTTCAACGGTCATCGTAATATTGTCGCCCGGCATTACCATT
>MPLX02021802.1_pt1 | contig 18668 bp, 18 predicted proteins | sample 1617341 | NCBI WGS metagenome assembly MPLX02 (sample SAMN05944804, study PRJNA350692) | marine metagenome | biome: marine; feature: ODZ; material: water; isolation source: 120 m water sample filtered on 0.2 um supor filter | place: Pacific Ocean | collected 2012-04-08 | depth 120m m | reverse complement strand
CGTCCCTGGTGGTGGTTTCTGGCCGTCCTGCCCGGTTTGATTCTGCCCTGGACAGTCTGGCCCGCCAGTTGGCGGGCGCTTCGGGGCCTGCTCGACCTTCGCGAAGACAACGGCCTTCGGTTCTGTCTTGTCTGGTTTTTGCCTGCTCTCATCATCTTCAGCGCTATCAGCGGCAAACAACTTCATTATTTGTTGCCCGTTTTTCCGACGTTGGCGCTTGTCCTGGGCCGGCTTCTCGTCGATTACGTCGACGCCGATGCGGATGAAACGATCTGGAGCCGCTTCGGATTACAACTGCCGGGAATTTTGTTTATCCTTTTTGGTCTTTTTATCGGGATCGCCCCTTTGACGGTCGGAACTTTTGATCTGCCACCCGTTATCGCCGAGGCTGATTTCATCTGGGGACTGGGACTGGCGTTATTCGCCTTTAGCGTTATTCTTTTGAACCGTAACAGCCTTCATTTAATGACTCACCTCGCATCAATCGCCCTGTTGTCTGTAGCCCTGATCGCAACCATTCACTTGAGCCTCAGGCCGTTTCTGGCTGAACGGTTCGACCTGAAACCGCTATCCCAGAAACTTGGAGAGTGGCAGCGATCCGGCATCCCGCTAGCCTTCAGCGGCAAATATCATGGCCAGTTCAATTTCATGGGGCGACTGCAAGACACCATTACCACTGTAGGCCTCGTCGATCCCGATCTGGAAAACTGGCTCACCGCGAACCCAGAGGGCAGAATTGTAACCGTTACGGATGATGTTCCTGAAATGACAACGCCGGTTTATTCTCAACCGTTTCGTGGACGCACTTTGATTGTCATCGATGCTTCCCAGGCAATCACCTTCCCTGAGATTTTGAACAAGTCCTAGTGGCCTGCCCCAGAAATACGCCTGCTTATCCCAATCAATGGCAAAAAAAGCATCGATAAGCTTGACAGCGGCCTAAAACATACTTAGATCGTTAGCACTCAAATCGATAGAGTGCTAACAAGCTCTATTATTTCGTTATTTATCAGTAAGTTCTCGGAGTATGAACTATGAAATTCAGACCTCTGCATGACCGCGTTCTCGTAAAACGCCTTGAGCAGGAAGAAAAGACCGCTGGTGGCATCATCATTCCCGATACCGCCCAGGAAAAACCCAGCGAAGGTGAAATCGTCGCCGTTGGTTCAGGCGTCCGCCGTGAAGACGGCACACTTGTCGCCCTTGACGTCAAGGCTGGCGACCAAGTGTTGTTCGGCAAATGGTCCGGCACCGAAGTTTCTGTTGACGGGCAAGACCTGTTGATCATGAAAGAATCCGATCTTCTTGGTGTTATCGAAGGCGCCAAAAAGAAGAAAAAATAGTTTTTAGGACAACCTGCATTTATTCAAACGCAGATTTAGGTTGCCCTAACTCTTTAATATATTGATCAAGTTTTCCGCAATTAACCGGATTTCGTTAAAAGTGGCTTGATCTAGCCAGATTAAGGATTTTTAAAAAATGGCTGCAAAAGAAGTAAAATTCAGCACAGACGCCCGCACGCGCATGCTTGCCGGTGTTGACGTCCTGGCCAACGCCGTCAAGGTAACGCTGGGCCCCAAAGGCCGTAACGTTGTCCTGGACAAGTCGTTCGGCGCACCGCGCATCACCAAGGACGGCGTCACCGTCGCCAAGGAAATCGAACTGACCGACAAGTTCGAAAACATGGGCGCACAGATGGTCAAGGAAGTCGCTTCCAAAACCAATGACGAAGCCGGTGACGGCACCACGACGGCAACCATTCTCGCCCAGTCTATCGTGCGCGAAGGCACCAAAGCGGTTGCCGCCGGCATGAACCCGATGGACCTGAAACGCGGCATCGATCTGGCCGTTGAAGCCGTCATCGCCGACGTTAAGAAACGCTCCAAGAAAGTTTCCACCAGCGCCGAGGTTGCGCAGGTTGGCACCATTTCGTCCAACGGTGACGCAGACATCGGCGACAAAATCGCCGAAGCCATGGAACGCGTCGGCAACGAAGGCGTTATCACCGTCGAAGAATCAAAAGGACTGGAAACTGAACTCAACGTCGTAGAAGGCATGCAGTTTGATCGCGGTTACACCTCTCCTTATTTTGTCACCAATGCTGACAAAATGACCTGCGAGATGGAAAATCCGTACATTCTGATCCACGAATCGAAGCTGTCCACCCTGCAGCCGTTGCTGCCGGTCCTGGAAAGCATCGTCCAGTCATCGCGTCCGCTGCTGATTATCGCAGAAGACATCGAAGGCGAAGCACTGGCGACTTTGGTCGTCAACAAGCTGCGTGGCGGCCTTAAAGTCTGTGCCGTCAAGGCACCGGGTTTTGGTGATCGTCGCAAAGCCATGCTGGAAGATATCGCGATCCTGACCAATGGTCAGGTGATCAGCGAAGATCTTGGCATCAAGCTCGAGAACGTCACCCTGGACATGCTCGGCACGGCCAAAAAACTTCACATCACCAAGGAAGAAACCACCCTGGTTGAAGGCGCTGGCACCAAAAAGTCGATCATGGCCCGTTGCAACCAGATTCGCGCTCAGGTCGAAGAAACTTCTTCCGAATATGACCGTGAAAAACTGCAGGAACGCCTGGCCAAGCTGGCCGGTGGCGTTGCCGTTATCAGTGTCGGCGGTGCTACGGAAATCGAAGTCAAGGAACGCAAGGATCGCGTTGATGATGCCCTGCACGCGACCCGCGCCGCAGTCGAAGAAGGCGTTGTCATGGGTGGCGGCGTTGCCTTGCTGTTCGCAACCAAGGCTCTGGCCAAGGTTGAAGGCGATAACGCCGATCAGAAGGTTGGCGTCAACATAGTTCGTCGCGCCATTCAGGCCCCTGTCCGTCAGATCGCCGAAAACGCCGGTGTTGATGGTGCCGTCGTTGCGGGCAAACTTCTTGAAGGCAAAAACAACATTGGTTTTGACGCTCAGAAAGGTGAATACACCGATCTGGTCAAAGCCGGCATCATCGATCCAGCCAAGGTTGTTCGCACAGCCCTGCAGGACGCAGCTTCCGTTGCCGGCCTGTTGGTCACCACCGAAGCCATGGTTACCGATGCACCCGCCAAGGACGAGCCTGCCATGCCTGGCGCGCCCGACATGGGCGGAATGGGTGGCATGGGCGGAATGGGCGGAATGGGCTTTTAAGCCACTTCTCACTCATTTAGCTCAAAACGTTATCAAGCGGGGTCGTACATTGTACGTCCCCGTTTTTTATTGGTGCACCATTCACTGGGCTGTGGTGGTCCGGTGGCGAATTGGGGGTAGCACTATCCCATTCGCCAAACCCCGGTGGTAAATCACGCCACGGACTGCCCACGCGCACGCGCCATAAAACAGCCTCCAGAAACAAACGGGTATCCTTCGCCGTCACACCGCGATCCCGCTCCGTGCCCGGGATCAGTGGTTCAATAATGGACCAGTTTCGATCATTGATAACAAACCGTTCTTCGCGCATGATAAACTCCCCAACACTAATTTCAGGAGGAACCCCGTATGCGCGGTTATTTCGGAATCGGCGTCGAAGGAATATCAAAAGCAATGAACGTGGGTTCAATTTTTCGAACCGCGCACGCCTTTGGCGCGGGTTTCGTATTCACGGTCGACGCCTGCTATGCGGCAGGCGAGGGCGGAAGGGCCGACACCTCGGGCACCCTTGGGCATACACCTTTTTATGAATTCCCCGACATAGGATCCATGGTGCTGCCGCAAAAATGTTCGCTGGTTGGCGTCGAGTTGATCGAGAATTCTATCGACTTACCAAGTTTCCGCCACCCGCCCAGGGTCGCCTACGTTCTGGGACCGGAGCGCAGTTCCCTGTCGCCGGAAATGGTCGAACGTTGCGAATTTGTCGTTAAAATTCCCATGCAGTTCTGCGTCAACGTCGGCGTCGCGGCGGCGATCATAATGTATGACCGGGTCCAGAGCCTGGGACGATTTCAACGCCGCCCGGAACGCCCCGGAGGCCCAGGCGAGGCACTGGCGGAACCTGTCTTCGGAGATCCGCAGTTTCGCGATAAAACAAAAAGATTTCGATTCCAGCCGCCAGTGGACGTACACCCTACGGAAGAGGACTAGTGTGATGGTTCCAAAGTTCGGCACATTATATGCACCGAGATTTAGAGGCTGAATCACACGAGATTCAATATGTCTGCGGCATTCTCCGGAGGTCTTGGCAAGAATAGCCTGTAGGGGTATCATTGTCTGTATGACAAAATTTTCACTTTTCACTCTCATTTTTTACATCGCTCTTGTTTCCCTTCCTGCCAGGGCCGCAGACAACGGCCTGATCGACGTTTTTGGCGACTGGAGCGCCTTTGCCGTCAAACTGGATGGAAAGCCCGTCTGTTATATTGGTAGCGAGCCGACCAAATCCGAGGGGGACTACACCAAACGCGGAAACGTTGTTTTCCTGGTTACGCACCGCCCGGCCAGCAAGGCCATCGGCGTCATCAATTTTCAAACCGGCTACACCTTCAAGGATGGTAGCGAGGTGGATTTGAGTATCGGCAAAAAGTCGTATTCCCTTTTCACGGACAATAACGATGGTTGGGCCCGTGACGCCAAAACGGACAAGGCGATTATTCAGGCCATGATCCGCGGGGCGATGATGATCGTCAAAGGCACGTCGTCGCGTGGCACCCTGACCACGGATACTTTTTCGCTTAAGGGATTTTCAGCCGCCTACAAGGCCGTCAGTAAAGCCTGTAAAATTTAGAATTCCCTTGGGTTTTACGGCAGAACCGCTATATCAGGCCCGCGATGAATACGGAAAACACCCATAAAAAGACCCTGCTGGGCCTTGATCGCAAGGAGTTGAAGGCCGAACTTGAAGCCATCGGCGAAAAACCCTTTCGCGCCAAGCAGCTTTGGCACTGGATCTATTTTCACGGCGAAACCGACTTCAGGAACATGTCGACCATCGCCAGGTCCTTGCAAGAAAAGCTCGCCGAGCATTTTGTCGTCGGCAGGCCGGAATTAAGCCGCGAGCAGACATCAAAAGATACGGCGCGCAAATGGCTGCTGAAATTCGAAGACAGCAACGAGGCGGAAGCCGTCTTTATTCCGGAGGATGGTCGCGGGGCACTGTGCCTGTCGTCTCAGATCGGCTGTACCCTGACATGTAAATTCTGCCATACTGGTACGCAAAAACTAGTGCGCAACCTGAGCGCTGGCGAGATTGTCGGCCAGATGATGGTGGCGCGGGACTCTTACGGTGAATGGCCTTCCCCGAACGGAGAACGTCAACTGTCCAACGTTGTAATGATGGGCATGGGGGAGCCGTTGTTCAATTACGATAATGTCAGGAAGGCGCTTCAGATCATCATGGACGGCGAGGGGATTTCAATTTCCAAACGCCGCATTACACTTTCCACGTCCGGGGTGGTTCCGATGATCCGTCAATGCGGTGCTGACCTGGGCATCAATCTGGCGATCAGCCTGCACGCGGTAACGGACGAGTTGCGCGATGTGATCATGCCGATCAACAAGAAGTATCCATTAAAGGAACTTATTCAGGCGTGTCGTGAATATCCCGGATCCAGCAACGCGCGGCGCATCACCTTCGAATATGTGATGCTGAAAGGCGTCAATGATTCACCCGCCGACGTCAGGCAACTGGTGCGCCTGGTCAAGGGATTGCCCGCCAAATTCAATCTGATCCCCTTCAACAAATGGCCGGGGGCTCGATTTGATTGTTCGGAGAGTGCCGCAATGAAGCGTTTTTCAGAAATTCTCAACGACGCGGGATACTCCGCCCCCATCCGCGTCCCGCGTGGCCGCGACATCCTGGCCGCCTGTGGCCAGTTAAAATCGGACAGCGAACGTGAGCGTATGTCACGACACAAGGCCCGCATAGCCGCCTCCATTGAAGACGATCATCACCCAAGCTAAACCTACTTACGCCCCAATTTCACGGCATATTGCTGAGGGGGCAGGCCCCTTTTTTTGCCTCTTTAACATCCGCTTGGAAAAATTCAGGTTCCCATTCTGTTTTGTCAGGAGAAAGGCCAATGTCCAATTAGTAGATTGGGGGGCTTGCTCCCCCAAATATAAAATTTCGCCCAGGTTTTTTTAGTTCCGGGTAAATGATAAAGGGCAACGCCGAATGGTCGACCGTAAAGGTCATTATGCTAACGGCTAAAAGTCGCGAAGAAGATAAACAACGGGCCATGGAACTGGGTGCAGACGATTATATCACCGAGCCATTTTCAACAGTCTGACCTTGCCTTTGTTTCCGTCAAAACATTCTCCGGAGTCACAGCCCGGGAAATGAAAAATTTGGCCCCAGGCTTCTTTCAGGGCTCTCTTGACAGGCGAGTGGCTTGGCGTGAAAATAGTTAGGTGGGCTAACAATTATTTTCAGCGCGGGCCGTACAAGGGAGGCATCAGTTTTGATGAAGGCTGACGATTCAGGTATTGGAAAGATGAATGCCGCCGACATTTTACTTGAACGGGGACTTTCGGAAAATTCCGGCCGCAATTCGGCCATTCTCACTGAAGATGTCAGCGTTAGTTATACCGATCTTGATGCGGCGTCTTGCCGTGCCGGTCATGTTATGCGTTCCCTTGGGGTGACGGCGGGTGAGCGGGTTTTGATTATGGCCGACGATCGGCCCGTTTACTTTTTCGCCTACCTGGGCGCTATGAAAATCGGCGCCATTCCTCTCTCTTTGAACCTGCGGTTCTCCAGCAGCAACCTGACCTACATCATTGAAGACAGCGGCTGTAAGCTTTTTCTGGCCGATGCCCAATTTGCCGATTTGTGCCAGGAAGCGATGTCCGGGATTGGCTCTGCGCCACCTTTCGTGGTTATAGATACGACCTTCCTGGAACTGATGAGCGAGCAACCTGACACTCTTCAATCCCATCTTCTGAACAAGGATGACGCGGCGCTGTGGATATATACGTCGGGCACTACGGGTGAGCCAAAGGCGGTCGTTCATCGACAAAGCTGTACGATAAACGTCGGTCGGTACCTGGGACCTGTTTTCGGGGTCGGGCCGGGCGATAAAATTTTCTGTTCATCGAAGTTGTTTTTTGCTTTTTCCTTGGGGCACTGTTTACTGGCGGGTTTGCGCCTTGGCGCGAGTGTGATTTTGTACGCTGGATGGCCTTCGGCAAAGGTCACCGCCGAGATCGTTGAGCGTCACAGGCCGGACGTTATGTTCAGCGTTCCAACCCTGTACCGGGCACTTCTAAAAGAGGGCCTTGTCGGGTCGGAAGGTTTTGCAGGAGTTCATCATTTTGTTTCCGCCGGTGAACATCTGCCGAAAACGTTATCTGATCGCTGGATGACGGCGACGGCCAACCCTGTATTGCAGGGGATCGGCGCTACGGAAACCCTGATCATGGTTATAGGCAACCAACCGGACGACAACCGCCCCGGCGCGACCGGGAAACCTTTTCCGGAAACCGACGTCAAGTTGATCACGGAACAGGGAGCGCTGATTGAGGAAGCGGGAATTCCGGGTGTGCTTTGGGTGCGCAGTGACTCGATTGCGAGCGAATACTGGAACCAGAAAGATAAATCCCGCGACTCGTTTGTTGATGGCTGGTACGTAACCGGTGATGTTTTTTTTAGGGATGATGACGGTTTCTATCACTATCAAGGCCGCGATGACGACATGTTGAAAATATCAGGTCAATGGGTCAGTCCGGTGGAAATCGAAGAATATGTCCTGAAAAACCCCGCCGTTGGCGACGCGGCTGTCATAGGGGTCGAGGATACCAGCGGACTCGTCCGTTTGGCTCTGTGTTTGGTTTCTACAGGGCGTAACGTCGACCATGATGCCCTGCAAGAAGAACTGATGGAGACCCTGAGCGCCAATCTGTCTATTTATAAATGCCCCCGGCGGTTTATCTTCCTGGATGAAATGCCGCAAACCGCAACAGGCAAGACCCAACGTTTCAAGCTACGTCAACTTGCCGCCGACTATTTGGAAACTGCGCCGTGAGTAAGCGAAAAACTGCGACCAGAATAAACACAAAAACACTACGGCCTCCTACATCGGTTGATTGGGGAATGCTGGATGAGCTGGTTGGCTTTCATTTGCGCCGCGCCCAGGCGGTGGTGTTCGATCATTTCATGAAGGTGGTCAAAGACGGGCGCATTACGCCCGGCCAGTTTGGCGTGCTGACGCTCATCGAGCAGAACCCCGGTCTGAACCAGTCGGGCCTCGCGGGGGCGCTCGGAATCGAAAGATCAACCATGGTCGCCGTTATCAATGCACTGGAAGAGCGCGGCCTGGTGAAACGTCAGGAGTCAACAGCCGACAGGCGATCCTATGTCCTGTCACTGACGAAACAAGGCAAGGGTATGCTTGGTCAGGTCGGCGACCGGGTTCGTGATTACGAGGCCCATATTACGTCGGCTCTGGATGAGTCTGAGAAATCCGTCCTGATTGATCTGCTGAAAAGAATTCGTGCTGACCTAAGCTAATTCATAAAGTCTCGCCGCCAGGCTCCTGCTTAAATTGCTGGTGACCTTGCGACGATAGCCAGGTGGCGTGAAGGTCGATGTCATTGGTTTGATTTGTTTTGGTAACAGTGACGTCAGGTATTTCAGGGCGTCCTCATCCAATTCTTTCCCTTGAAGGGCATCGGTCCCTTCAATCAGTACCGGACACGGCTTCACCCCGGTCAGGGCGAGGCGAATGTCCTCCAATCCATCCTTTCCCTTTTTAAGAGCGATGGCCGATCCGGCCAATGGGAAATCGATACAATCGCGGACCCGCGCTTTGGCGTAACCAGAAACCAGGGCATTGGCATTGGGCAGCAGGACGGCGACGATGATTTCGCCGTCTTCCAGCAACAAATGGGCGCGCCCGTCGTTGTTGTAAATATCGTTCAAGGCAACGGTGCGGGTTCCACCGGGCCCGGTGATTTCCACCCGCGCGCCGAATACCAAAAGAGCGGGGGCCAGATCGCCGCTGAAGACCGCGAAACATTCTTCGCCGGTCGGTGCGACATGACAGGTTTCGCCCTGGTTTTTCAGGCAATAATTATTGGCGTTTCGCCACCATTCGCTTTGATTGTAAAAAATGCAGCGGGTGTCCAGGCACAGGTTGCCGCCGACAGTGGCGACCTGCCGGTGGGTGGCTGCGGCTATTTCGCCCGCAGCCTGCGTGATCGCAGTGTAATCCCTGGCGATATCCTTGTGATCGATCAGGTTCGTCAGAGTGACGCCGGCGCCAATCCTGTAGCCGTCCTTACCATCACTTTCGATAGCGCTCATGCCTTCGATCTGGTTCAGATCGATTAGGGTGCCGGGGGCGACGATACCGCGGCGAATGTTGACGACTAAATCCGTGCCTCCGGCCACATAGCGCACATCTTTGTTGTTATTGAAGAAGCCGATGGCTTCCTCGACAGTTTTTGGATACAGGACAGGGAAGTCGGGCATGAATTCCATTAGCTTACTCCCCCATTTGCCAGTTTATTCCTCAATCGTTCCAACTTGATCTGGCCGTTGATAATGCGTTCCGGCGTCAGCGGCGTTTCGAACAAGCGCACACCGGTGGCGTCATAAACCGCGTTGGCGACAGCGGGAATAATTCCTGATAGGCAGCCCTCGCTGGCTTCTTTCGCACCGAAGGGACCATTGGGATCGATGCTTTCAACAATTTTGACTTCGATATCCGGCGATTCAACCATCGTTGGAACCCTGTAATCCAGGAAGTTTGATGTGATCGGCAGGCCCTCGTGGTAGTTGGTTTCTTCGCTGATCGCCTGCCCCAGTCCCATCCACACACCACCTTGTACCTGTCCTTCGACGGACAGCGGGTTCAGGGCGTATCCGACATCATGGGCGACCCAGATTTTATCGACGATGACGCGGCCGGTGATGTCGTCAACCGTGACCTCGGCGGCAAGGGTCGAATAGGAGTAGGCCATGGACGGCCCGACGCCCGCGCCGTGGTATTTGCCACCCTGGAATTTCTTTGGCACTGTGAACGTGCCCTTAACGGTTATGGTGCCGGTATCGACCAGAGCCGCGGCGACGACATCCTTATAGGGGATATCAGAACCCTGCTGGCCTTTGATGCGGTAGCTTTCACCCAGGCATTCGACTTCTTCGGGTTTGACTTCCAGCTTGCCCGCCGCTGCTTCGACCATGACGGATTTAAGGTTTTCAGCGGCTTCAAGCGCTGCGTTGCCGACCATAAAGGTAACGCGGGATGAATATGACCCGTTGTCCTTTGGTGTGATGCGACTGTCGTTGGCGATGACGGTCAGGCGGTCGAAGTCGACCTTCATAACTTCGCCGACGACCTGAGCCAGAATGGTGCTTGATCCCTGGCCGATGTCCGCCGCACCCGTCAGGATGGTTATGCCGCCGTCAAAGTCGAGTTTCAGGTTAACCACCGCGTGGGGCTCACCGGTCCAGTGCACGGGCTTGGCCGCACCCGACACATAGTGCGAGCACGCCATGCCAAGTCCCTTGCCCCTGGGCATATTGCCAGCGCGTTCCTTCCAGCCGCAGGCTTCCTCGACCCAGTCCAGACATTCCGGCAGACCGTAGGAGTGAACTTCCAGATCGTTGATGGTGCGAACGGGCGGGTTCAACAGGTTGCGACGGCGGACCTCGAAACGGTCCAGGTCCAGTTCCTCGGCCATCATGTCGGTGACGCTCTCAAAAGCGTGGCGCACATCCACCGTACCGTGGCCGCGCATGGCGCCGCAGGCCGGGGTGTTGGTGTAGATTCTGAATCCGTTGTAGCGCACGGCAGGGATGTCATAGAGGGCATTCAACAATGACCCGGCGTACAGGATGGTGACAATGCCGTATCCGGCGAACGCGCCACCGGTCTGCTCGACAACGCAATCACATGCCGTCATCTTGCCATCTTTAGTCATGCCAATTTTCATGCGTACCCGGGTGCGCGGGCGTCCCCGGTGGGTCAGGAAAGTTTCCTCGCGGCTCAGTTTCATGCGCACTGTGCCACCGGCGGCGCGGGCCAGCAGGCAGGAGATAATTTCAAAATTCAGGGCCTCGGTCCGTGCCCCGAAACCGCCGCCGATGAACGGCTTGATAACGCGAACCTGAGATTCGTCCATGTCCATGCACTGAGCGACGCGCTTGTGCAGGTAGTAGGGGACCTGGGTCACCGAATGCAAGGTCATCCTGTCCCGTTCAACGTCGTAGCTCGCCAGCGAGGCATGGGGTTCCATGTGAGCGTGGGTGACTTCGGCGCAGTCGTAGGTTTCTTCGCGAATAAGGTCGGCGACCTCGAAGCCCGCGTCCACATCACCGAATTCGCTGTGCACCTCGCGCTCAAGATTGCCGGGCCGGTTGTCGTGTAAAAGTACGGCGTCGTCGGCGCGGGCCTCGTCGGCGGTGAAATAACCCGGCAGTTCCCTGACCTCGAAATCGATCAGTTTCAGCGCCGCTTCGGCTGTCGCTTCATTGATGGCAGCGACAGCGGCGACGGGCTCGCCGCGATAGCGCACCTTGTCGCGCGACAGCGGGTATTCGTTCTGGGCGATGGGGATAATGCCGAAGGGCTTGTCGCAGTCTTCGCCGGTGATGATGGCGACGACACCCGGAAGCTCGCGGGCCTTCGTAACGTCCACGCCTATGATTTCGGCATGGGCATATGGGCTTCGCAACAGGCGGCCCACCAGGGTGTTTGTCTCGGCGATATCGGCGGTGTATCTGGCTTTGCCACTGACCTTTTCGATGCCGTCGATCAAGGGTGCGCGCCGTCCGATCATAGGTTGGCGGTCGTCGTCGCGAGGGCTCATGACATTTCTCCCGCCGCAGTCTCTACCGCTTCGATGATTTTAACGTATCCAGTACATCGACAAAGATTTCCGCCCAGGGCTTCGCGGATATCGTCCTTGCTTGGTTTCGGGTTGTCGCGCAGCAGTCCTTCAGCGGCCATGATCATGCCTGGTGTGCAGTAACCGCACTGGGTCCCCAGTTTTTCGTTGAAGGCCCTTTGCAAGGCTGACAGGCGACCGCCTTCGGAACATCCTTCGACTGTTTCCACATGCTTGGCGTGCACGGATGAGGCCATGCAAAGGCAAGACAGGCGGGGTTTGCCATCTACCAGCACGGTACATGCCCCACACTCACCGCCATCGCAGCCCATCTTGGTGCCGGTGTGGCCAGTTACCTCGCGCAGGTAGTCGACAAGCAGGGTGTTGTCGGCGACCGCGTCTTCGCGCGGCTGCCCATTCAGGGTCAATTCGAGAATCGTCTTCGCCATGGCATTCTTCCAGATATTAAGGGGGCGACAAAGAACTGTTCGGGTACCGAACAAATATTATCGTACGGCAGATGAAGTGGAACGGCAACTGAAATTTTCTTATGATCGAAACCAGATGTGAAAGTTGAGACAGGCTTATACCAGACGCCCTGATGATTAACCTGCGAACGCCCGTTCACTTGAGCTTGCACACTCCCTCAAGGCGGCGTACACAGACGCTTTAAATCACGAGAGTAACGACAATGACGGCGCGCATTTTCATCGACGGAGAAATAGGTACCACCGGCCTGCAAATCAGGGACCGGCTGGAAAACCGTGCCGATATTACTTTCCTGCGCCTTGATGAAACCGAGCGCAAGGACCCTGACGCGCGCGCCAGAATGTTGAACAGCGCCGATATTGTCATTTTGTGCCTGCCCGACGAGGCGGCCCGGGACGCCGTCGCCATGATCGAAAATGACAATGTGCGGGTGATCGACGCATCTTCCGCCCACCGGATTGCAGACGGCTGGGTTTACGGCATGCCGGAATACGACGTGGAACAAGCCGATGCAATCGCCACCGCCAGGCGGGTATCGAACCCCGGTTGTTACGCCATCACCTCGGTTTCAATTCTGCACCCGCTTATCGAAGCCGGGCTGGTTCCGGCGGGATATCCCGTCAGCATCAACGCCATTTCTGGTTATTCCGGCGGCGGCAAGGGGATGATCGCCGATTTTGAATCGGCGGATGGGCAATACGCCGATACGCCTTTCAGGATTTACGGGCTCACCCTGGCCCATAAACATGTGCCGGAAATCACCAGGTGGGGCGGGCTTGAACACGCGCCGCTTTTTGTGCCCAGCGTCGGTCATTTTTGTCAGGGCATGATTGTACAGGTACCGTTGCAGTTGTGGTCGTTGCCGGGAAGCGTTTCTGCTGGCGATATACATGGGTGCCTGAGCGGTCATTACGCCGCCCAGCGTTTCGTCAAGGTAAAACCGTTGGTTGAAACCGCAGATATGGGCGGACTTGAACCGGAAGGCCTGAACGGCACAAACGAGTTGCATCTGCATGTTTTTTCCAACCCTGAAACGGATCAGGCAGTCGTCATGGGGCTGATCGACAATCTGGGCAAGGGGGCGTCCGGGCAGGCGGTTCAGAACCTCAACCTGATGATGAGCGTGGCTGCCGATACAGGCCTGTAAGGAAGTCTCGCATCCCCTTTAAAACTCGTGATAGGGGTTTTTCGAAAAAAAAGGGGAGTGCGTCTTCATGAGTTCCAACGACGCCCTGTTGTAACCGTTTACCCTCAACCACATTCCGCAAGGTCACCGGTGGGTTCCGCTCCAGCTGGGGGCCGTCATCATCGAGGAATCCTTGACCCAACCAGGCTGAATAGTTACATGATTTCAGCCTTGTTTATGGTTTTCGAATATCTCGATTAACCCTGTATAGCTGTTTCGAACGGGAAGGGCGGGAAATTCAGAGATGACATTGTCAGGCGCCTTGAACAGAACGCCTAATTCCGCTTCTTGCAACATACCGGTATCATTATAGGAATCGCCAGCAGCGAAAACCCTAAAATTCAGGGCCTTGAAGTGTTTTACAGCCTCGCGTTTATGATCGGCCATGCGCAAGTTATAGCCTGAAATCCGGCCTTCATCGACAACAAGCCGGTGGCAAAAAAGGGTTGGCCAGTCAAGTTGGCGCATCAGCGGCTCGGTGAATTCATAGAAGGTATCGGACAGGATTACGAGTTGGTAATTCGCCTTTAGGTGCTCGACGAAGTCCAGGGCTCCGTCCATAGGCCCCATTGAGGCAATTACGTCATGAATATCCTCAATGCCAAGGCCTTTTTCGTCCAGGATGGCGAGCCTTTGCGCCATCAACTCGTCGTAGTCGGGAATGTCTCTTGTCGTCGCCCGCAACGCGTCGATTCCGGTCTTTTCAGCAAAATTGATCCAGATTTCGGGAACAAGCACTCCCTCAAGGTCCAGACAGACGATTTCCACGATTTCTTCCCCTAATATTCAATTATGGTACCGACGGGTATAGCAGGTTACAGGCGTGAAACAACGGCCTGAAACACGTCATCGAACATTTTTTCGGTTAATCGCCCGGTGTTGGTATTGTAACGGGAACAATGGTAGCTATCCGTCAGAATCAGGCCACCGGGCAAATCATGGCGCGCTGCGTGGGCGAATTTGCTGGCGCTCTTTTTTAAACCAAACGAGGCGAGAATTGCGCCATGGGAAACACCGCCCAGGGCCAGGATAGCCTTCAGGTTGCTCATCATGGCGATTTCAGAGATCAAAAAGGACCTGCAAGTCATTGTTTCCGGTCCTGTCACCCTGTTTTGCGGTGGCACACAGCGAACCGCATTTGTAATTCGGCAGTTGACCAGTTCAAGTCCGTCATCGACGGATGCCGCGTAGGTCCCCCTGGCAAGACCATGTTTCTTTAGAGTTGGGTAAAGGAGATCACCCGCGCCGTCGCCTGTAAAAGGCCGATTTGTTCTGTTTGCACCTTTTAATCCCGGGGCCAGGCCCACGATCAGTAAAGGTGAGTCGAAACTGCCAAAAGCGGAAACAGGTCCGTTGTGCCAATCCGGGAACCTTGATTGATTTTCACGTCGATAATCGACCAGACGGGGACACAACGCGCAGTCGTCGTCGGGATGAAGTTTTTCGCTAACCATTTTTCTCGTTAAACCCGTCCAGCAATTCAAGCGCTGCAGAATGTGGGTCCAGCGTCCGGTCCATGGCTTTGTCCAACAGGTCAGCCAGTTTTCCGTCGCGTTGTTTGCGCAATCGATCACGCACCACGTCTTCCGCCGATTTAAGGATGCGCATTTCGGCAATTCGGCGCTTGCGCACCGCCATCTCGCCGGAACTGTTCAGGTGTACCAAATGACCATCTATGGCGGCAACCAGATCCTCAATACCCTCGCCTCTTTCGCTGCTTGTGGGGATGACGGTGGACTTCCAATCCCTGGAACGCGCGGTATGACGCCCCAGGGACAACATGCCCTCAAGGTCGGCAATAGTGCGCGGCGCATCGTCGCGGTCGCATTTGGAAACGGCGTGGATATCGGCAATTTCCAACACTCCCGCCTTGATAGTCTGGATTTCATCGCCCAGTCCCGGCGCAGAAACGACGATCACAGTATGGGCGGCGCTGACGATATCTACCTCGTCCTGGCCAACGCCTACTGTTTCGATCAATACGATGTCGAAGCCGGCAGCGTCGAGCACATCCACCGTATCCAGCGCAGGGCGGGCCAGGCCACCAAGCGCCCCACCCGTCGCCATGGAACGAATAAAGACGCCATCATCGCCGGTCAGGTCGTTCATTCGCACCCGATCTCCAAGAATCGATCCACCGGAAAATGGACTGGAAGGATCAACCGCGATAATGCCGACCTTGCGACCGCTTTTCCTGAATTCCAGCGCCAGGGAGCGCACCATGGTCGATTTGCCGCTTCCCGGAACGCCGGTCAGCCCGATGATATGGGCGCGTCCGCAGTGGCGGAAAACTTCAGCCATCGCAGCCCGATCATCGGGATTTCCCGTTTCCGCCTTCGACATCATGCGTGCGATGGCCCTGGGCTGCCCCTCCAGGACCAACTCAATCAAATCTGCGGTTTTGTTTTTATCGGTCACTTTTCAGATAAACCCTTGCGGTATTGATGAGCCAGTTTCACGTAATGAGGAGCAGTATAGCGAAAAATTTCAAGGTCGGACTCGCGCACATCCCGAAGATAACGCGCCGGGGTTCCGCCCCATAACTGACCGGCAAGAACCCTTTTACCCGGAGGCACCAGGGCACCCGCGGCAACCAGGGCACCGCCTTCAACAATGCTATCATCCATTACCGTCGCATTCATGCCAATAAAACAGCCGTCTTCCAGCGTACAGGCATGGATCAGCGCCATGTGTCCGATCGTGATATCGCTGCCGATATAGGCCCCCTGCCCCTCGCCGGAAACATGAACGATGGTGCCGTCCTGAATGTTGGTCCGTTCGCCGACCCGGATTTCATTGACATCGCCTCGAAGCAGGCAATTGAACCAGATGCTGCTTTCACAGCCGATCACAACATCCCCGATAACGGTGGCGTTCGGCGCGATGAAGGCGTCATCGGCAATGGTGGGAACGCATCCCTCGTAAGGAAGAATCAAACCTGACATATTTATCTGAACTCCTGAAAAATCGTTGTATTCATTTGCACAGTACCCGACTTAACACCTGAATCGATTCATATTTTGAGGTTCCCTGTCATTAGAAGGCCATATTTCACTATGGCGCACAAGGCACGAAACACTTGTCTGGCTGGTCGCGCCGACCACTCCCGTCAGGATCGCCATGATGCCTTCGTCATGTACCAGTGGGGATTGTGCTTTTATGAAAAGTCATTTCAGGCTAATAGACTGGGACAATATGTCTCATTGGACCGATATCGTCCAATGACGGTTTTTCCCTTCAGGTGGCCCGCTAAAAAATGATCAAGCTGAGCATCGTAATTCCCGCTTATAACGAGCAGGCCACGATCATTGAACTTCTGGAAAAAGTCTCCGAACAAAAGATCGAGGGCGTCAGGTTTGAAGTCATCGTTGTCGATGATGGCTCGAAAGATAAAACCGTTGAATTGCTTGATGCCCGAACAGAACTTTATACGATTCTGATCCGCCAGCCGCGTAATGGCGGCAAGGGCGCCGCCGTGATGGCGGGCCTGAAGCAGGCTACCGGTGATTTTGTCTTGTTTCAGGACGCCGACCTGGAATATGACCCGGCTGACTACGTAAAGATGCTTGATCCCGTTCGGCGTTTTGATGTGGATGTTGTTATGGGCAGCAGGATGATCGGCTCGCCAATCACCCGTGTTTCCTATTTCTGGCACAGGGTTGGCAACTGGTTGATCACTCTTGTTTTCAACGTCCTGAACAACACGACGTTCACGGATGTCTATTCCTGCTATTTGCTGTATCGTCGTTCGCTAGTCGATGTGGATGGGTTGAAAACGAAAGGCTGGGAACAACATGCGGAAATCCTGACGCAAGCCGTCGGGTCTGGAACCAGTTTTTTTGAAGTGCCGATCAGCTACTACGGCCGCACCTATGATGAAGGCAAAAAAATCCGCGCTCACCATGTCATTCCAGTCGTCTGGACCATGCTTACAAAAAGACTAAGCCGTTAAAGGGACGCAATTCAATGTCTGAACCCGATATAGATCCCGTCACCGAAGAAGAAAAAATAAGTTGGCCCGACGAGGCCATTGTGCCTTTGGAAAAGCCGTTCGTCGATGACCGCGGCGCTATTCAGCCACTTGTTGACAGAATGATGAAATCGGCGGTGATGATCGAGTCAAAAAAGGGAGCGCTCAGGGCCAATCACTATCACAAGACCGACTGGCATTACTGTTACGTGATATCGGGAACCATCGAATACTACCACCGCCCGACCGGCAGTACGGACGAGCCGGAAATGCTGTTGGTCAGGGAAGGCCAGATGGCGTTTACCCCGCCGATGGTCGATCACGGAATGAAGTTTCCAGAAGATACCGTGTTCCTTACCTTGTCGCGCAATCCCCGCGATCAGGCGACCTATGAGGCTGACGTGGTGCGGGTCGATATGCTGGATGATTCGGGAACGATCTCGTGGCGACCGGAAGATGAATAACAGATTATGACAGCCACCTGCCACCGAAGGAACACTTGCCGCCTGTGCGGCGGAACGCAACTGACGGAAGTCCTGTCACTTGTCCCGACGCCGTCTGCCAATGCGTTTGTGCCGGAAGAACTGCTTGGCGAGGCGCAGCCGACCTTTCCGCTGGATATCTTCTTTTGCGAGGATTGCCACCATGTGCAGCTTCTTGATGTTGTTGACCCGGCGGTCCTGTTTGAAAACTATGTTTACGTGTCGGGAACCTCGCCGGTGTTCGTCAAACATTTCGACGACTACGCTGCTTTTGTTATCGACCGGTATGCCCCTGAACCGGGTTCGCTGGTATTCGACATCGGCTCCAATGACGGCACTCTTTTGAAAGCCTTTCAGAAATCCGGCCATCAGGTTCTGGGTATTGATCCGGCGAAAGATATTTCCGCTCAAGCGACGCAGGCCGGTATTGAAACCATAAACGGCTTCTTTTCCCTTGATGAGGCAAAAACCATTCAGGCGAAATACGGCGTGGCAAGCGTCATAACCGCCAACAACGTCTTCGCCCATATTGATGATCTGGGCGGGGTTCTGGATGGTGTCAGGGTCCTGCTGGCGGATGACGGAATTTTTCTCTTCGAGGTCTCCTACCTTGTAGATGTCTTCGAGGGCACCTTGTTCGATACCATCTATCATGAGCATTTGGCCTACCACACCGTTGGCCCGTTGGTATCGTTCATGCGGGCGCATGATATGGAATTGATCGGCTCGATGCGGGTTTCCTCGCACGGCGGAAGCTTGCGGGCCATTGCCCAGAAGAAAGGCGGCG
>MPLX02244679.1_pt1 | contig 18684 bp, 20 predicted proteins | sample 1617341 | NCBI WGS metagenome assembly MPLX02 (sample SAMN05944804, study PRJNA350692) | marine metagenome | biome: marine; feature: ODZ; material: water; isolation source: 120 m water sample filtered on 0.2 um supor filter | place: Pacific Ocean | collected 2012-04-08 | depth 120m m | reverse complement strand
GTGCTTGCTTAAACCAGCTCATTTGCGTCGTTTTCATTGAAGATATTGATAGCGTGACAAAGGTGATTGTGTACGTCGGGCAGAGCAAGCAACCGTTCCATTCGATCCTTTTCATGTCAGTTCTTCTAGCCCTATGAACCTTTTTGCTGATCTGCTCGCATCAACTTCAGAGTCACGTGCAACGGCCACGGGGCCACGCATTCATCAGCGTCGCGGTGTGGAAATCAAGTCAGCTAGGGAGCTGGCGATTATGCGCAAGGCCAGTTCCATTGTGGCCACAGTTTTGCGCGAAATCATGGAGATGGCCGAGCCTGGTCAGACGACAGGCGAACTAGATGCTTTTGCAGAAAGCAGGATTCGCGAGATGGGTGCTACACCAAGCTTCAAGGGTTACCACGGCTTCCCTGCATCGATTTGTGCGAGCATCAATAATGAAGTGGTCCATGGAATCCCAGGCCCTAAGCGGGTGATTAGGTCTGGCGATTTACTCAAAGTCGACACTGGGGCTTATTTCGATGGCTATCACGGAGATAGTTGCATCACGATTTGCGTTGGGGATGTGACTGAGTCTGGTAAGCAGCTGAGTCGCATAGCTCAAGAGTCGTTAATGGCTGGTCTCGCTCAGATCCGATCAGGCAACAGTCTTCTTGATATCGCTGGAGCGGTCGAAGATCACGTCAAGGCTCATGGATACAGCGTTGTGGAGGATTACACCGGCCATGGTGTCGGACGGAACCTGCATGAAGAGCCTTCGGTTTTTAACTTCCGTACGGATGATCTGCCCAATATCACTCTGCGTCCAGGTATGACATTGGCCGTTGAGCCAATCCTTAATGCTGGTAGTAAGGCCTGTCGCACACTTAAAGATCGCTGGACTGTTGTTACTCAGGACGGCAGCCTTTCGGCTCAATGGGAGCACACGATTGTGGTTACATCTGATGGCTGCGAAATCCTCACTGATCGGGGTGACTAGTTCGGTAGAGGAATACTGCTAATTGCTTTTGGAGCCAGTACGTATTAGTTGCGAGTAAATCATTCGCCCTAGCTCTGTTAGAGGCATCAATAAATAAGTCAGAGGGTTGGGGGTGACGATGATCAGATTTAGACCCAGGTTTGCTTGTCGGATCACCTGGCTGGCGACTAAATCAGCTGACATTAATCCGATTGGATTTAGTCCTGAGCGGAAGGGGCCAAGTACCAGCTTGCGGATTCTGAGCGCTTTGCGTTGGTTATCTGTGAGGTTGTTCCAGCGCAGGCTTACGAGCTGACCGATTAACCGTTTGCTTAGTTCATAGGTGGGGCTCAGGGCTGGTTGGATTTCTGCTTCTGAGGTGTTTACCCATAGTTCGCGTGGGCGCGTGCCTGGCTCTGCCTTGAGCACGAGACTCTCGAAAAGTTCCATAAGGCGCCAGCTGCTCAGTGCATTTACCTCTAGGGCGGTATTGATGTCTTTGTTGGTTTGGCGTCCCTGCGGGTTGATGCCGTGATTGAGCACGAGTACATCAAGCTTCCCTAGGGTGCTTTCAAGAGACGCTTCTTGGCCGCACTCCCAGCGCACCCATTCTTGGGGTTGATATGTCGAGAGTTCGCCGCTAGGAATTGATCCATGAGTAAAGCCAACTACAACAGCCCCTTGGCTGCGTAGCTGATGGGTTAGGGCCCTTCCCATGCTGCCGTTGGCTCCGGTGATGCCGATACGGCAGTTTGCCCAGCGGTTACTGAGCGTTGTGATCTGTCCCATTTCTCCAGCTTGGGGCATCCTTTGGTGTGAGTTTGGCGTTGTCATTGCCCATTCCTTCAGAAGCGGCTCAGTAGGCTTTGTTCGCGCCCTATTGCGGAGGTCGTTCTAGGGAGGCGGATTTAAAGCGGGCCCTGCGGCTCGTGGCTAAGGGCTCGTTGAAAGGAAGGCGACCTCTTGAAGGTGGACGGGCACATTCTTTTACGCTCAGTTGGCAGGGTGCTAGCTCGCCACTGGAGATGTGTACCTGTCAACTCAGTTTCCCCGACATTCAAGCGCCGAAATACACCTTTGATGTTTCGATGCATCAACTTGTCGAGTGGTTGATGACTTGGCCTGATCTTGGCGATCAGGGAGATTTGCCCAATCACTTTTGGAGTTGGTTGCTATTGGGTTCAGAAGAGCAGGTAGATGACGCCTAAATTGCGCAGCTAGAGCAGCATGGATTTCACTGATGGGTAAGACCTTGTTAATTGGCTCTTGTGAGCCTTTTAGTGGCAAATCTGCATTGGTTCTTGGCATTGCACGCCAGTTGATGGCAGCGAATCAGCCAATTCGCTTTGGGAAGCCTCTGGCCACGAGTGTGGAATGGGATCCCACTGCGTCTCCTTTGCCCGAACCTTTAATTGATGATGACGTGCGATTTATCGGCGCAACCTTGGGGTTGTCTGAAGATCAACTCATACCCTCCTTGCAATTATTGGCGCCGGCCACTGCTGATCAACGTCTGGCTTTGTCTCAACTTGAGCCGGGTAAAGGATTCGAGGCTCTTTGCAAGCAACTCCAGGCTGATTCCGGGGAAATAAACCTGTTAGAAGCCGCGGGTAGCTTGCATGAAGGGCTGCTTTATGGATTGAGTCTCGGTCAGCTGGCTAGGGGGTTAGATGCTCGCGTTTTGCTTGTCCATCTCTGGCAGGACAGTTGCAGCGTGGATGCACTTTTAGCTGCTAGGGATCAGCTGGGAGAACATCTGGTGGGTGTTGTCTTAAATGCGGTGTCACCGGAGGGAGTTGAAGAGCTAGAGAGCTCCGTGGTCCCTGCCCTGGAAGCCCTTGGGCTGGCGGTGTTTGGAGTGATGCCACGTTCGCCACTTTTGCGCAGTGTGACCGTGGGCGAGTTGGTCAGGCGCCTAGGAGCCCAGGTTATCTGCTGTTCTGAGCGGCTTGAGCTACTAGTTGAGACTCTCAGTATCGGTGCCATGAACGTGAATTCCGCCATGGAATTTTTTCGTCGTCGTCGCAACATGGCGGTGGTTACTGGTGCTGACCGCACTGATATTCAGCTAGCTGCGTTGGAGGCCTCGACTCAGTGTTTGATCCTTACCGGTGCGGGGCAACCCTTACCGCAACTGATCAATAGAGCAGAAGAACTTGAGGTTCCCTTGCTCAAGGTGGAGCATGACACCTTGGCCACAGTGGAAGTAATTGAGCAGGCCTTTGGTCATGTGCGTTTGCATGAGTCGGTAAAAGCAACTTACGCCTTTCGATTAGTGGAAGAGCACTGTTATTTGGAACGTCTGTTTGAGGTCCTTGGTCTGCCTATGCAGGGTTGATGACCACTGCTATTTTCTAGCAATCTTTATGGGGATGTCCTTGAGTCAGTCTCTGGATCTCCCTGACCTAGATCGGGTCGACACCCTTGCTCAAGAGCTGGCGCTATTGCAGGACAAGGGCATGCGCCGCATTGCCATGCTTGGCAGTCGCCATGTACCGGTAGTAGCTATTCATCTCGTTGAATTAATGGCCCGCTCTCTTGCTCAGGAGGGTCATTCGCTGATCACTTCTGGTGCTCAGGGTGTGAACGCCGCTGTAATCCGTGGGGTATTGGAGGCAGATTCCTCTTGTCTGACGGTTTTGCTTCCCCAGAGCCTGGGTCGACAGGTACCTGAGATTCGCGATCAGCTCGAGAGTGTGCTGCATCTCATTGAGAAACCTGAGCACGATGATCTGCCCTTACCGATGGCTAGCAGTCTTTGCAATCAGGAGATCATCAGTCGCTGTGACCAATTGATCTGTTTCGCTTTTCACGACAGTGAGACGTTATTGACCAGCTGTCGCAGTGCTGAGGACATGGGCAAGGTGGTGAGCCTGCTGTTCTTTGATTGAGTGCAGCTTCACCGCTGAGTTCAGCGCTGCGGCATTGGCAGAATCTGCAATTTATTACCTTCACGGCCCATTACCACGACCTGATCACCGGCATCAATCTTTGTCTCTAGGTCGATTGAACTAGCAGCCCAGCTTTGACCATGCCAGCGAACGCGCCCGTCCCCTCCTGCGGCTATTGGCGTTAGCACTTCAGCCACATCTTCTCGTAGGCGTAGTTTTTCCGGGCTGGGATTGCGGCGGGACGACCAACGAGTCAGCCAGAGGGTCCCTGTAGCTGTGATCAGCAGAAACAAGATCAGCTGCAGGATGAGGCCTATGAGGCCTATGGGGGTGATTGCGGTGATGATCGACACCAGCAGCGCCCCAAGCGCGGCGAACAGCAGCCCATCGAAGCTGGGTTGAGCTAGCTCAATGGCTAGAAGCAAGCCAGCCACGGCAAGCCAGATTAAAGGGAGAGGCAAAGTAATGGTGTACGGATTTATTTCCTACTTTGCTCAGCACAAAGCTGTTTGGAATTAGTTGGTTGTGTTTTAGTTAAAGATTCTGGTTTCGCAAAAAAGGAGTTCACTGTGGGCGAGTTATTGGCTTTGCCGGCTCTAGTGCTGATCGCTTGGCTGGGAACAGGCAGCGTCAAAGTGACCAGTGGTGGACGCTCGCGGCTGGTGGAGCGGCTAGGCAAATTTGACCGAGAGCTGCAGCCAGGTCTTTCCTTTGTTCTCCCAATGGTTGAAAGGGTGGTGAGTTATGAATCTTTGAAGGAGAGGGTTTTAGATATTCCGCCTCAGCAATGCATCACCCGTGACAACGTTTCGATGGAAGTGGATGCAGTGGTGTATTGGCAACTACTTGAGCATTCACGGGCTTATTACTCGGTAGAAAATCTGCAGGCAGCGATGGTGAATCTTGTGCTGACTCAGATTCGAGCCGAGATGGGCAAGCTAGATCTTGACCAGACATTTACTACTCGTACTGAAGTTAATGAATTCCTATTGCGTGAGTTGGATGAGGCAACAGATCCCTGGGGAGTGAAGGTTACGCGAGTTGAAATGCGCGACATTGTTCCATCTCGAGGTGTCCAACAGGCGATGGAGCAGCAGATGACTGCAGAGCGAGAAAAGCGTGCTGCCATTCTCCGTTCCGAGGGTGAGAAAGAAGCTCAGCTCAATGGGGCACGTGGCCAGGCCGAAGCATTGGTATTAGATGCTCGCGCGCAGCAGGAAGCCTTGTTGCTAGAAGCTGAAGCTCAGGCAAAGCAGCAGGCAACCCTTGCTCGCGCCAAGGCGGGAGCGGCTCTAGAGATTGCTCGAGCTCTGGAGGCAAGCCCCAAGGCGGAGGAGGCTTTGAGACTGTTGTTAGCTAAGGAATGGATGGCTATGGGAGAGCAGATGGCTACGGCACCAGGAGGAAGTGTCTTGATGGTTGATCCTCAAAGCCCAGCTGCTTTGATTTCGGCACTTAAGGCTTTTCAGAAATCCGATAGCTGATTTTTTGTTGCAGAAGCCTATATGTGGGCTTGTTGAGTAAATGGAAACTTAGTGGGTATCTAAAGAACATCGGCGAGAAGGTTTAAAGATTTGGGATATTTGTAGTGCTGATTGCGTTGAGCAAGCAGCATTCCTAAGACATGGATTTAAAGCCTGCTGCTGCATTTGCAAGGAGCGGTGAAATCAAAGCACTTGCGTAAACGCTGATGCTTGGTGATCTGGCTTGGCTCAATTTCGCGTTAAAGGGGTATTGAATCTTCAGCTCAGTTGCTTAGGGCGTTTCCTTGAGCATCACATGGATTAGCTCAGTTTCCCATTGGGTCTTGGCCAGGTATCAGGTATCGCTTTATTGCAGCAAGGCTCAGACGCGCTGTTTTGGTGATCATGTGCTGGCTGTAAGCAGGCTACGTAATCCCTCGATGTAGACAACACCAGTGCAGAGCAACCCTGTAGCCCAGCAGAAAGCCCGCAATGGGGGCAGGTTGCCAATGAAGGCTCCTATATAGATCAATCGCAGCAATGGGTGCAGGAGTGCCGCGACCACTGCCAGGGTTGGTAGCGGTTGTTCGTGAAGGCTTGCACCTATGGCTAAAAGTGCAGCCGGTGCATGCAGGCTGAAGGCCTCAAAGCTGTTCTGGTGAGCCCAGCTTGCGCGTTGTCCCCAGGCAGGTAGCCGCTCAAACATGGCTCTAGGGGCAGCCATGTCCTTGATCTGGAAGTTGGCTTGGGTTCTGGCCGCACCTAAAGGCACAATGCTGAGCACCACTACAGCACTAGCTAGTACGAGCGACCAGGCGAACGGTGCAGAAGGCGTTGCTGTGAATAGGGCCTGTAAAGGCATTGTGGTTTAGAAGATGGAGGTTTTCTAGGCTGGGTAAAGACGGTTAGCGAGTTCATGGCAGACACCTATTCCTTTGATGTGGTCTCGGACTTTGATCGCCAGGAGTTGGTCAATGCGGTGGATCAGGCTCGCCGGGACATAGGGCAGCGCTACGACCTCAAAGACTCGAATACGCAGATTGAGTTGGAAGATGCTGCACTGGTGATTACAACGGCCAGTGATATGACCCTGCAAGCGGTTGAGGATGTGCTGCGGCAGAAAGCCACTAAACGCAGCCTTTCTCTCAAGATCTTTGACTTTCAGACTCCTGAAGCTTCAGGTGGTAATCGGGTGCAGCAGCGGGTGATTTTGCGCAAGGGGCTTAGCCAGGAGCTGGCCAAGAAACTCAGCAAGTCTGTCCGCGATGAACTCAAGAAAGTAAACGTGGCAATCCATGGAGAAAGCTTAAGAGTTACGGGTAAGAGTAAGGACGATTTGCAGGCAGCGATTACTTTGTTGCGTGAGAAAGAGGAGGACTTTGATGTGCCCTTGCAGTTTGAAAACTATCGTTAAGATCGACGGCTTGTTGATGTTGTATGAGTAGAGGTAGATTAATCCTTGGCTTTTGTCTTTAATATGCTTGGCTTTTGCAAGGATAACAATTCTGGTAAGAAGATAAGGCTGACACCTTTTCTTGTTGCTGCTTGTTTTGTCCCAGCCCCTTGCCTGGCAAATCAGGCGGATAAAACTATATTTTCCATCAAGGAATCTACTATTGACTCAACACATACGGCCCTTAAGTCTGGGAGCATTGACTGTGTCGAATTGATCCAAAGCTATCTATCTCGGATAAAGAAGTATAATTTTAGCCTCAAAAGAGGAGCCCCTATAAATGCATTTGTTTCGCTTAATCCAAATGCATTGAGGCAGGCAAAGCGGCTTGATAGTTACTTTAAGCAAAGCGGCAAATTGATCGGCCCTCTTCACTGTATCCCTGTTGCTCTTAAAGACAATATTGACACCGTTGATACGTCATCCACTTCTGGTTCATTGGCTTTGCTTGGGTCTCAGCCAATAAGTAATGCCTTTTTAGTGAATAAAATTCGGGCTGCTGGCGGAATCATTATTGGTAAAGCTGCTATGGATGAATTTGCCTCAGGAGGTCAAGGAATTAGTGGTCGCAGTGGAAGGATAGGCAATGTTTATGACCCTGATAAAAATCCTGGTGGCTCAAGTGGGGGCTCTGCGGTTGCAGTGAGTGCGAATTTTGCCATGTTAGGAATTGGTACTGATAACAGTGGTTCAGTAAGGGTTCCGGCTGCTTTTAACGGGGTTTATGCTATTCGACCAAGTACGGGACTGATTAGTAATTCGGGTATTTTCCCGAGAGGTAAGCTTGATGGAGTTGCAGGTGTAATAGCAAGGTCTATACCTGATCTTGCTATCGCTCTTGCTGTGATTGCAGATACGGCGGACCCTGAAGACTTGATGACAAGAGATGTGCCGCGGCTGGATTCTTATGCTAAAGACTTAAGGACGGCAACTCTCAAAGGAAAGCGTATTGGCGTAGTACTTAGTGTCGCAGGTCATAAGATTTTTGATGCTAATGATATTTCTGCCATGGCTATATTTACGCAGGTCAAGACTAGGCTTAAACGAGCTGGTGCATCCCTTGTTGAGATAAAACTACCTGCATTTGATACGGATAGAAGTAATAATATGGCCGGGGAGGTTCAGGATATAGATCAATACTTGGGATCTTTTGCATCTACGAGAAAGAGCTATCGTGATATTTGCTTGTCAGAGAGAGCAATTATTGGTGTGCAGGGTTGTCTTGGCCATATTGAATCCACTCCATCTAAATATAGTCCTTCCTATTATCAAGCTTTAGAGACTTTTGAGCAAAATCGATCTTATGTTGAAGGAGTGATGAGGGAAGATGGTATTGATGCTCTGCTGATGCCGCTTAGTGCTTGGCGAGCCCCAAGTTATTACTCGGATGTGTTGCTCACGGCAACCACCTTTTCGCCGGTTGCCTCAAATGCTGGTTTGCCAGCTATTGCCTTGATAGGCGGTTGGACGCCTGAAAGTCCAACTATGCCCGTTGGTTTTGAGTTGATTGGTTATAAGTATGGGGAGGGCGATTTAATAGGCCTTGCTCATGCATATGCCTTGAAGCTGCCTGATAGGCCTTTGCCAGATTTGGAGGTTGCTGATAACCCTTCACCATTTGCGGGGGTATGTTTGCAAGGAATTAACCATTTCATTACTCAGGCTGGTTGGCATGGCTATAATCAATTTTTAAGGGATTCTAAGAATATCGAACCAGCTGCTTATAGAAGATTTTTTGAACAACAAATGCTGGATTTTGTGCAGGAAAACAAGCAATCTTTGCAGTCTTGTGAGTAAGGGCTCTGGCTGATTAGCCCTTTACTGACTGGTAGTTCTGGGACTATGCCGCTTTACAGAGTAGAGGATTCTTTGGGATATTCATAAGGTCAATAAGTGATATCTAAAGTGCCAATTATTGCATCAAGTGGGCTTTCTTTTTTTAGTATTTTACTTGAGTTTAGTAGACACCTTCCTCTTCTGTTAGAGGGGTAAGTTCTTAGGGAATTAGTAGTTGGTTTGATTGATTTGCTGCTATCACCCTGCTCATCTATAGGAAATTGAGAGAGGGGTGAAAATACCCTCTCTCTTGCAGCTTTGTTTGTTCAGTTCACGGCTGCAAAGCTATCGCGGAATGCCTGCAGAGTGGCGTCGATGTCTGCTTCTGAATGGGCTAGCGATGTGAAGCCCGCCTCAAAGGCACTCGGTGCTAGGTAGATGCCCCTTTCGAGCATGGCTCGATGCAGCTTGCCGAAGAGTTCTGTGTCGGCTGATTTGGCATCTTCAAAATTTCGAACTGGACCTTCGCAAAAGAAGAAGCCGAACATGGCACCGATACTGCTGCCGGTGATCGGTACCTCCGCTTCTTTGGCCGCTTTGATAATGCCGCCAATTAAACGCTCAGTGGTGGCTTCTAGGCGCTCATAGGTGCCTTCTTGCTTCAAAATCTCTAGGGTCTTGATGCCTGCTGTCATCGCTAGTGGGTTGCCGCTCAGCGTGCCGGCTTGGTACATGGGGCCTGCGGGGGCCACCATCTCCATGATCTCGGCTTTGCCGCCGTAAGCACCAACGGGGAGCCCCCCGCCGATGACTTTCCCCATAGTGGTGAGATCAGGTGTTACGCCAAAACGAGCCTGAGCTCCTCCGTAGCTGACCCGGAAGCCGCTCATTACTTCATCAAATACAAGCAAGGCCCCGTGTTCGCGGGTGAGTTCTCGCAAACCCTCCAAAAAGCCAGGCTCAGGTGTAATGAAGCCGGCATTACCCACGATCGGTTCAAGGATCACCCCGCTTATAGCGTCAGGATTCTCAGCAAAAAGTTCTTTTACTGCTTCGAGATCGTTGTAGGGCGCAGTGAGGGTGTTGCTTGTGGTGCTGCGCGGTACACCAGGCGAGTCGGGTAGTCCGAGAGTTGCCACACCGGATCCGGCTTTCACCAAGAACATGTCGGCGTGGCCGTGATAGCAGCCTTCGAATTTGATCAGCTTGTCGCGACCGGTGAACGCACGCATCAGCCGCAGTACAGACATGCAGGCTTCAGTACCGCTATTTACAAAACGGACCATCTCGACGCTTGGTACTGCGTCGATCACCATTTCGGCTAGTTGATTCTCCAGCTCACAGGGGGCACCAAAGCTTGTGCCTTTTTCAAGGGCTTCCTGTAAGGCAGCAATGACTTCTGGGTGGGCATGGCCGCAGATTGCGGGCCCCCAGCTGCCGATGTAGTCGATGAAACGATTGCCATCCACGTCCCAGGCGTAGGCGCCTTTCACGCGGTCAAAGACGATCGGCTGACCGCCTACGGAGCGGAATGCCCGCACTGGTGAACTGACGCCACCAGGCATTAACCGCTGGGCTGCGGTGAAAATTGCCTGGGAGCGGCTGGTGTTCAAGGCTGAAGCTGTCACAGGGACCGAAGCCAAGTGGCTGATACGAACCGTTCGCCATCTTGACCCAAAATGGTCAGAAGCGTATGAACTGTGTCAGCTCTTCCGCTTCCTTTCTGCTCAAGTGCCTAGTTTGTAGAACAGATGCGCGGGCATGGTGTCCCACGACTGGGCAGCTCTAGACAGGGACCTGAGACGCTTCATGTCAAAGAAGTCGGTGGTCTCCAAGCGTCAAGAGTTACTCGTGTACGACTGTGACGGACTGACCATTGATCGTCATTGTCCGCCCTTAGCAGTATTGCCTGAGACCACTGAGGAGGTGGCTCAAGTGCTGGCTTGCTGCCATCGGCATGGCATTCCTTTTGTCGCCAGGGGCAGTGGTACTGGCCTTTCCGGAGGTGCGTTGGTGGAGCAAGAGGCGCTGTTGGTTGTAACCAGTCGTATGCGCCGGATTATTTCGGTGGACCTTGATAACCAGACCGTTACGGTGCAGCCAGGGGTAATCAATAGTTGGGTAACCAAGGCGGTAGCAGGGGAAGGTTTTTATTACGCTCCCGACCCTTCCAGTCAGGTGGTTTGCAGTATCGGCGGCAATGTGGCCGAGAACTCAGGTGGTGTGCACTGCCTCAAATATGGCGTCACCAGTAATCATGTTTTAGGGCTCGAAGTGGTGCTTCCCGATGGCACGGTGACCACTCTCGGTGGGGGGCTTTCGGAGTATGCGGAGCTTGACTTGCGTGGTGCCTTTATCGGCAGCGAGGGCACCCTGGGGATCGCTACTGCAATCACCTTGCGGCTATTGCGAGCGCCCCAACATGTGACTGTGCTTTTGGCAGATTTCCCCACCATGGAATCTGCTGGTGAGGCGGTGCGTCAGGTCACTGCCGCTGGGGTGCTGCCTGCGGGGATGGAGATTATGGATAACTTCATGATTAATGCGGTCAACGATCTGTTTGGCTTTGATGAATACCCTCGTGATGCAGCTGCAGTGCTGCTTATCGAGCTCGACGGCCAAGCCGCAGAAGTCACTGTGGCCGCAGATCAGGCCAGTGAGTGTTGCTTGAAGGCAGGTGCCAGGGATATTCGTCGCGCAGAAGATGCGGCTGACTGCGCCTTGCTTTGGAAGGGACGCAAATCAGCGTTTGCTGCGATTGGGCAGATCTCACCTACTTATTACGTCCAGGATGGGGTCGTTCCCCGTAGTGCTTTGCCAAGCGTGCTAGCGGCAATACAGCGGCTCAGTAGGGAGTATGAGCTGCCAGTTGCCAATGTTTTTCATGCTGGCGATGGCAATTTGCACCCTCTAATCCTCTACAAGGCAGATATGCCTGATGTGCAGACTCGTGTTCGGGATCTTGGGGCTGCCATCCTGCGGGAGTGTCTTGCGGCTGGCGGCAGCATCACTGGTGAACATGGGGTTGGCTCTGATAAGCGCTGTTATCTCGATTGGATGTTTGCCCCGGATGATTTGGCCACCATGGAATTACTGCGAAGCGCTTTTGATCCCGATAGGAGGGCTAATCCAGGCAAGGTTTTTCCTACTCCGAAAAGTTGCGGCGAGTCGGCTCGGCGTCAGGTCACCCTGGCTAGAGAAGGCATCGAGATGCCATCAGATGTCAAGGCTTTCTGATTTCAGCTGTCAGAGGAGTCTTGGCTTGCTTTGTGAGTTAAATGAGCCAATTGTTCAATCGCTAAATAGTTCTGATATCTGTTCATCGTTTTCAGTTGGAGGCCAGCTGATATCTACTGAAACCGGTGCGTGATCACTGGGTTTTTCGTTTCCACGTACATGTTTATGGATCACACAGCTTTTGGCTTGAGAGAGGAGTTCATCACATAAGTAGATGTGATCAATACGCCACCCACGATCACGGTCCCAGGCGCCACTTCGATAGTCCCACCAGCTCCAATGGTTTGTATCTGGTTCGAAAACACGGAACACGTCGTGGAGTCGATCTCCTAGAACATCAAGGAGAGCTTCCCTTTCAGGCTCACTGGCCATGATTTCTCCAGTCAGTCGAGCGGGATTGTGAATGTCTCTTGCTTCTAAGGCGATGTTGAAATCTCCCACCACGCATAGAGGTTCACCTCGTGTGGCCTGTGCCTTTAGATAGCGGTTTAGGCAGCTGAGCCATTCAAGTTTGTAAGGATATTTCTCCGATTTCAGCTCGGAGCCATTGGGTACGTAGATATTCACCACACGGATGTTGTCGATCAGAGCGCTAATGACCCGTTTTTGCTCTCCCAGCCGTAAGGCTTCGGCGTCTTCTGGTAGCTCACCACTAAAGCCTAGGCGTACATCTTCTAGTGGTTGACGGCTAACGATTGCCACTCCGTTGTAGGCCTTCTGACCGTGAAAACTCACCTGATAGCCAAGATCTTCAAATGCCTGATGAGGGAAAAGTGGATCGTCCACCTTGGTTTCCTGTAGGCAGAGCAGCTCCGGTTGGACGTCTTTCAGCCAAGTTTGCACCTGATCGAGGCGGGTGCGAATCGAGTTGACGTTCCAGGTGGCGATTTGCACAGGTCAAGGGAATTTGTTCAAGACCATTAGCATTGGCTGATATTTATCTTTTGGGGTGTGGAGCATTGGTCAACCGAGTCCCCTTAACTTCTGCCATTTTGAGAAAACGTTTCATAGCGGCGTTCCCGATGGCAGTTCTCTGCCTAACAACAGGTTTTGATCGCGTTCAGGCCCAGGTCTCGGGTGACTATCAGACCCCTCAAGAACGTGAGTTCTATAACACCGTTCCGGGTAGTGATGACAATGGAACGATTTTTGATGCCACCAATCCAATGGACCTTATGAATCGTTTGCGTAGGTCTACAGCGATGGACGACGCTACAAGTCCTTCCGATGCAATCGATGAAGCCCTCAATGCCTTGGAAGAGGAGAACTCTCCTTAGGTTTCTATGAGCCAGGCTTGAGGTAAGCGCTCGAACCTTTTTTGCGGATTGAATTAATCCCCCACTGACTAGCCAGACCATCAATCAGTGGGTCAGGTTCGCCGGGTTTTCTACGACGTGCTCGAGCTTCTTTAAGCAGAGCTTGTGCTTGATGGCTGTTGCCTTGTTCCTGCTGCATGAGAGCAAGAGCAATCAGGGGACGCGCATCGGTGGGTGATTCATTTGATATCAAGCGGTAGAGCGCAGCAGCAGCAGCAGCTTGTCCGCTCTGGCGCTGCAAATCTGCCAGCAAAAGCCCTGTTGGCACCCGGTGTCCTTTTGTGCTGGATTCAAATCTTTTTTTGAGTTCGATAACGGCTGCCTTTCCTCGCCCGGTCTCTAGATCGAGCAGTGTCTTGAGTTGGAGGATCTCCATGTTCTGAGGATGAAGGCTCAGGAGGTGGCTTGTCTCTTCACGGGCTCCATCGCGGTCTCCTTGTTCTCTTTTTAGTTCTGCGAGCATCAGGCCCCAAGCCCAGTTTTTCGGCTCTCTGGCTATCAGCAGTTCAAGCATGTTTATGGCTTCTTGATGACGGCCCAGCACCAGCAATCGCTCCAGTAACTGCTGCTGCTCTTTTTTGTTTAGGGAACTATTTTGTTGCCGATTTAGTAGCTCCTTTACTTGCTTATTCAGTATTTCCCTATTGCCTAGCGTTCTGGATTCAGGTGCCATCAGTTGCGCTCCAATCCAGACCAGTCCTGATGCTGCGATAAATCCTGTGATTAGCAGGATTACCCCACGGAAGGGCAGAATTTTTTCAGCCTTAAGCGCCACAGAGAGCAGAAAATTATCTAGTCAGTTTGGGACGGTTTGCCAATGCTGGCTAGATTCGTGCATGGGCCAGTGAATGCCCTTTTTTTCGATGCGCGACCATCCGATTCCTCCGGTCACCGAGCCGTTGCAATACAGGGCCATCGGTGTCGTAAGAGGCACCTACCGGCCAGAAGATCCCGAACAGTTCACCCGAGGTTTTCTGGTGGACTCAGAAGGCGTTGAGGTTGAGGCCGTGGTCCTAGGCAGGGTGCTCACCTTGATGCGTCGCCACCTGGCAATGGATCAGCCCCATCTTTGGGTGGTATATCCCCGCTCTCGCGAGCACGATCATCTTCATCTACAGATCGCAGGAATCTGGGAGCCCAGCACCTTGAGGCAAGTCCTCTTGGATGAGAGTGAATCAGATCCATTAATTGAGACCAGCACGGCAGTTGAAGATGAGCTTCCTGAGGGGGACGACTACTTCTCTATTCGCGGTGAATTGATCTACACCAGGCCAGAAACAGGTGATTTGGTCTTGAAGATTCGTCAGCAGCCTAGAGGTGATGGCAGTAGACCATTGCCGTTCAAGTTGCAGTTAAAAGGTGAGGTTCCCCTGACTCACCTACGTCATTTTGTGAGTTTGGATGTGCGACGACGCGCTCAGCAACTCCACCTTGAGGGATTTGAAGTTATGGGGCCGATGCCAACTAGAGGTGGCAAGGGGCGAGGAGGTCGAGGTGCTCTAATTCGGCGTGATGGACGCGGGAGTAAGACCAATTCCAATTCCTGATGTTGTTGGTCAAGCCTTCAGTGCTGAAACTTGGAGTTAGATCCATTGATGCGATAGAGGCTTCTCTAGGCAGCTTGATTCTTGCTGGTTGGGGAGTGGTTGTTTTGGTTTTGGGGCCTATTTATGTTTGCTTTTCTGCCGACTGGTTTGCCCAGTTGCTTGAGGTTTTTGCGTTGGGTCAATGACGGCCCTTTTTGTTGATTGCCCAACTGGTTTAGCTGGAGACATGCTTCTAGCTGCTTTGTTGGATCTTGGGGTACCAAGGGCAGTGATTGAGGCTCCCCTTGCGGTGCTTGGCCTTGAGCAGGCTTATTCCCTTACGGTCGCGGAGGATAAAAGCGCTGGTCTGAGGGGATTGAAAGTATCCGTGGAGGGGCTCGAATCTGAGCCTCCTAGGCGGCGATGGCATGACATCAGAGCGCTGATCACGGATGCTTCTTGGCCTGAGCCTTTGAAAGTCAAAGTGCTGGCGGTTTTCAAGGCTTTGGCAGAAGCAGAGGCTGAGGTTCATGGTTGCAGCATCGATCAGGTGCATTTCCATGAAGTGGGCATGATTGATGCCTTGGTGGATGTGGTGGGTGTTTGTGCGGCTGTTGAGCACTTGGCTCCTGAACAGATTTTCTGCGCAGCCCCTCCAGCTGGACGCGGCAAGACGTCTACTGCTCATGGTTTCTTGCCGGTTCCAGTTCCGGCTGTTTTGGAACTAGCCAGACGACATCAAATAGACCTTGATTTTGATGATCAGTTGCCAGCTTGTGAGCTCACTACACCAACGGGACTTGCATTGATGGCTGTGCTGGCAGAGCGATTTGCTCAGCCGTCTTTGCTAAAAATCAAAGCAATTGGCGTGGGTTTGGGGCACCGCAGTCTTGATCGTCCCAATCTGCTGAGAATCTGTGAGCTCGATGGCTTGGTTAAGCAGCCATCTGATCAAGCGATAGCTGGCTTGAGATGGCAGCCGGTGGTTATGCAGGAAGCTTGGATTGATGACGCTACGCCTGAGGATATCGCCACTCTTAGTGATCAATTGCGGAATGCTGGAGCTCTAGATGTTGTCTGTGAACAGGTGCAGATGAAGAAAGGACGACAGGGTGTGAGCTTGAAGGCATTAGTGAGTCCTGAGCAGTCCGCTGGCTTGCGCGTGGTGTGGTTCTCTCAGGGAACCACACTGGGACTGCGGGAGCATTCCCACGGGCGTTGGCTACTGCCCCGTCGCTGTGGATCTTGTTCCACCCCCTGGGGGGAAGTGCGTGTCAAGCAGGTGCGGCGTCCGGATGGTTGCTTGAGCCTTAAGCCCGAACATGATGATCTTTTGCGCCTCAGTCTTGAGACGGGACATTCAGTGGAGGAGGTGCGGCGGCAAGTGTTTTTGGCCTCGGAGGATTTCATCGCAACGGAGGACTGGTCATGGTGAGGAAAGTTTTTATCGGTTATTTGCGGAGCTTGAGGCTTTGGCTGGGCAAGGTGGCTTTGCCTGGTGGTCTTCGGCTTTGGATCACGCTCGCAAGTCTTGCCTTTGTGGTGGTGGCATTGGTCAGCCATGGGGCGCAATTACGTCAACTTTCCCTGAGCAGACTGGCCTTTTGGTGGCTGGCACTTGGTGTGGGGATCAGTTGGCTCAGCCTCGTGGTGAATGCATTCGCTTGGCGTGTGCTGGTTGGTTGGCTGGGACATCGTCCCAGTGAAGTTTCACTGGTGCCTCTTTTTTTGAGCAGCAATTTGCTCAAGTATCTACCTGGTGGGATTTGGCATTTTGTTGAGCGAATGCGGGTGCTAAGACCCCATATGGGAGCAGGGCCTGCATTGGCATCTGTGTTGCTCGAGCCTCTGTTGATGGTTGTGGCGGCTCTGCTTTGGGTCCCCTTTGGCGGTTGGCAGTCAGGCCTTGCTATCGCTTGTTGCGTACCAACAATGTTGTTAATTCCTCGTTGGCGAGAGCCTCTACTCAGGCGTTTGGAACGAGCCAAAGCCAAGCAGCTCGATCGTGCTGATGTGGGCCTCGTTGGTGCTGTCTCACCAGAGGCCTTAGGCAGTGGCCGAGATGACTATCCCTGGAGTGCTCTGGCGATGGAGATGGTCTTCGTGGCAGTTCGTTTTGGTGGATTTTGGTGTTGTGTGATGGCGTTTTCCTTGAACCCCAGCTTGTCGATGGGGGAATGGCTGGCAGGGTTTGCTTTGGCCTGGACTGTGGGTTTAGTGGTTCCAGCGGCTCCTGGCGGTTTAGGTGTCTTTGAAGCCACTCTCTTGCTGCGACTTGGCTCTGGGGTGCCAGAAGCACCTCTTTTGGCAGTGGTGCTCTGCTACAGGGTGATTGCCACCTTTGCTGATGGACTTGCTGCCGCTGCCGTTTGGGGGGATCGGGCGTTGCTAAAGCGCTGCAGCAGTTGATGGCTAAATCCTTTTGCAGATCACCATTTACATCAACTATAAATGGATTCAATCTGATCAATTCACTCACTCGCATGCTTCTGCAATTACCTCAAAATGGCAAGAACGCAGAGAGCGTCATCCTTTCCTTCGAATAGAGCGAAACAAGGGTTGCTGTACTGATTGCCTGGGTTTTATTGATATCGAGGTGAGGAATTATTGGTGTTGAAATTGGACTTGCTGGTTAGAGGTGAGATGAGTTGCGAATAGGTATTAAATGAGGCGAAAGATGACTGGCCTTTTTGCACCGTTGATAGCCTGGCGTTGGCCGTTAGCCATCATCCACTTGAGAGTGCTTTCTGGACCCACGGATTCAGAAAAGTCTCTAGCAAGTAATTAGCGTGAGCATTAAATGTATTGATTCGATATTCTTCGAATTCTTTGTAAAAGTAGTCTCCTAATGCAGTCTTCATAATATGAGCGGACACATGGTCATCCAATCCTAACTGCTCTCTTGGCCTTGGATCAACTATTTTTGGCTTCCATTTACCTGAAATGTATTTTAGAAAGCAAGGAAAACCGATTCAAAGTATATAGAACTCAGTCGATGCTGGATTATATTTGTTGATGTCTCAAATTATGTCCACCAGCTAATTATGCAAGCCTACATTATAGGTAAAATCAGTATCCATGCTGGCGAATATTTACAGTTGCCAATCAGTGCCCTTCTATGTTCGATCTGTTAAATGATTCTTGGAGCTCTCTCCCCAGCATTCGCTAGCAGGACCCTCTTGAGTCAGATGTTAATAGCATTATGGCTATTTCTTCTTATAGATAGACAAAAGAAAATCCCCCGCGACTGCAAGGGATTTAGGGCGAACTATTGAAATCATATCAATCCTGCTTCCTTTGCGCTCTCCTATTGCTTTATCGCCTTGCTCATTTCTGGTGTTCGATATTTATCAGGAATCGTTGTTAGATCTTTCGCCTACGGATGCCGCCCGCCAGCTGCAACCTATTGTAGCTCTTGAATAGGAGCTCTTGATCGAGCAGTTCGTTGAGCTTGAGCTTGTTCAATAGCGGCATCCCTCGCTTAAGTACTACCTTAAGCAACATGGTCGCGATAATTAGAACCCCCGTGATCGTTGCGAAAGTTAGAGTGATACCTATCCCCCGTTAGATATTCAATTTGTTGATGTCCAAAAGGGACGCTACCTACTATCGTTTTAGTAATAGGTTGTTCCCAAGATGGTTTGGATTTAGCAACACGTGCAATCACTTCACGCTGCTCTGGTGTTGCATGATCGCTAGGTCCAATCCAAGGGCCAATACCACCAGCTTCGCGTAGGTAAGTCAGTGCCATACGGTCCTGTACTTCAGGTTTGAATTTAGTGTCAAGTGAGAGACCTTGCTTTTGAACTTGAGAAGCGAAGGTTGAACCGATGAATTGATAACGACCAACTGCATGTAGACGTCCTGCGTCAATCCATTGCTGATTGGACATATCATTATTAGACTGCAGATCCATAATCTCACTAATAGTGAAATCAGTAAGAGCCTTGCCCTTGTGCTGACTCATGTTTCTTATATCACCGCTGTAACCAAGAACTCCGCGTCCGTCTTTAATACCAATCTGGTTAATAGCGTTATAACTACCTACACTATCTGATTCCCATTGCCCG
>MPLX02073234.1_pt1 | contig 18710 bp, 19 predicted proteins | sample 1617341 | NCBI WGS metagenome assembly MPLX02 (sample SAMN05944804, study PRJNA350692) | marine metagenome | biome: marine; feature: ODZ; material: water; isolation source: 120 m water sample filtered on 0.2 um supor filter | place: Pacific Ocean | collected 2012-04-08 | depth 120m m | reverse complement strand
TTGGGTTCCTGTTGAAAGACTGTATTTGACACCTCGTAGTAATTTTTACGGTCGTAACAGTGGTTGAGCAGGTTGTCTTTTTGCAGTAGCGAGGCGGTTTTGACCGTACTCATAAACTCGGAATAGACCATGGCGTTACCCGCCACAAGTCGACTCTCCAGCAAAGAGAACAAGTCCGTCAGCTTACCTGCGTTGAGTTCCTTTTCCAGCGAGTCATTTTCTGCGTAACAGGAACTGGTTGAGGTCTGGAAAATATCCTGATGGATAAACAGGTATTCCAGGTGTTTGACAATCTGTTCTGCCTCCTCAGCTTCTTCATCGGTCAAGGCAGATTTAGAAATGATTTGCACATCCACATCTGACCGGAAATAGATTTCTTCCCGACCGTATCCCCCGCGAGCGATGACAGCTACCGGTACATTATTTATCTGCAAATCTTTTTGTTGCGTGTTGTTGTATAGCCAGACCGCCGCTTCGAATGCCGCTTGCAAAACGGTGTCGACCAGTGCGGTGTTATTCAGCAGTAACAGGTGGCAATTGTCTGTGTCGGCAAGACAGTCCTTAAGACGTTGGGTCTCAGTATTGACCAGGGGGGCGATGCGATTTTTAAATTCGAGGTAAAATTTTTGCGGGTCGTTTGTTTTTGGATCAGGAAAATCTTCAGGTCGGACCAGACTTGTAACATGACCTCGCAGGTCACTGCGGTATTTTTCGCTGGAAGTTCTATTGGACTGATGAAATTCACTCATGGGACGCTAGCTTGGCCACCGGTTGAGTAATAAGAACCAGAAATCCCTGAAACCATCGAGGAAAACTCAGGTTAGGATATACTGTTTCTTTTTATTTTTCAAGTAGATACGGACAATATATTTAAGTTTGTTAAATGATCTGGGGATTCATTCAGCCCAGACTCCGGCCCATCAATTCGATGAACGGTTTCAAGTTTTCTATTAAATCGGCAAACTTTTTTGGTTTAAGGGATTGCGGCCCATCGGAATACGCATTGACTGGATCGGGGTGCACCTCAATCATCAGGCCATCTGCTCCGCAAGCGATAGACGCCCGGGCCATGTCGGCAACCAGATGCCAGTAGCCTGTGCCGTGACTGGGGTCTACGATAATGGGCAGGTGCGATTCCTGTTTTATGACGGGAATACAGCTTAAATCTAGCGTATTGCGAGTGGCAGTTTCAAAGGTGCGAATACCGCGTTCGCAGAGAATGACTCTGGAGTTACCTTCTGAAAGAATATATTCAGCGGACATGAGGAACTCCTTAACGGTCGTCATCATGCCTCTTTTTAGCAGGATGGGTTTATCAAGCTGGCCCAGTTCCTTGAGCAGGGAAAAGTTTTGTACATTGCGTGCGCCCACTTGTAAAATATCTGCGTATTTTGCGACCAGATCGACTTCCCGCGGATTCATCACTTCTGTGACGATGGGGAGCCCGCTTTCCTTCCTTGCCTCATCCAGAAGTTGGAGTCCTTCTTCTTCCATTCCCTGGAAACTATAGGGTGAGGTGCGGGGTTTGAACGCTCCTCCCCGCAGGATATTGGCCCCGGCTTCTTTAATCAGATTGGCCGTTCGGCAAATCTGTTCCTTGCTTTCCACAGAGCAGGGCCCGGCCATGACGGCAATTTCTTTTCCGCCGATGGAGACACCTGCGACATCAACTATTGTTGAGCTGGGTTTTACTTCACGACTGGCCAGCTTATAGGGCTTGAGGATAGGGATCGCACTCTCCACGCCAGCCATGCACGATATGGCCTGAAGTTGTTCTTTGCCTCTTTCATCGCCTACTGCGCCAATGACCTTGCGTTCTACGCCGACAATTTCGTGAACTCTATAGCCCAGAGATCGAATTTTATTTTCCACCGCCTCTATCTGGTCTTGAGAGGCGTCAGCTTCCATCACGATGATCATAACTTTTCATTTTTATGGAGATTCAACCCCAAGCTAGCACACGCAAAATTTCAAGTCAAGAAAGATAGGCATCCCCTCGTAAGGCTAAAAGTAGGGCTTTTCCAGTGAATCGATGCATTTCGGGTGATCTGAAGTTGGGGCTTACATCTTGCCTTTGGAATGTCGTATAATTACCTTTGACAGGTTTTAGTATTTATGCTAAACCAAGCGCATTAAGTTGCCCACCTTTTGTTTTGGAGACCCGCCAAATGGAAGTCAGGATCGATAAGGACACTTTCCTCAATGGAGTACAAAAGGTTCAAGGAATTGTAGAGGCCAAGGGCGCGATGCCCATTCTCTCGCACCTGCTCCTCACCACCGAAAAAGAACGGATAAGTATTCAGGCGACCGACCTGGAAATAGGAGCTAAAGGATATTACTCTGCCAATGTGGTCGCTAAAGGACAAGTGACCCTCAATGCCAAAAAGTTGTTCGATATATTGCGCGAGTTGCCAAGTGAGGAAGTTCACCTGACCAGGGAAGATAACCATTGGGTCACTCTTAAATGTGGAAAATCAAAATTCCGTTTACCCGGAATGTCCTCGCAGGACTTTCCTCCTTTTCCCGAATTCAGCCAGGACAGCTTGCTTGAGTTTAGCAGTAAGCTTCTTAAGGAAATGATTCGCAAAACATTTTTCGCGCAATCGCCTGATGAAACGCGACAGGTCTTGAACGGTTTGTTGCTGGAGCGGGAGGGTAGAAAACTGAATATGGTGGGGACTGACGGGCATCGCCTGGCAGTTATCAAGCGGAACCTAGGTGATGCCGCAAAGGGTGACAAGCTGAGCTATCTTATTCCTAAAAAGGCTTTGGCAGAGTTGATGAAACTGATAGAGGATGAAGATGCCACTTTCTCTTTTTCCGCAAAAAATAATCATCTGGCTTTCATGCAGGGAGACCAGGTCATAGTTTCAAGAAAAATTGATGGCAAGTTTCCTAATTACCAACAAGTCATCCCCTCCGATAACAAACTGCAGGTGTCGGTCAACCGGGATGTTTTGCAACATGCTTTAAAGAGAGTTGCTTTGCTGGCCGATGAAAAATCTAAAATGGTTCGCTTTGACGTTCAGTCGGGAAATATTACCCTGACCACCGATACCACCGAATTGGGCGAGGCCCGGGAAGAAATTCCTGTTTCTTATTCAGGAGAGGATGTCTCTATCGGGCTGAACGCTAAATATGTTCTCGATGTGTTGAATGTGATTGATGATGAAGAGGTCGTTCTTAATTTGAAGGATCAGAACTCTTCATGTCTCATCACTTCAAATAAAGACAAAGACTATCAGAGTATTGTCATGCCCATGCGTTTGTAATTAGCAGTTTACAGATCGAAAAACTTATCCAGTTTTTCGTCGCTTCGCGGCATTTTGCCCGTGACCCCTTCCCAGATTTCTCTGGTTTCCATACACATGTAGACATTTAAGTCGGCGGAGTATTTTTTCAGGGTATCGCGCAGGTTTTCGTAGGCCTGATTTCTCAGCGGCCTGAGGTAGCGGTACTTCCCATCTTTGCTGGCAACATGTTCGCCGATGAACAATTGTGTGTCCTCATGGCGTTCTTTGATGATTTGCTTGAGAGGCCCCCGATAGCGGAAACTTCCCAGGCTCACCCATTCTATTTGTGATGGGGACAACACTTTAAACATGTTGTCGATCAGCTCGTGGTAAGCTTTTTCCCATCCGGGAAAAATTATGATGGGGTCCAGGTGGATTCCAATTCTGTATCCTTTATTTCCACACTGGCGTGCGGCTTCCAGCCGTTGTTGGAGGCTTGGCGTTCCTCTTTCTTCGCGATCTATTATTGTTTGCGGATTCAGGGACCATGAGACGATCACGTTACGTGGGCTATCCTGATTCAGAAGGTTTTCCACGCAGGCGGACTTTGTCTTCAGTTCAAGCACCGCATTTTCTCTTTGATTGAAGAAGGGAATCAGGTGCTGGGAGTAGGGGATGACTGTGTCTAGGGCAAGGCTGTCGGTCAGTTCCCCCGTGCCCACGCGAAATATTCGATCGGGGTGGGCGGTGAAAACCTGATCCAGCTCTTCCAGTAAATCTTCCACATTGATATGGGCAACCAGGAGCGGGTTGTTCTGTAGAAAGTCCTGCAAAAAACAGTACGAACAATCATATATACAGTTTTTGAGCAGGTTGACCACATAGTAATTACAGCAGACCATTCCCGGACTGATCCCAGGGCATTTTTTGAGAAATGATCCTTTGAACCGCGTGAGAGCCAACGTCCTTTTGCCCACGCCAAAGACATCGCCAGTTGATTTTCGGATCAATTCAACGGCTTCCTCGTATGAGATCTGATGATGAACGGGGGTATCCGGGAACTGACGGAGGACCTCCCGAGTCAGCGGGTGGTCGGCGACCGATTCATCTATGAAGATGGTTTCGGGAGAAAATGTGATTTCCTGAATAGGAATGTCAGGCGCAAAACTCATGTAAATAGTTGATCTTTTAGGAATTATGGTGCAATATGCTGATGTTCTCTGTTGATGAATCAGCAGGGCCTGTTAAAAGTATGGACTCTCTTACTCATCAATAACCCGAACTCGTCGCAAACGCAAGCCTGTATAGCCTTCCTCACGATTTGCTTCAATTTTAATCTGTCGAGGGGGATTTTCTCTAATGAAATCTGAAATTAATTTTCTACGAACTTTGCAACTCTGAGGCCAACGTTTATGGAACCATCACTTTTTTTGAAGAATCAGGAAATGCCCTTGAAGAAGTCGTTTTCTTTACGGACTTTGTTCAATCTGTTTTTTGTTATTTCGTTGGGGCTTAATGTATATTTTTTGGTTGTTCAGGGTGGAGCGAGTTCAGTAGATATTGTTTATGCTACAGGAGTGGAAGAGGATAAGAGCGTTGAGGTGCAGATGGCATCATTGAACACGAAACCTGTAGATTCGGAAATGGCGATCCCTGTGCATGAGAAAGAACCTGTTTTAACCTCTAAGCCGACTAATGAAGCACCTGTCCACGAAGTAAAGAAGGTTTCGTTTGATCCATCGGCTAAACCCGCAGGACGCAACATTCAAGCGTTGCAACTGAAGGTTAGAAACTCGCTCAACTACGCGGTTTGCCAGGAAATGGCGAAAAGTGAATGCGGTTCGTTTGCCGCTCATCTGGCTAGATTGCTGGCCTGGTTTATGGACGTTAACAGGAACATGCGTAATGGGGATGTCCTGAACGTTGTATACGAACGCCTAGATAATGAAGACCAGTTTAAAGTACTTCAACTGACTTATAAAAGTGGTTATCTGAAGAAGACTCTGGATGCCAATTTTTATAAGGGAGATGGAATGAAGTATGGCGGATATTTTGACCGCAATGGCAAAGAGATCGCCAAGCGAATTGCGGAAAAGCAAACACCGATCGCTGAATATATAGAAATAACTTCTCTCCCCGGAGATTTTCGCAAAGGACGTCGAGGTCACTCCGGAACCGATTTCAAGGCGGAAGTTGGGACGCCCATCCGCGCCAGTTTCGAAGGACGTGTCCGTCGCACCAGTTGGAACGTTCGAGCCAATGGATACTGTATTGAGTTAGATCACCCCAGAGAGGGTGTCATAACGCGTTATCTTCATTTAAGCCGAGTTCTGGTCAAGCGTGGACAGTACGTCAAGCAAGGTGAGGTTATTGCAGAATCTGGAAACACGGGCCGTACCTTTGCCCCCCACCTGCACTACGAAGTCCGTAGTCGCGATAAAAAGAAAACCGTTTATAATCCTTTCGACTTCAAATATCATAAGAGCTATCACCGCAATATTCCCAGTCACGAAGTTAAAGAGTTTCAGGCAGTGGTCAGTGCTTATGACGCCCTTCTTCAGGACAACGGGGTTGGCGTAAAAATCCAAGCTGGTTAAGTCCTCCCTGAATATTCGGTATTGGAGGGGAGAGTACGCTCGTGTTTCGTGCTAGAAAAAAATCCCGCAAAAAGAAAAAACGAAAATCGATTAAGATCCGTCTTGTTAAAGTCGTATTTGACCTTCTGTTAGTGTTTCTCGCTTTCACGGTTGTTCCCGTGTTAATTTATCGAGTGATTGATCCTCCTACCACGTCGTTGCTGTGGACCCGGTGGGCTGAATCGGGGTATGAGGAATCGCGCCCTGTATTTCTACAGCATTGGAAATCCCTGAAAAAAATATCCCCCAGCCTTGTTCGTGCGGTCATAGCGGCTGAGGACCAGAAATTTTTCTATCATAACGGATTCGACTGGCAGGCTATTGAGGCGGCGATCAAAACCAATCTTTCTACGGATAGGACGGTGGGTGCCAGTACCATTTCCATGCAAACCGCCCGCAACGTATTTCTGTGGCAAAAGCGTAATTGGCTTCGCAAATCTCTGGAAGCTTGGTTTACCATACTGATCGAGTATTTGTGGACTAAAGAGCGCATTCTGGAGGTTTATTTGAATGTGATCGAATGGGGTGATGGATTGTTTGGCTGTGAATCGGCTTCTCGGCAATATTTCAAGCATTCATCAACCAGTCTTTCTCCGGTGGAGGCGGCTTTGATGACTTCCATTTTGCCCAGTCCGAGACGCTGGTCAGTGATGAATCCCCAGCCCCATGTTCATGACCGGCAGTCAAGGATTCTCAGGGCGATGCATAAGGTTCGAGTTCCTATCCGTTACTAAGGTTGCAGAGGCAGGTTGAAAACATGCCAGATAGCAAGTAAGCGCGATGATAAAAATCAAGATTTCAAAAGCTCACGAGGCGAAAATTCGTCAGGGATACCCTTGGATATTTTATTACCAGATGCAAAACGAAGATATCGAAGGAAAATCCGGCGATCTGGCAGTGGTATATGACAGCAAAAACCGTTTTCTGGCGATCGGTTTATTCGATCCTGAATCAGACATTCGTTTACGCGTTTTACAAATTCAGAATCCCGTCAAAATAGATAGCGATTTTTTTGCGGAAAGGTTAAGACAAGCCCTTCAGCTTCGTGAAGCACTGGAGGGCGAGGGGACGACAGGTTACCGTGTTATCAATGGCGAGAATGATGGCTTTCCCGGACTGGTGCTTGATCGTTACGAAAGCACGGCAGTGCTGAAGCTGTATACGGCGGCATGGATTCCCTTTCTGGAGATATTACTGCAGTTGTTCAAAAATCAGCTTTCGCTGGAGCGGTGCGTCTTGCGGTGGAGCCGTAATGCGCTCGAATCAAGAGCAATATCTGACAAGTGGAACGAAGGTTGTGTTCTGTTTGGCGACCCGGTAGAAGCGCCGGTCCATTTCAAAGAAAACGAGATAAGTTTTGAGGCCGATGTGCTTTCTGGGCAAAAGACAGGTTTCTTTTTGGATCAGCGAGACAATCGCCAACGTATTCGAGCATTGTCGGAAGGAAAATCAGTTTTGAATGTGTTCAGTTATACCGGGGGATTTTCAGTTTACGCATTTTCAGGGGGAGCTCGTTCAGTTCTTGAGGTGGACACTAATTCCTTTGCTTTGGCTGTGTCAAAAAAAAACCTCCTGCTGAATTTTCCAAAACGAAAATTTTCGGTGGAACAATTCAGACAGGTGAAGGCAGATGGATTCGACACATTGTCTAATCTGGAATCGACCCACCAGAAGTTTGATCTGGTTATTTTAGATCCGCCGGCTTTCGCGAGAAGAAATAAACAAACAAAGACCGCTTCAAGCGCTTACACGAAGTTGGCTGAGGCTGGAGCAAGGGTTACGGCGAAGGATGGTATTGTGTTTGCCGCATCCTGTTCGGTTCATGTCAAAGCGCAGGATTTTTATCAGGCGGTGTTTTCAGGAATCAAGTTTGCCGGGCGCGAGTATGAAGAAATAAGTCGTACAGGGCACGCGAAGGACCATCCCGTGAGCTTCAGTCAAGGAGAATATCTTAAGGGGGTGTTTTGCCGGATAATCAGGTAACCGATTGATTTTACTGTGGTTCTCAGGCGGCTGTCGCGTGCTGACTGAGGCTCGGTCGAGAAAGGAGGATTGCCGAAATTTTTAACAATGATTGGGGGCGCTGAAACGAGTCGATAATCTGAAAAATTGGTTGCTGATAAGTTATCTTCTTTTTGCTTTTTTCTTTGCTTTCTTTTTTGCTTTTTTCTTTGTAGCCTTTTTCTTTGCTTTTTTCTTTACTTTCTTTTTTGCTTTTTTCTTTGTTACTTTTTTCTTAGCTTTTTTCTTTGTAGCTTTTTTCTTTGTAGCTTTTTTCTTTGTAGCTTTTTTCTTTGTAGCTTTTTTCTTGGTTGCCATCAAGATCTCCTTTTAACAATATCGGGATTTCGTTTCAGCGCCCCAACATTGTCCAAATATTTTATTCCATACGTGTTTAAAGTCAAGGAAATATTGGTCAAAATGCAACGTGGAACTCGCAGGCCGTCTTTGATGTTTCTGTGACGTATAGGTTTTATGGTTATATGGTTGTGTAAACCCTTGTCAGAAGCACTTCATCGGGGGTATGCTGGTTTGTATTATGAATTTTAAGCTAGTTTTTTTTGGAGAAAAAAAATAAATATTTTTTTGTATAAATTCATATTTTAGAAACAATTTTAATGGCCCAAGGTTATGATTGTATCATTTTTTGTTAAGTCGCTCCAAAACCAGCCTTCACTGGTTCATGGGACAAGTCCGAGATTTTACGAAATTGAGAAAGGGAAAAGGGAGCCTTTCTGTCCTCCAGAAAATGATAACGGTGGATTATTTCGCGAACATCAAAAACTATTTTTACAGTCATTAGGGATCGAAAAAGAAAATTTGTTTCGTGTTAAGCAGGTTCATGGCAATCGCGTTTATGTTTTGAAGGACTCCAAAGTTTTTGCTGATGAAGTGAGTCATCAGGAAGCAGATGCCATTGTGACTCACCTTCCGGATTGTCCGGTAATGATTTTAACTGCGGACTGTGTTCCTATCATTATTTATGATCATGTAAAACACGTGGTCGGCGTGGTCCATGCCGGGCGGGTGGGCACTCTAAAACGTATATTTTCCAATGCGATAAAGACTTTTTCGCGGGAGTATGGTTCCCGTCCCAGCGATATGGTGGTGAGCATGGGGCCTGCCATAAGGGGGTGTTGTTATGAGGTGGATGAACAGTGTGCCCTGCCTTTTATAGAGCGAAGCTCTGTCAACTCCAAGTTTGTCAGGAAGGCGCGAGCTGGAAAGTTTTTTATCGATTTGCCCGAGGCTAATCGTCTGGAAGGGAGTGAGGCGGGAATATTAAAGGAAAATATCTACACCGATGGACCATGCACCTCTTGCGAAAATCATCGATGGTATTCCTATCGTAAAGAAGGAAAGACGGGCAGGTTGATGACGCTGGCCATGCTCCGTCAGAGAAAGTAGATTTTCATTATCAGCGCAGGTTTCGTGCTTGCCCCTGGTTGAAAGCTCCTATATCCTTCCTGATATCATTATTTCCTCGGCAAAAACTATTTTAAAGCAAACCAAGTATGAAAAATGTGAACGATTCGTCAAGTGAACTACCTGATGGTGTATTGCCGTTTCCGGTCGAATGGATTCGTGAGCATCCAGATAAGGTGGAAGATGTTTTGTCAAAACTATCCGTTGAGGACCAGATTCGGTATGCAATGAGGTTGCGTGGACCGCAAATGCAGGATTTTATCAATCTTTCGCCTCGGGCCGAGAATCTGATCAGGGGATTGCCGCCCGAAGAGTTGTACCAAATGATCAAGGAAACGGGATTGGAGGAATCGCTTCCCGTGCTTGCGGTGATGTCTCAAAACCAGTTGCAATATAGTTTTGACATCGAATGGTGGCAAAGGGATCGTTTTGTTCCCGACCGTGCACTGGAATGGCTGGGGCTTTTGGACAAATGTGATGATTCTCGCATTATTGAATGGTTTCAGATGGAGGATTTTGATCAAAAGGTGGTTTTGTTTCAATCGCTCATGAAGGTGTGTAAGGATGATGAAATGACCGATTCCTATGCAGGTGTGGAGGGTATGCCTCACCTGAATCTGGATGGTGTTTACGATATTTATTTTAAAACTGAAGAGCATGCGGCTATAAAAAGATTAATCGCTCTTTTGCGATCAGAAGACCAGGGTCTTTGTGAATCTCTTCTTGAGGCGGTCATCTGGTATCCGGTGACACAGACGGTTGAGAAGGCCTATCGCTGGCGTCTCACTCGAACCGCTGAGCGAGGAATACCCGACTTTGAAGAGGCTGTGGGAGTTTATAGCCGCCTGAGTCCAGAAGCATTAAAGATGTCCGTCCCCGAGCTGGAAGGTTTCTCCTATCCGCAGGAATTTAATATCGCCCCGACTTATCCGCTTTCTTTGACCGGATCGGTCCCCTTTTTTAAAGACGTTATTTTGCTGTTGGATAATCCTGAACGTATCAACACCATTTGTTGGGAACTTGTCTATCTGGCAAATAAAATTATGGTGGCCGATCAGATGGATCCTTCAAATCTGGAAATGAGGGAAGAATCCTTAAAGAAAGTATTGGGCTATGTGAATATAGGGTTGGAGCTGGGCGCTTCCAGTGATCCTGGAAAGGGAGGCAAACTGCTTGACCGTACACAAGTTCAGGCTTTATTTCAGGTTGGGTATCAACAGTTGATGAGTTTGAAGTGGAAGGCAGGAAGTTTTCTCAAGGAAAATGGGAGTTTTCTTCAATGGATATTTACTGAATTTCATAAGGATCAACTGGCCGCTCTGGTGGATCATTTTCCAAAGATAGCCGAGGTGGATGGTGATAAAGAATCGTTAAACTGGAGGCATTTTTCATCTGTTGAAGAGGTGCGAAAAGCCGAATCACTTCTTGAGCGATGGATGTTTTACCTCAGGTTTGCGCGCAAGGGTCTTGACCTGAATAATGAACTTATTAAGCAGTACATGGAAGCATGTGTAGTTCCGGAAAAGGACGAAGAGGTGGATTTGGTCGTGTGGACAATGATGGCGTTCGCGCGTTTTGTCCTTTTTAAGAAAATTTCTTGTGAGCCGTTGCCTGATTTGGCCGCGAAAAGTTTTCTTGAAATAGTGTTCTTGCCGGGGATTTACCAGGACGAGGTCAGGCAATGTGACGACGCTCTGGTGGAGTCTTTTCATCAGGAGCTCCTGAAGTTTCCTTTGGCCTGGGTCGAGTCGGATAGAAACTCTCTGTCTGAACTATTGAATGAGTGTGTCTTACGGCTCCAGGGACAATTCGGTCGCCTCAATCCCAAAGCGGAGATTGACTGGCGGTTCACTCATGGCCTGTGTATTACTAGGGAGAATGTCTGATAGACGAGGCGCTGTTCGGGGATAGTTTTACCCCGATGTTGAATTTTTATTTTACAAAACCGGAAAAAGGTGCAATAGTTCGCTCTTTAATCCGGTGTTTTATGCACGTTTCTCATATTTCAGAGGGCAGTTGTACAATGGAAGAAAATCAAGATAACCAAGAGGCTCCCGAGACACCAAGTAAGGAAGACCCAGGGTTGTTTGAGTCGATAGGTTCTTTTCCTGTGTGGATGCTCAAGATAATCGATATCGTCACCCCTGATTTTCTGATTAAGAAAGTCCCGCCCCAAAAAAAATAAACTATAAATTTTCAATTGATGGCATCTGTAAAGAGAGCATTGATCAGTGTTTCGGATAAAACTGGTGTGGTGGAGTTTGCGCAAAAACTCCATGCGCTTGGCGTAGAAATCCTGTCTACAGGTGGAACCGCCAACCTGTTAACCCAGAATGGAGTTTCCGTGACTCAGGTTTCCGACTATACCGGGTTTCCGGAAATGATGGATGGTCGTATTAAAACCCTGCACCCAAAAGTACATGGTGGCATTTTAGGAAGGCGTGATACCGAGAGCCATATGCAGTCCATGAATGAGCATGGTATTCAACCCATCGATCTGGTGGCGATTAATCTGTATCCGTTCGAAAAAACCATTGCCGGTGAAAATTGTGTGTTAGCCGATGCTATCGAAAATATAGATATTGGCGGACCAGCCATGATCCGTTCGGCGGCAAAAAACTTCAATGATGTTTCTGTGGTGGTGAATTCGAGAGACTATCCTGTCGTTTTGAAGGAAATGGAGGAAAATGGCGGTTCTGTTAGCGAAAAAACCTGCATGCGCTTGAGCCGCGACGCGTACGCGCACACGGCTCGATACGATTCGTTGATAGCTAGGTATTTATCGAGTCAGTTGGAAGATGGGGAAGAGTTCCCCCTTTTATTTCAGCTACCCTTTGAAAAAATTCAGGTATTGCGTTATGGGGAGAATCCCCATCAGTCTGCCGCTTTTTATCGTGATCCTGACGCGGGACCGCAGGATGTTGTATCAACCATTCAAATTCAAGGGAAAGAGCTTTCCTTTAATAATATTATCGATCTGGAGGCGGCCTGGCAGTTGGCGACTGACTTCGAAGCGGATTCGGCGGTTGTTATCAAGCACACCAATCCAAGTGGTGTCGCCGTGGGCAACAATCAGTTGGAAACGTTTATCAAGGCACGCGAGACAGATCCAGTTTCTGCGTTTGGGGGGATCATAGGGTTCAATCGTAAGGTGAGCGCGGATACAGCGGAAGAAATTTTGAAAAATTTCGTAGAAGCGGTGATAGCTCCCGATTATGAAGATGAAGCGTTGAAGTTGTTCGCTGGAAAAAAGAATATTCGCGTTATGAAAATGCCTGCGGAATCTTCTGTTGCGGGACAACGAATTTTTGATTTGAAGCGGGTGAGTGGCGGACTTTTGGTTCAGGACAAAGATATCATTTCGCATGACCCCTCCACATTAAAGGTAGTCACTAGGAAACAGCCCGATGCTAAGCAAATGGAAGATCTCTTGTTTGCCTGGGTGGTGGCAAAACACGTCAAGTCTAACGCAATTGTTTATGCTCGCAATGGGGAGGCGCTGGGTATTGGCGCGGGGCAGATGAGCCGGGTCGATTCGGCTCGGCTGGCAATCGAAAAAGCACGCCAGCCTTTGGAAGGATGTGTCATGGCTTCCGATGCATTTTTCCCGTTTCGTGATTCAGTAGATGCGGCGGCCAAAAGTGGAGTTTCGGCAATCATCCAGCCGGGTGGTTCAATAAGGGATGAAGAGGTAATTCAGGCCGCTGATGAAAACGGTATTTCAATGGTTTTCACTTCAATCAGACACTTCAAACACTAGCACCTCTTTGATATTTTTAGTCGATAGTTTCAGATTTAAACCGACCTAAAAAAGCATCTTGGTCGATTCCTGAATATTGCCTGAGTCTGGTCCCTGCCACCCACGACAACGAAATTATTCTAGGCACTGTGCGGCGTTTGAAGAGGGAGTTGAATTACTATTACTACCTAAGGATGCTTGAAGAGATTGGGGTTCCCAAGGAAGACCTTGAGTTCAATCAGCAGTTGAAGGGATTGTCCATGTATTTTACGGATTTCTGATTTATTCTTCGCTAATTTCCCCTGTCTGGATTTATTAATTACAATTTCCCGTTATTGTTTCATTTTCACAGAGGATTCTTCAAGCTTTACAGTCAGCGCTGTAATGGCTGTAGCGAGTTGTTTGATCTCATTGTTGGATTTGAATTCTGGGAGTGGTTCTGTCTGCCCTTCTTTATCCGCAAAATTGACCAGCTTGTTCAACGGACGGATGACCATATTGATCGTATAAATACCGCCAATAATGGAAACGATCGAACCCAAGATGGCCAGCCCTAACATTTCACTTTGCCACTGTTCCACACTGCGAGTGACCCTGCCTTTTAGCAGGTTGACTTGTTCCGTCGTCATAGACTCTACGTTTATGGTATCAACGATGCGGCTAACCTGACCGAGTTGGATGTGCAGAAAAAACGCCATATAACCCAGACAGGATATGGTGACTATGTGCCCCGTCATGAGCAGGTTGACAATGCTTTTTTTTTCTCCGGGGAGTTCTTCTCTAAAAATAGAATTTTTTTTCTTACTCATAGTTTACCTTATAATGTAATGGCTGTTTTATATCTTTTCACGAGTACAGGGTAAAGGACTGCTGACTTGTAGCGGTTCATTTGTTTCACACCGTCAATACTTTCTCTTGAGGTGCCTTTTTTAAGAGCGTGTTTTTCAGCAGTGGGGCTCAGGCCTCTTATGCTGGACCCTGAGGCAGACTCCTTTGCGGCCATCCTTTGTTCTCTTCCTAGAGTATCAAGAAAATCTTCTTCCTGAGATAATCCAGCAGGAGCCTTGGCAGTCAGCCGAAACTTGAATATCCAACCGGTCTTTCCGCCGGCAGAGACTTTAAAAAACCTCCTTTTTTTTAATACTTTCACCGGGGTGCCTTTGCCCAGTATCTTGACCGTTCTGGATCGGGCAGATTGTTTCTCGGCCATTTTCGTTTTTGCCTTTTTCACATAAATCGTGGCTCCCCGGGCTGAGGCAGGGGATAGAAAATGACCAGCAATAAACAGGCAGATGAAAACCGAAATCAAAACAGCGGGAACGCTGAATGTGTTTGTTCTGTATATGAGAGGTCATGTCTAAAAGCTACCTTGTATAGCCAGACAGGTCAACCTCATTTTTTCAGGGATTGCAAAGACTGCGTGGGGCGAGGAATTCAGCGGGGGAAAGTCGGTTGGTCTGTTTCATGAGCTAAAGCCCGGCGCAGGCGCGACCAGTTGAACGCCGAACCCGGATCATACTTGCAGGAGACGCCTTCGATTCCGCCATTTTGAACATGGGCATGACCGAGAATTCCTTCAAAGGTTGAATAGTTTCTAATTCGGTCAAGTGGTGTGCGTTTCTTTTTGTTATCGTAAGGGACTCGCAGACGAATTTTTGGCAACAGTTGGTTGAGGCCTATGCTAAGACGAATCAGCGCATTATATTGTTCATCGGTAAAGTCCCACATACGGACCATTTTACCGTTAATTCGTCGACTGAAGTAACCTCGTTGTCCATACCCCCTGGCGGCATAAGTCTTGAAGCCCGGAGTCCGCAAGTTTTTTTTCCAGCGGTCTGGGAGCAGTAGTTCCCAACGGTCTTTTTTCAGCCGGTATTGGTCTGACGTGACCTTGTGCCATTCTGATTCTGATTGCAGGGCTTCCCATGACAAGTTTGACATTTCCACATGGATCGCCCGTTCGTTTCCTTTCCGGTCATCGGCGGGTGCGGTGTTGGTTTTCCAGTACAGGTCACATGTTTGATAGAGGGTGCCGTCGAGATCCAGATAAAAATGGCTTCCTTTGAAGGTACTCTCAGTCATGATCTGGTGGCAATGCTGTGAAGAGTAGCAGACATCGTAATGGATGATGAGTTGGTAGACACTGTTTTTCAATTCATCATAGGCTTTATCGGGGTCGGTAATGGAGTATTCGGTCGCAGGTTCCAGAGGTTTGTTGTTGAGTTTAGAGTTGTGCTGGGTGCAGGCCGAGCGGCCTCTTAGATTTGGACAGGCTAAACCGCCTGCGGCATTCCAGAGAACCACAGGGGTTTCAATCTCAACTGTTTTTTCGCAGGCAACAATTTTCTGATTCATCAAGGCGTACGCTCAATTTCCAATCCGTCACTTCGACCAGCGATTGTTGCAAAGTATTGAGATGGATTATTTTTCTGGAATATCTTTTTCATTCGGGGTACCCCAATGAAGTTTTTGCCGTAGTGTCTGGTAATAGTTTTTATTGAGTCCTGGTATCAGTTTAAGGGTGGTTTTTGTTTTTTGAATTTCAAGAATATCTTCTGAATTCATATCATAACCTTCCTGCCCATCCAGAGTAATTCTCACATCTTCGTATTCTCCTGCCAGTTTAACTTGAATGATGGACTGGTCGGGTATCAGTATGGACCGATTTGTTAATGTGAATGGACAAATAGGACTCAACACCAGTGTGTGCATGCTGGGGTGGATGATGGGTCCGCCAGCGGACAATGAATATGCGGTGGAACCTGTTGGGGTGGCTATGATAAGACCATCTGCCCGATAGGATGTCATGTATTGACCATTGACCAGCACCTGCAGGTTCAAGACGCGGGCAACAGCGCCCTTGTTTATTACGACATCGTTAAGAACGTTATGGTCTTCTACTTTTTTATCATTCCTCCAAATGCAGACGTTGAGTAGCATTCTGCATTCGACCTCAAACTTTCCTGCCAGAACATTTTCCAGCGAGGGATAAAGTTCGTCCAGTGAAACCTCTGTCAGGAATCCCAGGTTACCAAGATTTACTGCCAGAGTAGGCACATTGTAGGGGTGTGCCTTTCGCGCGACTCCCAACAGGGTGCCATCGCCTCCAAGGACAATCAGCAAATCTGCCCACCGGGCAATTTCTTCTCTGCTCTGGGAGGAGGATTCATTGACGAGCGCCGCTGTGTCACTATCCAGAAAAACCTGACAACTTCTTTCGCGGAGCCAGGGAACCAGCTTGCTAATGGTGGCGGCTCCAGCGGGGGCCTTGGGTTTGCAAAACACGCCTATTTTTTTCACGGTGTCACCTGGAGCATCAGATCAGATTTATACATTGACAGGGTTTCCAGATAGGTTGACTGTAGCTTGATTAATGAGATGAAACAACAGCCAGACGTGTTATTTGAAGCGATAATATCTGGGGAGGAGGAAAGCCTGTGCTCAGAGGTGTTCTTAAGGGGACCAACAGGGAATGTTTTTGGCCACGAGCGACGCTTGTGAAACAAGGGTCTGCGAGTTGCCTGAAAAAAGATTATCGAATTCTTAGCGGCACTCTTAAAGTTTGCCAAAGTCTTGTGGTTTGATTTTCGTGATCCAGTCTTTCCATTGCTGTTTTTCGTCTTTCTGTATCTTGTCTGGGTCGGGTAGGTCCAGGCTTTTGGCGGCTTCAATGACTTTTTCCTCGACGAAAATTGGGGCTTTGGTTCTTAAGGCCAGGGCGATTGCATCGCTGGGACGAGAATCAATTTTCATGTCACTTCCATTTTGAACGACTGAAATGACGGCAAAAAATGTATTGTCTTTGAGATCGTTTACCAGGATATGTTTAACTTCTGCCTTCAGAGAAGAGATCATGGTCCTTAGAAGATCGTGAGTCATAGGGCGCGGGGTGTTAATTTTCTCGATTTCCAACGCGATGGCGTTGGCCTCAAAATAACCTACCCAGATCGGCAGGGCTTTGCCACCCGACAAGTCTTTCAGAATAATAATAGGCATGTTTGTCAAGGGATCTAAAGTGAGCCCTTCAACCTTCATTTCCACCACGTCGGGGACCTCAAAAAAATTAACTCTTGCAGTTTTCGGAACCCTGAAGACCGCATTCCATCAGACGCTGACTAACCTGCCGCATTAAATGGACCCGTCCCCAGAATATAATTAAACTACCCCTGTTTGTCAACGTTCGTTTGAACTGCGTTTCGGAAGCCTGAGATAAGGCTATTGCACGAGAGCCAGTGGGTTGTCAGCCCGATTTGTTTTTTTCCACAAATTCCTTGAGTCTTTCTTTGACAATCTCTGGAATTTCAGTGCTACTTAAGGTGGTTTTGCAGAGATGTGAGGTCGATTTATAGGTGTTGACGAAGGCAATGCACGGGGGGCAATCTTCAAAGTGTTCCTCAAGGGAGTCACTTGTCTCCGGTTTAAGGGTGCCCTCAAGATAATCGTGCAACAATTCCAAACATTCCTTGCAACAAATCATTTCGTCTCCTTGCGAACCTTGTATTCTTCAAAATAATTCGCCAGTTTCTTTCTCAAAAACAATCTAGCCCTGTGCAACCTCGATTTTACTGCCGGGATGGTCAACTCCAGAATCTCGCTCACTTTTTCTGTGGACAGACCTTCAACATCTCGAAGCAGGAAAACAACTTTTTCCTTGTCTGGTAACAGATCGACCGCTTTTTGAATCGTTTCTCGTGTTTCGTTATCGAAAAGAAGAGACTCTGTATTTTCAGACCAGTCTTGTAATTTTTCCTGTTGAAAGCCTGACCCGTTGAATGAGGGGAGTAGTTCCTCAATCGAGATACTTTGATCTTTTTTTCGACTCCTCAGTTTCATGTAAGTGGCGTTGAGGGTAATGCGGTACACCCAGCTTGAAAACGCCGACTTCCCCTGGAAGGTATGAATCTTTTTAAAAAGGGTCAGTAGCACTTCCTGAGTGACATCCTCTGAATCCATCGCGTTGCGCGTCAAATTAAAACTGAGAGCATATATCTTTTTCTGAAAAAGGGTCGCAAGCCGTTCGAATGACTCTGTTTTACCTGCTTGTAGGTCCTTTACCAGTTGCTCTTCCTCAGCTTTTGCTTCTTTGGGTTCAGAAAATCCCATGCCCTGTCAATCCCCTCCAACCTTAATGAAGTATTGGAAATAGTGGGACACCTGCCGGGACTTAAGAAATGTCGATTTTTGATCCCACAAAGTTAGATGCCCACCCCATGGGAAGTGATTCAAAGATATCGTCATTGTTCATTTCCTGGGGAGGGTGACAGGTTGCCTCAAGGTATGTGGCTTGTGCCGGTGAGGAATAAAATCTACTTATCGCTGGTTTCCTGGGTCGCCACTGTGTCTTCTGCCGCACCTTCGTCTGCTGGCTTGGCGTCAGGATCAACTTCGCTTTCTTCGATCGCAGAAGATTCCAGGTTCGCCGCTTCTTGAATCTCTTCCGCTTCTTTCATCGATTTTTTGAAATTCTTAATGCTGTTGCCAAATGCACTGCCGATTTCCGGGAGTTTTCCGGCACCAAAAATAATCATGATTATGACCAAAATGATCATCAACTCAGGAAAACCAATGCCCATCATAATGAAGAGTCCTTAAATAAATGATAAATGTTCAATTTTGCGGATAGATAAGATGGAGAAGTGTAGCACTTAATCCTTGTAAAAACAAACTGAATTAAAG
>MPLX02296043.1_pt1 | contig 18761 bp, 18 predicted proteins | sample 1617341 | NCBI WGS metagenome assembly MPLX02 (sample SAMN05944804, study PRJNA350692) | marine metagenome | biome: marine; feature: ODZ; material: water; isolation source: 120 m water sample filtered on 0.2 um supor filter | place: Pacific Ocean | collected 2012-04-08 | depth 120m m | reverse complement strand
GGCAAAAGATGGCGCAGGAGAAAATTATTTCAGACGCAGAATTCAAAGACACGGCATTCCCGCAGTACTACCGGACGATCGAGGAGTTTTGCGCACCACTTGAGGATAAATCATCAGCGGTTTTTCAAGCGGGCCTGAGGCTGGTTACAGCTCATACTGGCGTTGTAGGCTGTCCCTATCGAAGAGCATATGATGAAGCCAGTGGTGCCATGTCCGCCGCCCAGTTCGCGGCAAGCTACGTTCCTACTTTGAGATCATGGAGCGAGGCGGTCTTTCTGAACGGTCTGGATAACAGTCGGGCCCTGGAAGAACGTCACGCGATCGTTGATGAATTTTATAAACGCTATGAGAGCCAGGTGGCGAACCATCCTGATGGCCACGCGATGGACTACGTGCACTGCTATCTCGCTTTGGAGAAGGTCAAGCTCTAAGGCCAGATTACGCCCGAGATCACTTTCGACCCACTCGAGACCGGCTGAACCTGCGATAGTTTTCTCGCGCTTCAGATCCCCGGCAATGGCTTTCGCAAACGTTTAATCAGATCAGTCGATTCGCGCCATAAAGTCAATCTAGCTCGGGTGAGGCCTCTAGGCACTGATCAACAAAGTCAGTTGGGACCCCGAGCCCTTTCGCAATCTCGTGCACAATTCTATGTTCCGCCCCGGCCACAGGCTGTTCTGCTTGGGCCACAAGGGTCAGATCTCTTACCACCTGCATCCGCTGAGCCAGGCTTGTCTGCTCTCGCGCTGCTTCAATACGTTTTGGTAGAACTTCACGCAGCCGTTGACTGTCGAGCTTTTCGAGTATCACACCCTCTTCAAAGAAATCCTGGAGCACCTCACGTTCCTTCGTACTAATACCTTCAAATGTGTCTGCAACCACAATAGCTCCTGCGAGAAAAAGATTTCGCATCGCACGGGTTGCTTCGGTTTTGCCCTTGAGATAATCCGGTTCCATGAGTCCCATCATCTGCTGCACCTGATCCTCAAGATCATGCTTAGTAATACCGCCCGGGTGCATCAAAACAGAGTGGTCGAAAACGGTCAGCGCCTTGACCCGTAATGGACTGAATGGATGGGTCAAGAACCAGTCCTGCATAGGCGCCCCCTGCCCGGGCTGCTCTCCAAACACCAGCATATCGTCGACCTGGCGCAGAAATTCCTCCAGGCTGAAACGCACAACACTCTCATCCCGAAGGCCGGAGGCCAGTTTGAACAGCGCACGAACAACGCTTTGGAGATCCTCAGCACAGAGGGCGCCAGCCCGATCTGCCGAGACTTCTGCATAACGTGACCAGGCGAAAAGATCCAGCGCGAGTGCGGCCGGTGGAGGAGTTTTGCCTCTCAGGATATAACCAATAGGAACTTCATGATGACGATAGACATGATGACCCAGTTCATGCCCGATCACGAATAGTAGTTCTTTGTCCGAGAAAGCCTCGAGCAATGCGGAAGAAAACATGATGAATACCCGGTCGTCCTCGGGTTTGAAACAGGCCGCGTTGAACTGAGATGCCGGGTAAGCATAAAGCTCCACTTTATTGGCAATCCCCAATCGCTCCTGGCACCGGTCTGCCATTGCATGCAAGTGGGCAGACATCGAACGACTCAAGCGCACAGATGTGCTTAGTAAGTGGCGACGTACACCCGGCCCTTTGCGTTCTTCCTCGAGTTTTTCTATCTGATCGCGCACTTGCTGAACGGCTGAATGCTCGAGCAGTGCCTGGTATAACTTCAGGTCGTTGTCGCAGCGGATATCTGTCGCCAAATTACCCATTTTTATATCTCTGAAGAAAGGAGGCATGAACTTTCATCACCGAAGGGCACTCCTGTACCGCGCCGGCAACTCGACTGACCTTAGGAAACCCTTCTGCGGGGGAGTAACCATACCCCCCGGACAACCAGATCGTAAGCATAAAAAAGTGATGTCGGCGGCACTGCGATCGGAGTAGAAAAGTTGGTAGGGCATCAGATTACAAAAGACAGAATTTCACACTGGCCATTATGGCATGGGAGTGACTTACTGAGATGATACACGCACTCTCACATAACGAGTTTTGAAGAGAAACCGTGCTTTGACAATGGAATATCCCACGCCTGCACACCAGCGTTGTAACATCTGGTGTTTACATTTCTCAGATTCTTATCGCGTTACCTAAACGATGCACCATTCAGCAGCGCTTCGTCGCAACCTTCATTCCCACACCTACCGCTGCAAACATGCCACTGGTGATGCCATAGACTATGTCCGGTGCGCAGACAACAGCGGCGTTGATATCTACGGGATCTCCGACCATACGCCATTGCCGGGTAATCGCTTTAATAATGTGCGGATGGACTTGGATCAGCTGGATAGTTATCAACACGCTGTTAGCGACGCAAGAGACGTATTTCCCCAAGTGAGCGTTCTGCTGGGCCTCGAATGTGAGGACTTTGAGGACTGTCGCAACTTCTATGAGGATGAAATTCTCGGCCGGCGTGGCTTCGACTATCTCATTGGGGCGGGCCACTACACCCCGATAAATGGAAACTGGGAAGATTCATATTTCGGTATGAGTTGCGCAGCAAAACTACGGGCCTACAGTGATCATTTGTGTGCAATGATGGAATCCTCACTCTATTCTTTCATCGCTCACCCAGATATCTTTGGCTTATCCAGCAAAAACTGGGATAGCAACCTGAAGGCCTGCACCCACGATATTCTGGCCGCCGCTGAATCACACAACAGACCGTTGGAGATCAATGGCGGAGGCTTTCGAAAACATGCACAAGCATCATCCGCCAACACGCAGGCTGGTTACCCGTTGAGAGAATTTTGGGAGATTGCCTCTGGTTACCAGATCACGGTAGTTTGCAATTCAGACGCCCATCATCCGCATCACGCGCTTGCCAATATCAACGAATCTTTGCAGTTCGCTCAAACCCTAGGATTAATGCTTGCGGGCGATGAACAACTGGGACTGGTCAGTGCACTTGATCAGGTGAAAGAGATCGATCTTGACTGAGAATACGCTTAATGGTCAGGGCCGCAGGAGCGCATCAAGCGCATACCACTAATGTAGGTGACAACATTGCGGTAGTCTTCCTCGCCCCAGGTCTGCAACAGATTGGGCATCATCGGTGCCAGGCGCTCCCCCGAACGGAACTGTTTCAACGCATGACTGAGGTAGTCCGCTTTTTGTCCCATCAATCGAGGTGCATAATGATGAAAGCTCTCGTGACAGTGACTACAGTTCGACTGAATGTATTTCTTTCGCCCGGCTGAAAATTCCTCACGAAAGCCCTCCCGGCCATGATCGATCTCTAACCTGATCACACAAGGATCCTGTCCGGCCAGATAGTGCGCCAAAGCTGACATCTGATCTTCGGTTAACCCGGCGGCAATGGTATTCATACTCATCGTGATCCGGTCGGTACGGCTCCCGCTCTTGAACGCCCGGAGTGCTTTAACAATATAGGCGGGTTCCTGGCCGTGCAATACCGGTGTAGCCAGGGCTAGTCCATCATTGCCATGACATGAGGCACACTGGCTTTGATAAAGCGCCGCCCCAGGCTCCTGAGCAAAGGTGATTGACCCCGGCAATATGGGGGCTAGCAGGACGATCAGCGCCATGCCTTTGCAGGTTCTCAAGCACCAGCTCGATTGCTTTACCATTGACATCGCACCTCCTCAAAGAAATGGGCGGGAAACAGATACTCAACCAACCGTCGCGCTCACCGTGACGCCCTGGCTTAAATAGGCCCTGGCATATCGGTGAGACTACCACTCCCATCGACACTAACACCACGTCACAGGTCATGCAGCAGCCGCTGCCTAACGCAGTCGTGAAGAGCCGACATCGTAAATCCCAACCCGCGGTATTGAAAGAGGGGCAAAAGAAAACCCCGCGGTAGCGGGGTTTTCGCAGTGCACCCAAGATCCTGGGGCAATTGGCAAGCTCAGTCCTGTGCGTAGGTAGCGGCTGTCTGGCTATCGAACTCGATCATTACACAGGGCTCATCACCGACAACCTGGGCCTGGTGGCCCGGTTTACATTCGTAGACATCACCCGGCGAGAGTGTTTCCGTGCTGCCATCCTCGTGGTGCACCAACAACTGCCCAGATTGCACTACCCCGAGGTGGTGCGCCTGGCAACTATCGGTCCCCACTACCGGAGCTATGCACTCCGACCAGACCCAACCGGGTTGGGCCGTAAGTCGTGCGACCTTGGTCGACCCAACATTGACAATCTCCATCGTGGTTTTTTCCGGGGCGCGGGTCTCATCGGGAGATGAAAAATCAATTTTGTGTACTCCTGTGGACATGCATTTCTCCTTTGTCGTATTAATGGATCAACGTCACTAAACCAGAATCATCTCTGGCGTCATAAACCTTCGCGGGTCAAGATTCCTGACCGGCCGGCAAATAAATACCTCGGACTTGGTCAGCAATAGATATGACAGATCCTACGTCTATCTCATGCAACAAATCGATTTTACTCCAAACACCTGATGCCATGAACGCTTCTTTAAAGCCGACGGCTTGCTCCACATTTTGAACATGCATTATCCCAAAAACGTCACTCGATCTCTGGATAAAGACCATATCAGTAGGCTCACTCCCTACGGCCTCACATACAACTTTTGCTGCAGTCTGATGCACCCATCATTACGATGGGCTTTGCGGCCCAAGGCCCGGACTATACAGAGCAGAAAACTTTGATGCGGCCCTTTGCCCGAAAGCATGAACTCTAAGACTGCAATAACCCGGCCTGAGTCCTGATGTTCAGACTCTTCTGTTGGGTGCCGCCTTATTGACAGTCAATTATTGAACAGGACATGTACCGCGCAATCAAGTTCATGCATCAGCACGTTGATGTACTCACCACCTTTGCGCTCTTCGAGCGCATCCAGTGCAAGTTGACGGGCAGTCAGATATTCGCCTGCCTCATCGTTATCAGTCTTTACTGCTTCATAGTAAGCAATATTTGCCTGTTTTGCGATCTCTGTGAGCCGGCAATTACACGCAAGATCGAGGTCATACATATCCAATAAAAAGTCGGAACTTTCTATCAGTGATAACTTCATGTTTCCCCCTTTAGTAATCTGATGCGTTCGTAGTCCGAGGACGCATTCGTGTATTTACGAGCTTGTGGTCCCGGTAGAGCGATTTACCCATTTTCTGAGTCACTCAGGCTATGAGCCAGATCAGAAAAGAGATAAAAAGGGGGTTTCCGATTTCCCAGTATGCTGCCAGGGAAATTTGGTAACGGTGGGAGTGGGCGAGGAGCTAGCGCTGGGCCAACACACTGTCTAGCGCATTTGCGAACGTCATTCGATCTTTCTTACTAAAAGCATCTGGCCCGCCGGTCTGCACACCACTACTTCGTAGCGAGTCCATAAAATCCCGCATGTTCAACCGTTGTCGAATGTTTTCTTTTGTGTACCTTTCGCCCCGGGGATTAAGGACAACGCACCCTTTGGCAACGAGTTCCGCAGCCAGGGGAATATCCTGCGTTATGACGATGTCACCTTTATTGGCATGCTCGACGATATAGTTATCGGCAACATCGAAACCCGCTGCGACCCGGACTGCATTGATATATATCGAACGGGGCGGCTCCAGTAACTGATTTGCCACCAGAGTCATGGGGGTCTTGGTTCTCTCAGAGGCCTTATACAGAATCTCCTTAACGGCTTTGGGTGACGCATCGGCGTCAACCCATATCCTCAGCTCAGTCTCCATCGTACACAGAAGCCGAAAGAGCCCTACTGAGTCCCATCATACGGTAGCGGATCATAGTCTTTTTTGAGCAATCAATTCGATAGGTGCGATGTGGTTTTCCGTTATCTGCCTGGCCACATTGTTAATTTTTTCAGCTGTTTGATCGCCCATCAGAATATGTAAACCCAGGGGCGGTGGCCCTTTAGCGCCAGCCATACGTGAACGCAGATCGGCGAAGAATGCCATTGCAAATTGGCGACGGTTGCGCTCACCCACGATTTCAAAGCCTTGGTTTTCGAGAGCCCCGCGGTATTCATCCGGTGTTCCGACTGCGCTCATCTGCGGTAACGAAGCCCAGGGTACCGGAAAGGTCAACTGACCTTCACCAACCTGCATCACATCGAAGATTCCAAGTCTTCCACCAGGTTTTAATACACGGCAGATCTCACCAACCAGCGTGCATTTATCTTCGATATTCATACCCACATGCAGCATATACGCAGCATCAAAACGCTCTTCTCCAAAGGGCATATCTATCGCACTGGCGCACTCAAGCTTTACTTGATCGGAAAGACCCACCCAGGAACACAATTCGTTACCGGTCTCGATGTATTCCGCTGTCAGGTCAATGCCTGAAACCCTGCTCCCATAAACTTGCGCGGTAAATCGCGCCGCTCCTCCGATACCACAACCGACATCCAGGACGTGGTCCGTCGATGCCAGTTGCAACTGGTCCACAAATTCCTGGGTGGCCTGGCGGCCGCCAATATGAAATTCGTCTACCGGGTTAAGGTCCTCAGCATTCACACTGGCGGGTGTTTTCCCCAGCTTTTCAATCCCAGCCTTTATCCTGTCCAGCACGTTGCCTTGCGCATAATGCGAAGTCAGTTGATCAGATGAGCGGTTTTGCATAGTGATGATCCTTTCCGGTTCGCCCGGCTAGGGATGGAGGCCCGCCGAGAATCGCTTTTTATAGTCAGAAATACGATATCAGCATGATAAAGGTTGCAACACCCATGAACACCGCGGGCAGAATTCTTCTCCCCAGTAAGAAGAATACAGCCAGCCCGGCAATAAAGCCCATGGTTCGAAAAATCAGGGGCGTTTGCACCAGGGGACCAATGGGCAAAAATATCATCCGTGCGATCAATCCCCCTAACATCGCATAAGAGACGCACGTAATCCATTGAAATACGGCGCCATCACTACTAACGCGTGAGGCAAATAGCACACCCATGCCACGCCATAGATAGGTCACACCGATAGCGCCTAATGTCAGTAAGATAAGGCCTGTAGTGGGCGAATCGATCATGACGCAGCTTCCGATTCAGGCCGTCTTCTGCTGATCCAGAATGCCAATGTACCCCCAAACGCACCGGTCAAAAGCAAATCCAGATCAGGCGCTATCAAATGGAACAGCATACCCATCGGGGCCCCAACCAGCAGCGCAACTGAGGCAGTACGGCTATGAACCCCCGCCAAAAGTACCGCAAAAAACAGCGGATTCATGAAGATCAATCCAAGCGCGATTGACCGGGGCATAAGTCCTACACCGACAAAGCCGACCATGGTGCCGATTAACCCCGCGACCATGCAGATGGAGGCGAACACAATGTAGTAACGCTGCCGCAGCTCTGGCGCAATCTGCGGGAAACGCCTGAGGCCTGCTGCCCAGGAATTGATCGACAGCATCTGCACCAGCAAAAACATCCACCCGGTCCGCGTAGCACGGCTTCGCATCAGCGGCATAAATGAAACCACCATCGGCAAAAAACGCGCGTTGGCCAGCGCGACCGCCAGGATTACAAAAAATGCCGAAGCACCGGCAACATGCATCTCGACAAGCGTCAGTTGACCGGGCAACCCCCAGATCCCCGCGGTTGCGGCCATTGCCATAGTAAGCGGTAGACCGCTTTCATGAACCAACGACCCAAACCCGGTCATACTCGCAAGCAGCGTGATGGCAGGAAAGCCGATCGCGTCTTTAACCGCGAGACGGGTCACCTCCCTGTACTCGCTAAACATCGTTTGTCGCGGCCAAGGTAGCGTTTAGATTCAAGAAGGGCTCGTTTTTCTGCACCATCGGTGCGGGTTATAGTGTCTAGCCCTGCTCTGGGCAAAAACTGCAGATCTATTCGGTAAGAAGGCAGGATAATTGTAATTCAGTCACACGTTGTTTTCTTCGACTGTTATCGAGACCTCAATTCCATTCGATTTAATTCAGCCACTAAGGATGGAAACCTAGGCTACCCATTTATCTAGTCCCGCTCAAAAGCGCCCCGATTTGAAATCACGCACCGCCTGCTCGATCTGCGCTCTTGTATTCATCACGAACGGTCCATAGCGCACAATAGGCTCATTCAAAGGCTGGGCAGCAACAAGCAGAAAACGTGATCCCGAGCCACCGGCATTAAACTGCACACGATTTCCCTCGCTCAAAACCCCAAGCTGCGCAGCAACTAGCGTGCTTCTTTCCTGATCGGCGATCACATCCACTTGGCCCTGGATAACAAAGATAAATGCCGCATGCTGCTCATCGGTTGATTCCTTAAGTTGTGCGCCAGGGGAAAGCGCGACATCAAGGTATAACGGACGGGTTGCAATCCCGCTTACCGGGCCACTGATACCCCCGCTGGTGTGTCCGGTAATTACCCGGATTACAACGCCGTCTCCTCTTTTCTCCACTGGGACCTGGGACTGTGGATATTCGTGATAGGCGGGCTCACAGTATTTTTCGGTAGCCGGTAAATTAACCCAAAGCTGAAAACCTGCCAGTCGACCGTTCTCTTGCTCTGGCATCTCGGAGTGCACAATACCCCGGCCCGCGGTCATCCATTGGACCCCGCCAGCTTCGATAACGCCATTATGCCCAGCGCTATCCTGGTGGCGCATCTTGCCGGCAAGAAGATAAGTGACTGTTTCAAACCCTCTATGGGGGTGCGACGGAAACCCCGCGAGGTAATCATCGGGATTATCGGACTCGAAAAAATCCAACAGCAAGAAAGGATCCAACTCGCTGAGCGACTGCGACCCTATGTAACGGGTCAGACGCACACCCGCCCCATCGGAGGTTGGCTGCCCCGGGATGACCCGATCGATTTTCCGGTACCTTATGTCAGGATCTATTGGAGGCGCATCTGACGTCATACTAACCACTCCCTTTAGACTGAGCAGGAAACAATCTTTAACATTGATTAAATCTCAATTCCGGGGAAGAACTGAGTTATGGGGCCTATCGGGACAATCCCGGCGGGATTGATCGACGTATGGCTCTGATAACAATGATTTTTGATGTGCTCCATATTCACAGTCTTCACAATGTCGGGCTGTTTATAAAGATTGGCTGCAAAACTGCAACGATAACAGCAAACAATGGTGATCACCTATGTGAAGCAGCGCTCGCCGGACGCGGGATTGTCGTATCGCCGACTTTCGTTGCGGGGCAAAAATTAAAGCGAGACATCTTATTGAAGTATTACCCCGATATACGATACCTGCAGTAGCCACCTAAGCTGTCTACCCCGGGCCCGGTTTCGCTCCAAACGCGTTCGGATTTTTATCAATTTCCTGGCAACTCAATTTGGTGACACGCCCTATTGGGATAGTTTCTAATGGTCAATCCGAAAAACAGGCAGAACCAATGTTTAAATACTACGTGATTATCGAATAAAGTTACCCAGTTCGAATCAAAAACAGATAAGCCATGAAATCAAGTGACATTCCTCAAAATGCCGTCGAATATGGAAGTTATGACTACATCATCATCGGCGCGGGATCCGCAGGATGTGTGCTTGCATACCGGCTTGGAGAAGATCCAAGTGCTCGCATTCTGGTATTGGAAGCCGGCGGTAGCGATAAATCACTCATTGTTTCAATGCCTGCCGCGCTATCCATTCCGATGAATACCAAACGATTCAACTGGGGCATGAAAACCGAACCCGAACCCGGACTTGATGGCCGGGTGTTGAATTTGCCTCGGGGCAAGGGGCTAGGTGGTTCGTCCTCGATTAACGGGATGTGTTATGTGCGCGGCAATCCCATGGACTACGAATTGTGGAGCGCGCTTGGAGCAGATGGATGGCACTGGGAAAACGTGCTCCCCTATTTTCAGCGAGCCGAGACTGTGCAAGGGGGTGGCGAGTTGCGCGGCACTACCGGACCTTTGCAAATCACACGCGGAACCGAAACCAATCCGCTTTACCAAGCATTTATTAGAGCGGGCGCCCAGGCCGGCTACGCGGTGAGCGCCAACATGAACGAGCGCCAACATGAGGGCCTGGGACCAATGGAGATGTCGGTTGGTAATGGTAAACGATCCAGTACGAACACTGCCTATCTAAGCAAAGCCGTTCAGCGCGGAAATGTCCGGGTGCAATGCCATACAACAGTGGAGCGAATCCTGTTTGATCAAAACCAGGCGGTCGGTGTGTTATTCAAACGTGGCGACAAGATGCATGTAGCCCGTATCGGGCGCGAGGTTATTCTCAGTGCGGGATCGATCATGTCTCCTACGGTCTTAAAACGATCTGGTATCGGACCAAGCGATGAGCTTCGCGATCATGAGATAGCGGTCGTCTCCGATCACTCAGAGGTCGGAGAGAATCTGATGGATCACCTGGAACTCTGGGTGCAACAGGAGTGCCTCAAACCGATCTCGCTATACAGCTACATGAACTGGTGGGGGAAAGCCAAAATCGGTATGTGCTGGTTATGGTCGAAAAAAGGTCTCGGTGCGACGAACCACTTTGAGAGTGGTGGCCATATTCGCAGTCGTGCCGGCATCGTATACCCAGACATTCAGTATCATTTTTTGCCCATAGCTATCTCCTACGATGGTAAAACAGCTGCTGCAGCGCATGGTTACCAGGTGCATGTCGGCACCAAAAGATCCAAGAGCCGCGGCTGGGTGAAACTGCGTGATCGTCATTCTGGCAGCCTACCCAAAGTTCGCTTCAACTATATGACGCACGAGGATGACTGGATAGAAATGCGGGCCTGCATTCGGCTGACCCGTGAAGTGTTTCAGCAAGAGGCATTGGTGCCCTACCGGGGTCGAGAACTCGCACCAGGGGATGATTGCCAATCCGACGACGCGCTAGATCAATTTATTAAGGATACGACTGAAAGTGCCTGTCACCCCTGTGGAACCTGCCGGATGGGCAACGACACCAGCGCGGTGGTCGATCCCGATTGTCGGGTAAAGGGCGTCACAAATCTTCGGGTCATCGACAGTTCGATTATGCCCCAGGCTACTGCCGGGGACTTGAATGGCCCAACCATCATGCTGGCTGAGAGAGCCTCCGATCTGATACGCGGAAAAACTTTGCCTGCAGCAACCATTGCTCCAATATTAGCGGACTCCAATTGGGCAACGGTGCAGCGCTCACCAACTATCCATAAAGACTTTGCCTCGGACCGTGAAGGCCTGCGCAAGATATTGCTTGAGAATGCTCAATCCTGATTGACCCATGAGGGCTTGTATCGCCCTGAACACCGCTAAGTTCGGCCAGAAGCTCGCAGGCAGCAAAGAGGTGGCTGGCAACGTAATGACCCACGGGGCTTTTTTGGGGAATTGATATATGAAACTGATTTACACGGACGATCACCGTGAACACGCTGGCGCCAAGGAAATGCGCTATGACCAGATGATCCCCATGTCCGAGAATCCCCAGCGAATGGATCTGATAATTCAAGGGCTTGCTGATGCTGGGTTTCAGGATATCGTCAAACCCGAGTTATTCCCGGATGATCCTATTTATGCGGTTCATGACCCCGGCTTCGTCAGATTTCTTGAAGTCGCCTACCCACTGTGGGAAAAGGAATTTGGACCCGGCGGGTTTGCGACAGCTTATACCTTCGGGATGCGAGGGATGGACCAGGCCCCCAATGAATCAGTCCATTCCATGCTTTCCTGTTACACCTTCGATGTCTGCGTACCGATCGTAGCGGGAACCTGGAACGCAGTGCGTTCTGCAGTTGATGTCGCGCTTACCGGCAGTACACAAATAACAGCGGGAGACAACGCTGTTTTTTCCTTATGTCGTCCACCGGGACATCATGCATCTGGTGACCTGGCGGGAGGATACTGTTATCTGAATAATGCTGCGATCGCTGCCCAGTACTATCTCGATGCAGGAAGTGATCGCGTCGCCATTCTCGATGTTGATTACCATCACGGCAATGGCACTCAGCGCATCTTCTACGAACGAAGTGATGTGCTCTACCTGTCTTTACACGCCCGTCCCGAAGATGAGTATCCCTTCTTGATGGGATACGCTCAGGAAACCGGCGCACTCGAGGGTGAGAATCACAATATAAATCTGCCGATGCCGCTGGGAACAGGCTGGCACGATTACAGCAAAGCCTTGCAACACGCGATTGGCCAGCTCGACACCTACCGGCCGGATGTGCTGATCGTGTCGCTTGGCGTCGACACCTACAAGGACGATCCGGTCGGGGGTTTCGCGCTTGAAAGTGAGGATTACCTGAGGATAGGGGAAATAATCGCGCAAGCCGGGGTGCCAACCCATTTTATCCTGGAAGGCGGGTATGCAATGGCAGCCCTTGGCCTGAACGTTGGAAACGTCGTAACTGGGTTTGAGGCTTAATACCCAGATCTCTAACCTGGGACCACCGGATTAAAATCCCGGTAAGATGGCCTCCTGCCGGCTGGCCTAACTGTCGCTGAGGCGAATCATCATCTTTAGTTGCGCCGCGAAAAATAACCCGTGCAGTTTGCCAATTGTTGCGCACGGGGGTTCCCTCATACGCCCCTGTCCGTTAGAGTACCACCGCCAAATAAAAGCGCCTATTTGAGAAGGGGCATCCAATTTATAGTGGGTAACGAACGCGTCCGTAGAGAGTACCTCAGCGAGGACGAGGACCTCTCGCAACAGCAGTATTTTGGAGAACGGGTTGTCACCACAGTCCGTTTTTCTACCGACCCAAGAGACATCGGCTGGGTGCGCGAAAATGTTCCCTGTCAGGCAGCTTGCCCGGCCGACACTAATATCCCTGGTTATATCCGCACCATAGTCGAGGGCCGCTACGGCCGCTCCTACGAACTCAACCGCATTGCCAATGTCCTGCCCGGCGTACTCGGCCGGATATGCTCTCGCCCCTGCGAGCCAGTCTGCCGTCACGGCTGGCCAGGCAACGGCAAACCCGTAAGCATCTGTCACCTGAAACGATCAGCCGCTACTCTCAAGACCGAGAGTCACCGGATCAGCGAGCATCTCTACACTCCGACTGGCCGGCGGGTTGCGATCATTGGTGGCGGCCCTGCCGGTATCGCCGCCGCTCACGACCTGTCAATACTCGGTCATAGTGTCACTATCTACGAGCGCGAGGCCCGGGCCGGCGGCATGCTGCGCTACGGCATCCCCCAGTTTCGCCTGCCGCGCGATATTCTGGATATCGAGGTGCAAAACGCCACCCGGATGGGGGTAACAGTGCAAACCGGTGTCACTGTAGGCAACGGCGAAGGTGAGGTGCCACTTTCTGACCTGATGAGCCAGTTTGACGCAGTACTGCTTGCCACCGGTTGCATGGCAGCCATGCCGTTGCCGCTACGCGATCAGGAGACCGATCAGGACCTCGTAGCACAACTGCCAAATGCAGAATATGGCCTGGATTTCCTGCTCGACCTGCACCGGGGTAAACCAAAGACTGTTGGGCAGCGGGTAGCCGTAGTGGGTGCCGGCTTTACCGCGCTGGACTGCGCACGGGTCGCTCGGCGCCTAGGTGCTGAGACCGTCAGTATCCATATTCGCACCAGCGAGAATTACATCCCGGTTATGGACGAGGAGATTCTAGAAGCTAAGCGTGAGGGAATTCCGATCCGCGGCCTGCGCACCCCGGTCGCACTAAAGATTGATGACAATGGCGTAGGCACCGACATCTGTTTTGTTCAGAACCGGCTTGGTGGCTGGCGAGCCAACGGCCGGCGTGAGGCGATTCCGATTCCCGGCTCCGAATTCACGGAGCCCTTCGACACGCTGCTGGTTGCCATCGGCCAGCGCACGGTAAACGACTACCTCGACGTGCCCGTCGAACTCGATCGCTGGGGCAATATTCATACCGGTGAAGACGACATGAGTTCAGTCAAAGGACTGTTTGCTACCGGCGATTTTGTCAGCGGTGCATCTACCGTGATTGAGGCCATCGGCCACGGACGAGAGACTGCGGTCAAACTGGACAGCTGGCTCATGGGGCGGGTGCGCCAGCATAAGGTGGTGCGTATCGAGCCCGTAGACAAGCCTGTGCGCGAACGCCAGTTCGACTTTATCGAACAACAGGACATGCCCACCGCTGCCGTTAACGACCGCTTCGGTCAAATGAATACTGAGGTCGAACAGGGGCTCGATGCCGACCAGAGCCTCGAGGAAGCCAAACGCTGTTACCTGTGTTATCTAAAGTATGAGATCGATGTCGATAATTGTATCTATTGCCGTGCCTGTATTGAGGTAGCGCCAAGGGATTGTATTAAGCTGGTCGAGGGCGTAGAGATCAACGATGACGGCACCTACGGAGAACTGGAGGAGACCAGGGTGTGGCGTGATGCGGCAGCAATCTGGATCGACAATGACGAGTGCATCCGTTGTGGGGCCTGCTACAAAGTCTGCCCGACCCGCTGCATATCGATCACTAAGAACGAGATCATTACCCAGGATATCTGATCCATGACCTCATCCACGCATCATGTAGTTCTGGGAAATGGTATCGCGGGTAACCATGCAGCCAGTGTCATTCGCGAAAGGGAACCCGATGCACGGATTACCCTCGTTTCGGCCGGCGCATTGCTCTTTTACAACCGCTACGATCTGCCGAACGTCTTTCGGGGCCGCCAACACTGGGTGGACTATCTGGTTCACCCACCCGAGTACTACGAGTCAAGGAACATCACCCTGCGACGCAAAACCCAGGTAACCGAGCTCGACACGCGCACCCAGACCCTGTCTCTGGCGCACCGGGAAACATTGCACTACGACAAATTGCTGATCGCAACCGGCGGTCACGCCTACATTCCCGAACGGCTACTCGACTACACCAAGCTGATGCTCGGCTTTCACAATTTCATCGTCGCCATGCAGGTTCAAAAATCAGTGCGCAAAGGAGGCACCGTGATCATGCTTGGTGGGGATGTCATGGGTATTGATCTTGCCCGCACTATTATTGCTACTGGCCATCGTGTGATCCTGGTACTGGACCCGCGTACGTTCTGGCCACACGACGTCACTCCAAGCGATCGGGTGAAATACCTGCAAGCACTTACCAACATGGGAGTAGAAGTACAGGACTCCGGCAGGGTCGAACGTATCGAGATGATTAACGGAACGGGGTCCGGCCGGCGGGTCTTTCTCGAAAACGGCGGGCATATCCGCGGCGATGTTGTCATGCCTTTTTACGGCATTGTACCGACGGTCGATTTTCTAGCTACCTCCGGTATTGATATGGAGCGTGGCATCCTGGTCAACCCCCAGTTGCAGACTGTCCGGGACAATATCTGGGCGGCTGGCGATGTCTGCCAGATCTGGTCTGCCGAACACAATGCCTACCGTTTCTTCTACGGTTACCGTAACGTCAAGACTATGGGTGAGGTCGCCGCCCACAACATGACCGGCAAACAGGCGACTTTCACATCCACCGTAAATGAAAAACTGGTAGTCAACCGTGACGGCTCGTTGTACTCACCATTCTGGGAGCACGACTGACGTGGCGTACCACACCGACATCCAGATCTCGATCTGCGGTTCTGCCGGCGACGGCACGATCGCCGTGGGCGATATTTTCAAGCGGGCCATGGCCCACGTCGGCTACCGGGTCATCGCCTTTGACCAGTATCCGGCTGAAATTCGCGGTTTCGGCAAATGCATCGCACGCACCCGCGTAGCGACCAGCCGGGTGTACTCAATGAAAGGGTATTCCGACGTACTGGTATCGCTCAATGACATGCATGCCATTCCGCACGTGGGTGAAGTCCGTAATTACGGGGCACTCATTTACGATTCTGCACCGATGAGCGCGGTCGCTGAGGGCGCCCATATCTCCGGCCACCTGAAACCGGGGCATATACCCTATGCGCTTCCCATGCGGGAGGTGTCAGAGTTGGCTACCGGGGCCAATCGATCGCGTAACTTTGTCGCACTGGGCTTTGTCGCAGGCCTGTATCAACTGCCACAGGATGCCTTTCACCATGCCATTGCTGCCAAGTTCGAATCCAAAGCGGCCGCGGTGACCAAAAGCGCGCTGGCTGCGTTCGATTCGGGCTTTGAGGCCGGAGCGGCCAGCTACCAGTTTGATGATGTGCGCATAGAGGCGCCAAGGGGGCGCAAGAACGCTCACGAGGCGCGCATGATGACGGGTAACGGCGCCATCGTACAGGGCTGCCTGGATGCAGGTATCGAAACCTTTTTTGGCTATCCGATTACCCCAGCTACCGGGATCATGGAACGCCTCGCCGTAGAAATGCCCCGACGCGGCGCGCGGCTAGTACAGACCGAAGACGAGATCGCAGCGATTTCGGCGGCCATCGGCGCCGGTTACGCCGGATCCCGGGCCGCTACCGCTACCTCCGGACCTGGCTTATCTTTGATGACAGAGATGATGGGTCTGGGGGTAATGGCTGAGGTGCCGGTGGTGATCTTTGTTTCCCAGCGTGGCGGACCCAGCACCGGCTTGCCAACCAAGACGGAGCAGTCCGATCTCAACCTTGCGGTTTGGGGTGGCCACGGAGATGCCGGACGGATCGTCCTCGCACCCACCAACGTTGAAGGCTGCCGCCGCTGTGCCGGCCGCGCTTTTGAGTTAGCCGAGCAATTTCAGGTCCCGGTCATCGTTCTGGTCGACCTATACCTCTCGAATCGCTACGAGACCGTATTCTTGCAGGATGAGAATGAGTTTCTGCCCAAAGACTGGAAACAGACAGCAACGCCTCGGGCCGGCTACCGCCGCTATGAACTCACGACCGATGGCGTCAGCCCACGCTGCATTCCAGGCGAAGTGGGCGGTATCCATACCGCCACTGGGCTGGAACATGATGAATACGGCAACCCCAGTGACAGCGCCCGCACGCACACTCTGATGACTGAAAAAAGGCACGAAAAACTGCAGGCGGCGATTAAGCACCCTGGCATCAACTTTACTAAGCGTTTCGGGGATAGCGGCAAAGTTGAGGTCGGCCTGTTGACCTGGGGATCGACCTTCGGTGAGGCGCTCGAAGCGATGCTGCTGGCGCAAAAAGAAGGTATCCGCTGCGCGGCGATGAAAGTCGTGATGCTGTCACCCTTCCCCGTTCGGCCAGTACTGCGCTTTTACAAAGACTGCCAGCAGATTCTCGTTCCCGAGCTGAACTATACCGGCCAATTCGCTAAGCTCCTCTCTGGTGAAATCGTTTTACCAGTCACTCGGATCAGCCATACCACCGGTGCACCCCTTGACGTCAGCACTCTGCTCGAAGCGATCCGCAAGGCTGCCCGCAAACACCGGCGTCAACACAACACAACCTGACGCTCAGCCGAGACCAAACACCATGATTCCCCAACAGCCTGTATATCTCGAAGACAAGGTTGACGAAATCCGTCAAAGTGGGCGCCTGGACTATCGTTCCCAGGCACTGCCGACCTGGTGCCCTGGCTGTGGCTACTACAGCGTAACTGAGGGGCTGGCTGACGCCCTCAATGACCTGCAGATCCAAAAAGAGAATACCGTTATTGTGTCTGGCATCGGCTGCGCGTCACGCTTCCCTTTCTTTATGGACACTTACGGTTTTCACACCCTGCATGGCCGTGCACTCCCGGTTGCCACCGGTATCAAGGTAGCTAACGAGAAACTCACGGTTGTTGCTATCGGCGGTGACGGTGATGGATTCGCCATCGGTGGTGGCCACATTCCTCACGCCGCCCGACGCAACGTCAACATCACCTACATTCTGTTTGATAACGGCATCTACGGCCTGACCAAGGGTCAGGTATCGCCGACCTCGGCCATCGGCTTTACAACCTCAACCTCGCCTTTTGAAAACCGCGATGCCCCACTTAACCCGCTATTGATGCTGTTGTCCTATGGTGCAAGCTGGGTCGGTCAAACCTATGCCGGCTGGCCACATCATCTCGCCGGCCTGGTCCGACAGGCACTCGAACATCCGGGTTTTTCCTATCTGCACGTGCTGTCACCCTGTGTCACTTTCGACAAGACCGACCGCACCTACCAGAACCTCGATCTGGCCGTACGTGAACTGGATAGCGACCACGACAGCTCTGATCTAGCGCTTGCCATGCAGGCGGCTACCGATACCAGTACCCCGGCACTCGGCCTTTATTACACCAGCCAGCGAGAAACTCTGGGGCAGGCCCTGGATCAGGTTGCACTCCGGGCAGGTGCAGCGGCAGAAAATGCCCCCCTTGGATGACTCTGTGCATTTGTTCGAGAAATAATCAGTTAACTCTTTTTACATCAGCCATTCCGAATGAAATGGCCTGTTGAATAAGGCAGTTGCTGCGCAATTCAACACCACCATTTCTCAGGCCCTCGCAAGTGGCTGAAATATGGTAGGCCGTGCAGAGATCGAACCTGCGACCAGCTGATTAAAAGTCAGATGCTTTAACCCACAGAAACACTGCTATTGTAGCGTGGTGTAACCCGCATTTTGTGCGGCCCATTGCTTTTTTGTTTGCAACTCTTTTCGCTCTTTTGTTTCAGTTATCAACCTGTTTTATGGGATGACAATGGAGCCACTCTTATTGGCTTGTTGCGATAAAACTTTTGGGTTGTTGATGTTGATGCATGACCCAATCTTTTTGAGGCTGTCTGTAAGTCATCTTCAGACCCCACCAAGTTTCTGGGTGAGCACTCTGAGAACGTTAGAATGATTTTGTCTCTAAATATTTTCATCTACCCTGCTCTTAAATGGATATCATGGAACTGTATTATCATGAGTCCCTATTTGTTCCATGCCAGATGAATAACAATCGATGGAAATTGTTTCCTTTCGACGTGCTGAGCTAAACGATGATGAGCTGATTAGCCGCTGGTTCCATTCGCCCCATGTAAGCGAATTT
>MPLX02253124.1_pt1 | contig 18790 bp, 19 predicted proteins | sample 1617341 | NCBI WGS metagenome assembly MPLX02 (sample SAMN05944804, study PRJNA350692) | marine metagenome | biome: marine; feature: ODZ; material: water; isolation source: 120 m water sample filtered on 0.2 um supor filter | place: Pacific Ocean | collected 2012-04-08 | depth 120m m | reverse complement strand
GCATCATGAACGCCGACATTGGCAATAGCCCTGCGATAGCGCCTAGCAAGCAACTATACTGTATTCTGCATCAACTTAGCCCCGTTCCTGGCTGGCGCATCCAATCTAGGTCCCGTTTATGTCCAGCAGACTCCCCCTGCAAAGCGGTCACATTCTTAAAGGCTACACCATCGGCGAAGTACTCGGCGGGGGTGGCTTCAGCCTGGTATACCTCGCGAGCAGCGAACTGCAACGCAGCAAAGTCGTCATCAAGGAATACTGTCCGCAGGATCTGGTGACCCGCCAGGCCGACGGTGCCATCGAGCCGAATACCCCACTGGCACAGACCCCGTTTCGACGGGGGCTTCAGCGCTTTCGCGAGGAAGCCCAGAGAATGAGTGAGGTCCGCCATCCTAATGTCATCAGCGTCAGTGAACACTTCGAAGCAAATAACACGCTGTACATGGTGATGGCCCACGAGTCGGGACGCGACCTGCGCTGGTTTATCAAGAAACTCGCCGGCCAGTTGGACTGGGATTTTCTGCAGCGGGTTTTTCCACCTATTGGCGAGGGGCTTTGGCGCATGCATCAGCACGGGGTTGTGCACCTGGACGTCAAACCTGCAAATGTGCTGCTTCGTACCAGTGGTCAGCCGCTGCTGCTGGATTTCGGCGCAGCACAGACCCTGGGTGATGAAGGTGACTTCGGCTCCTTCCAGACCCTGACCCATGGATTCGCTCCGCCTGAGCAGTACCTGGATGGCAAGTTGGGCACCTGGACCGACATTTACGGCCTTGCTGCCACCATGTACAACTGTATTACCGGCTCATCCCCAGCCCCGGCACTGAAACGCCGTGAGGGGGTGACACTGGAAAAGCTCACTGTATCTCGGACCGGCGCATATCCCTATACCCTGCTGAAAACACTCGAAGCCGCATTGTCACTCGATCACAGCGAGCGCCCGGCTGATATGGGTACTTTTCTATCGCTTGCTTTTGGCGGCGCTGGTGAGTCCGCTGAGTGATCCCCATAGAAATAGCGGCTGTTTCGCTGCCGTCAACGCCTGCCACGCTGGTGACAAGCCCTAACTGCTCTGGCCAACCAGCTTGAGGGTTTTGCCGGTCCCAAGGGCAAACCATACCGCTTTGGGACGATAAATTTTTACAACGGTTTGAAAGCCTGTGCAGGCAACCAGGTGACCAATGCCGGGAAAACAAACACCAGAACCAAGGCGATCAGTTGCAGCACGATAAAAGGCACTACGCCGCGGTAAATCTCTACCAATTTCACTTCCGGCGGGCATACCCCTTTGAGATAGAAGAGCGCAAAACCCACCGGCGGCGTTAGAAATGAGGTCTGTAAGGTGACCGCAACCAACAACGCAAACCAGGTCAAACTGGGATAATCAACAACGCCGTAACCACTAACCGGCAGGTCAAGGCCCGCAACCACCGGCCCCAGCAGGGGCAATATGATCAAACTGATTTCGATCCAGTCAAGAAAAAAGCCCAGTAAGAAAATCACGGCCAGCACAAAAATAATCAACCCATAAGGGCCAAGCCCTAATCCTGTCAACGCACTTTCAATCAGTTCATCACCGCCGCATTCGCGCAGCACCAGAGCGAATATCGTCGCACCGACAAAAATCGCAAAAATATAGGCGGACGTATTCATGGTGTTGACCACCACGTCTTTAAGGACTTTCCAATTTAAGTTCCTGTAAAAAGCAGCGATCAACGTCGCCCCCAGTGCACCAACGCCGGAAGCCTCTGTCACGGTCGCGATTCCCATAAAAATTGACCCCAACACCATCAAGATCAGCACGGCGGGCGGGAGGATATCGATTAAGGCCCGCACTACGTCTTTCAGATTCGCTTCTGTGTGGTCCGCAGCCAGTGGCGCTTTATCGGGAAAAATCTTGCAGTACCCCAGGATAAACACAATATACAGCCCACCGAGAATCAGGCCCGGGAAAACCGCCCCCATGAACAAATCCAGAATCGGGATCGCCAGTTGATCCCCCATGATAACCAGCATGATCGAAGGCGGAATCAAAATGCCAAGGCAGCCCGAGGCGGCTACGGTTCCCAGCGCCAGGGGTTTATGGTAGTTCTGCTTGAGCATGATCGGCACCGACATTACGCCCAGCAACACCACTGAGGCGCCGATAATACCGGTCGAGGCGGCCAGAATGATGCCGATCAATGTGACCGTGACCGCAAGCCCACCCTTTATGTTCCCAAAAAGTTTTTGCATCGAATGCAGCATTTTCTGGGCAATACCGGATTTATCGAGCATCAGGCCCATGAAGATAAACATCGGCAATGCGATCAATACCCAGTTGTCCATGATGCCGAAGATGCGGCCTACCAGCAGACCCAGCGTGTTGTAGTCCAGGCCTGTCATGGTCCAATCCATGACATTATCGGTCCACCAGGCTACCCCGCCAAAAATGATGCCGACGCCGGCCAGCACCCAGGCAACCGGAAATCCTGTGAACAACAAAGCGATGAACGACACAAACATGCCGATCACGAGGTAATTTTCTGCGGCGAAATTCATGAGCCGGTGCCCTCCCGAGTCGACACGTCTAAGTCCTTTAATTGAGGAGTAAGCATCCGCTGCATCAGGGACGCCCGAGCAGAGACCGTCTCTTTCATTTCCTTGCCGTGATGCAACAACAGTGCTGTCTCCTGGATGAGGCGGGCAAGTGCGGCAATTATCATCAGCAACATTGACAACGGAATCACCGATTTGATAATCCAGCGGTAGGGAAGACCGCTGGGGCTTTGCGAGGATTCGTTGTGGGTAAAGGAATACACCGCATAATCAAAGCTAAAATCCAACATGATCAAAAGAAACGGCATCAGCAAGAAAATAATGCCGAAGATTTCAAAAAAATGCTGGAGCCGTTTCGACATCGCCATGTGGATGATATCGATGCGGATATGACTGTTATTAGTGATGGCGTAAGCCAATCCGAACATGAACGGTACCGAATACAGGTGCCACTCGAGTTCCTCCATGGGTACCAGCCCCCACCCCAGAAGCAGCCCGTTGCGATGAAATCCATAACGCAGGATGACTGTCGTCAGGATAACGATGATCAGGGCGACGTTCAGCCATGCAACCGCCCCAACAAGCCGCTTTATAAATCTATTGAGCAGTTCGGTGATCGGTACCTGATGGGTCTCGCCGCTAATGACATTCGCCATAAAAACCTCTTTCCGATAGGGGGAAGAAAAGCAATATAACTTACTTAAAAAATTTATGCCTCAGGCCGAAAAAGGCCTGCCCCAAAAAGCAAACCCGCGGCAAATGCCGCGGGCTGCTATTAGGTCAACAACTAACGCTTAATCGCGCGAGGTTCCTGGACGCGGCAGGTATGCCCACTTATTCCAGATTGCATAGTTTGCACGGAACTCCTGCAGATCATCCCAGATCTCCTTGAAGCCTGGATCTTCGGCAATCGCCTCGGCAACGACTTCATCCCACTTTGTTGAAAACGTACCCAACATCTCGTCTGACCAGTACTTATTCACGGTACCGGCAGCGGCGTTTTCTTTCATGGTATCGAACTGCATTGCCTCGCCCATCGCCAGCGCGTCGGTCATAACCGCTTTGCAGGCAAGCTCGACAATCGTACGCTGCCCTTCGTTCATGACATCGTTCCAGATATTCTTGTTGACGATTAAATCGAACAAGGTCGCAGGCTGATGCCATCCGGGGAAGTAGTTGTACTTGAGAATCTTATTGATACCCAATCGCTTATCAATGGCGGGCATCGAGAACTCGGTGGCGTCGATGGAGCCTTTCTGCAGGGCAGGGACGATCTCACCGCCGGGAAGCTGAGAGGTCGATACGCCCAGTTTCTCCATAACCAGGGCGCCCAAACCAAAGAAGCGCATGCGCAGGCCCTTCAGATCGGCAGGCGAATTGATTTCTTTAGAGAACCAGCCAGAGGTCTCGGGTGCAATAATGCCGCACGGAATAGACTGCACGTTAAAGCCGGCATCATCATATGTCTTTTGCCACAAGGTACGGCCGTTGCCGTAGTAAACCCAGGCCAGAAACTCTGGCGCATCGGGACCAAAAGGCACTGCTGAGAATATCGCGCCCTTCTTGCCGAGTTTTCCCTGGTTGTAACCCGGGGTTGTGTACCCGGCCCCAACCTGCTGCTTGGACACGGCTTCCAACATCTCTTTGGGTGGTACCAGTTTGCCTGGCTCGTAAATCTTCATCTTCATATCAGAGCCGCTGATGGCATTGATATGCTTTGCGATCCATGCGGGCGAAGTACCTAACGCAGGTAAGCTGGTCGGAAACCAGACCGGCACCTTCAGCACCACCTTACCGGCATAGGCAGGGGATGCGATCAGTGCCAATGAAATGACGCTGGCGACCCCCAGTGTAGATAGTATTTTTTTCATGTTCGTCTCCTGTTAGTGGTCCTCCTGGCCGTGATCCTATCGACGACCTGTAGGAGGTTTCCATCCGTTCACGGTTGGTTTTCTAAATGAATGTTTCCGCATCTTCAGGACCATCGTGGTCGGCAGGAAACGATTTTTTTATAAAACCCACAACTTTTTAAGGCTTACTTTGAATTATTTCCCCAATAAACCCTTTATCCAGCAGGGTCAGTGAACTATCTTGAGGATCTCTGGTCAAGCCAACGGAGCAAAGAAACAGATACCACCAGCGGCTGGCACACAGTTGCGAAAAGATGGTATCGCCTGAATCGAAAGAAACAGTCAAAAAAGGGCGGATAAAAGGGGTTTTGACAATTTCTGACTCAGTGGTAGAGTAGCGCCCTCGTTGGTCATACCAAATAACCAGTCTACTATGAATCGAGAGCGTGTTTCGGACTCCGTGGTTCGACAGGTCGAGCAGTTAATCCTGGAGGGCGCGTTAAAGCCCGGCGATCGGCTACCTGCGGAGCGCAAGTTTGCCGCCCAACTGGGTGTCTCGCGGCCCTCGCTGCGCGAAGGACTGCAGATCCTTTCGGCCCGCGGCCTGCTGATTACCCGCCGTGGCGGTGCGACCGAAGTCACCGAAAGCCTCAATCCCGCGCTGGAGAATCCGCTACTGGAGTTGATCAGTGCCTCAGCTGATGCACAGGAAGATGTCATGGAGTTACGCCACGCCATCGAGTCGATGGCGGCATACCACGCTGCTGCCCGACGCACTGAAACGGATATCGAAGTGCTGCGTACTTCCTATAAGCGGATGATTGTCTCGCATGGTGAAGCTGATGCCATACAAGAAGCCAAGGCCGATGCAGATTTTCACCTGGCTATCGGTGAAGCTTCCCACAACGTCGTTCTGGTGCATGTGATGCGCAGCCTGTTCTCACTCTTGCGCCGCAGTATTCACTACAACCTGGAGAACCTGTACCAGCGGCCTGATAACTTCAAGCACCTGCGCGACCAGCACTATCACCTGATGAATGCGATTTTGGATGGCGATCCGGAGGCGGCCAAGGCGGCGTCGGATAATCACATCGACTATGTCGAGAGAACCCTGCAGGATATGAATATCCGGCGGCGGCGTGAAGCCCGTGCCCACCGCAGGGCAACTGGCCTGGTTCTATCCTGATCGACCGTTCAGTAGTGATGCCCGGCCATTCTTTTTTGAGGAACGCAGCCTACTTCGCCTAATATTGGTTGACTAGTCACAGCGTCCGGCACTTTTTCTTGTATATGTATGCCAGTTTTAATCGTCAGCTTATTTGAGCATTAATGGGATTCCGGGTGCCCCGGTCTTAACGCAATCATGTTACGAAACGCACCGATGCTTTTTCTTTTGTTGTCGGGGGCATGGCTACTGCTGTCGGGACATTGGTCAGCGATGCTGCTGGGACTGGGCTTAGTATCGGTCATCGCCGTAGTGCTGCTCTGTGTGCGTCTGAACATTCTGGATAGCGAAGGCTTGCCGTTAAAACAGGTTCCTGGCCTCGTGGGTTACCTGCCCTGGCTGATCGGCCAGATTGTCAGCGCCAGCCTAGACGTAACACGGCGCATCCTGAACCCGCACCTGCCGATCAGCCCTACCATCCTCCATGTCGACGCCACGCAGCGCAGCGCGGTGGGTCGGGTCAGTTACGCCAACTCCATTACGCTGACGCCCGGGACGATCTCGCTGGATGTCGCTGACCACCAGATTGAAGTCCATGCCCTGACGGAAGATGCGGCACAAGAGTTGGCTCAAGGCGAAATGGCTCGGCGCGTATGTACCCTGGAAGGCAAGTCATGTTGACGCTGACCAGCATTGCACTGCTTGTGACCATGGTGCTGGCTTTGATCCGGGCAATTAAAGGACCCACGGTCTATGACCGGATTCTGGCTTCGAATACCTTGGGTACTAAAACTGTGCTGATGATCGCTGTGTTGGGATTTATTGTCGGGGAGCCGGAGTTATATATCGATATTGCGCTGATGTACGCCCTGATCGGCTTTATCGGCACCGTGGCGGTACTCAAAGTTTCCGAGTTCGGTGACCTCGGTCAGGCCCAGTCAACGAGCGACGGAGAAAAATCATGAGTGCCGCGCTGGATTTTGCCAGCGCCCTCCTGTTAGCTGTCGGTGCACTGTTCACGCTGGCAGGGGGCATTGGACTACTGCGCCTACCGGATGTTTTCACCCGCCTGCACGGGGCCGGCATCACTGACACCCTGGGAGCAGGCGCCATTTTGCTGGGACTGGCGTTGGCAGCGGGCTGGAGTTTACTGCTGGGTAAACTACTGGCACTGCTCGCCATACTGGCGTTGCTGAACCCCTCTGCCTCCCACGCCCTGGCGCGCGCGGCCATACATGGAATCCGCAGACCCTGGCTAGGCGAGCCGGAAAACTAGGTGCTGATCGAGTCCATCAATATTGTGCTGCTGGGTATGCTGGTGGTAACCGCAATAGCAGCGATTCGACTGCATGATCTTTTTGCCGTCACCATGATGTTCGGTATCTACAGTCTGCTCGCAGCGGTGGTGTTCGTGGTGCTGGATGCGGTAGATGTGGCTTTCACCGAGGCGGCTGTGGGCGTCGGGATTTCGACAGTATTAATGCTCGCGACCATTGGCCTGGTGGGTCGACGCGAGCAACGCCCCGCACACCGACCGCTCCTGCCACTACTGGTCGTTGTGGTCACCGGGGTGGCGCTGGTGTACGGAACGCTCGACATGCCCTTTTTTGGCGACCCCGGGGCACCGGTACATCAGCATGTTGCGCCGTATTACATCGGCCAATCGCCTGAACAAACGGGCATCCCCAACGTGGTCACCAGCATCCTCGCGAGTTACCGCGGCTATGACACGCTGGGCGAGCTGGCGGTGATTTTTACCGCAGGGGTCGGCGTACTGGCTCTGCTGGGACTGCGCCGGCGCAAACGGCCCGGCAAGGAGAACCGGGTATCATGAGAGATAACCCGGTATTGCGCGTCGTCGCCAAAATCATCATCCCGATGATATTGCTGTTTGCTCTGTATGTGCAGTTCCACGGCGACTTCGGTCCCGGGGGAGGGTTTCAGGCTGGGGTAATTTTCGCTGCCGGATTTATCCTCTACGGCCTGGTATTTGGTACTGAAGCCCTGCGCAGTGCCGTACCACCGGGCCTGTTGCGGTGGGTCATCTCCCTTGGACTGATCTTGTACACCGGCGTCGGCATCGCAACGATGCTGATGGGGTCCGACTACCTCGCTTACGGCGCACTCGCACATGATTTGATTCACGGCCAACATCTGGGCATTTTTCTGGTCGAACTGGGAGTCGGCGTCACGGTGAGCGCAGTGATGGTTACCATTTTCCTGGCTTTTGCCGGGCGCAACGATCCATGAGTGTCGCCGGCCTGTACAACTATTGGATTGTCATCTTGCTGATGATGACCGGGTTTTACGTGGTGATCTCCAGCGGTAATTTGGTTAAGAAAATCATCGGCCTGAACCTTTTTCAAGCCTCGGTGTTTATTCTCTACATCAGTATGGGCAAAGTCGCAGACGGTGGGGCGCCGATACTGCGAGAGGGCATCACCCATTACTCCAATCCGTTACCCCATGTCTTGATCCTGACGGCCATTGTGGTCGGGGTAGCGACCACGGCACTGGGGCTCGCCCTGGTCGTGCGGATCCGCGAGGCCTACGGATCGGTCGAAGAAGACGACATTCACCGCCAGGACGAATCACTGTGATCGGCACACAACTGCCGGCGCTACAGGTAGTGGTGCCGCTACTGGCGGCCCCGCTGTGCCTGGCCCTGCATCGCCCCTTTGCCACGTGGGCACTGACGCTGACGGCCAGCGCGCTCTCAATGCTGGTATCTATCCTGCTGCTGGGGCAGGTTTTAGCACAGGGTGTGATCGACTATGCCTTCGGTGGCTGGGCGGCGCCCTTCGGTATTGCCTACCGGGTAGATCTAGCCAATGCCTACGTACTCCTGATCGTCACCACGATCAGTACCGTGGTGACGATCTTCGCCCGGCGCAGTGTCGCCAGCGAGGTCGAGGCACATAACCAGGGGCTTTTCTATACGGCCTGGCTGTTATGTCTGACCGGGCTGCTGGGCATCACCATCACCGGGGATGCGTTTAATCTTTTTGTTTTTCTGGAGATCTCTTCGCTTTCCAGTTATGTGCTCATTGCTATGGGCACCGAACGCAAAGCACTGACCGCGGCCTACCAGTACCTGATCATGGGGACCATCGGCGCCACGTTCATTCTCATCGGTATCGGCCTGTTGTATATGTTGACTGGCACGCTGAATATGCTCGACATGGCGCACCGCCTGATCACGGTCGCCGACAGCCGTACAGCACGTACGGGTTTTGCCTTTCTCACCGTGGGCTTGGGGCTGAAAATTGCGCTGTTCCCGCTGCACCTGTGGCTACCCAATGCCTACGCACATGCTCCCTCGGCCGTCAGTGCCTTTCTCGCCGCCACCGCAACCAAGGTAGCGGTCTATGTGCTGTTGCGGTTCGTGTTTTCGGTATTCGGTGTCGACTTTGCCCTGGGCACCATGCCGCTGGCACTGGGACTGGCAGTACTGGGTACCATCGCGGTGCTGTCGGCCTCGACTGTGGCCATCTTCCAGCACAACCTCAAACGGATGCTGGCGTACTCCAGCGTAGCCCAAGTGGGGTATCTGGCGCTGGGAGTGAGCCTGGCAACGCCTGCCGGCCTGACAGCCACGCTGCTGCATCTTTTTAACCATGCCCTGATGAAAGGCACCCTGTTTTTGGCGCTCGGCTGCATCGCCTGGCGGCTGGGTAGCGTACGCCTGGGAGACCTCAAAGGCCTGGGTTACCGCATGCCCTGGACTATGGGCGTATTTGTACTTGGAGGTCTGAGCCTGATCGGCCTGCCGCTGACGGCGGGCTTTATCAGCAAATGGTACCTGGTGCTGGCCGCACTGGAGCGGGGCTGGTGGCCTGTGATCCTGGTCATCATTGCCGGATCGTTACTGGCGGTAATTTATATCTGGCGCGTCATCGAAACAGCATACCTCAGCAAAACCAACAAGACAGCTGGCGCGGGTGAAGCCCCGCTATCGATGCTGTTACCGGCCTGGCTACTGGCCATTGCTAACCTTTACTTTGGTATGCACACCGGGCTCAGCGCAGGTATCGCGACACAAGCGGCTGCGGCTCTGTTTGGGATTCAACCATGAGCGATCCGTTGCTGCTGGTGCTGATCGTGCTGACACCGTTGATCGGTGCAATCCTGGTCATCATCACCGGCCGCTGGCCAAACCTGCGCGAGGCGGTCAGCCTGGCCACTGGAGCCATTCTCGTAACAGAAGTCGCCTTGCTGGCGCCAGCCGTACTGGCTGGTGAAACTCCTGGCGTACTGCTGGCTATCCCCGTGCCCGGTGTACCGCTGGCCCTGCAACTCGAGCCACTGGGGCTGCTGTTTGCATTGATCGCCTCAACTTTGTGGATCGTCACCACAATCTACGCGATCGGTTATATGCGCGGCCATGGCGAGAGTCACCAGACCCGCTTTTATGCATTTTTTGCCATCGCGATCAGCGCCACGATGGGTGTCGCCCTGGCGCAGAACCTGTTCACCCTGTTTCTTTTTTACGAACTGCTGACAGTATCCACCTATCCATTAGTCACTCATGCCGGCACCGACGAGGCGCGGCGCGGGGGCCGTGTGTATCTGGGCATCCTGATGGGCACTTCCATGGGTTTTTTGCTGCTGGCGGTAATCTGGACCTGGCAGTTGACCGGCACAACCGGCTTTAAGGCGGGGGGCATCCTCGCGGGGCAGGCTTCGCCACTGATCATCGGAATACTCTACGCCCTCTTCGCCTTTGGCATCGGCAAGGCAGCGCTGATGCCCTTTCATCGTTGGCTGCCCGCAGCAATGGTCGCACCCACCCCGGTAAGCGCGCTGCTACACGCCGTTGCTGTCGTCAAGGCTGGTGTGTTTGCCATTCTCAAGATCACCGTATACGTTTTCGGCATCGATTTATTGGCCGATAATCGCGCCAGTAGCCTTATATTATGGGTTGCGGCGATAACGATCATTGGTGCATCGCTGGTCGCGTTGAACCAGGACAACCTCAAACGCCGCCTGGCTTATTCGACCATCAGTCAGTTGTCCTACGTGGTACTCGGTGCTGTGCTGGCCAATGCGGCGGGTATCACCGGCGCAGCGGTACACATAGCGACCCATGCGGTCGGCAAGATCACGCTGTTCTTTTGTGCCGGTGCGATCCTGGTAGCTGCGCACAAAACCCGGGTCAGCGAGCTCGACGGGCTTGGCCGGCAAATGCCGGTCACGATGGGGGCATTCCTGATCGCCAGCCTCAGTATCGCCGGGCTACCCCCGATGGCTGGGCTCTGGGGTAAATGGTACCTTGCGATCGGCGCCTTCGACGCAGGCTACGGTGTACTGGTCGGAATTTTGATGTTGAGTACGCTGCTGAACCTGGCCTACCTGTTGCCCATCCCACTGCGGGCTTTTTTCGCCAACGCGCCCCAGCGTGATACACAACTTAAAGAAGCCCCCTTGCCCTGCCTGATCGGCATCGGCCTAACCACAACGGCCTGTGTCGTACTCTTTTTCTTCCCCGGCCCGATCTACCGGCTGGCAAGCATGCTCGTTCTGTGAGGCTCTGATGCAAGAAAAGACCCATATTTTTGACAACCCGAAAAACGTTAAGCGTGTGCTGTGGGCACTGGTAGTCGTGTGTGTCCTCACCATCGGTGCCGACTTTGTGTACCACCGCCACGTGGTGCACCCCTGGGAGGGGCTATGGGGCTTTTATGCCTTCTACGGTTTCGTCGCCTGCGTGGTGCTGGTGCTGCTGGCAAAAGAAATGCGCAAACTGCTGATGCGCGGCGAGGATTACTACGACCGTGATGCCTGACCTGCCGCCATTTGTGCTGTTCTACCTGGCTGCGCTGGCGGCTGCTGTGCTACCGCAGCGACCACGACAATTGCTGATGTTGGCGGTACCGATTGTCGGTGGCCTGGTGTTGTTGCAGTTACCGGCGGACCTACTGATCCGCGTGACCTTCATGGACATGGTTCTTGAACCATTACGCAATGACCGGCTCAGCCAACTTTTTGGAATCCTCTTTCACATCGGGGCGTTTATCGGCATTGTCTTCTCGCTGCATGTGCCAGAGCGAAACCAGCATGTCGCCGCGCTGCTTTATGCGGGCAGCGCATTAGGAGCTGTGTTCGCCGGTGACTTGCTCACATTGTTTGTGTTCTGGGAGATGCTGGCGCTGAGTTCGGTGTTCCTGATTTTTGCCAACCGTACCGAGCGTGCCTGGAGTGCCGGCATGCGGTACCTGGTAATCCAGGTAATCTCGGGGGTGTTATTACTGGCCGGCGCCCTGATCCTGTATCGGCAAAACGGCTCGCTGGGTTTTAACCACATCGGCCTGCAAGGTGCGGGTGGGGTGCTGATCTTCATTGCCTTTGGTATCAAGTGCGCTTTTCCGCTCCTGCATAACTGGCTTACCGACGCCTACCCCGAAGCGACCCCCACCGGCACCGTTTTTCTCAGTGCGTTCACCACCAAGGTTGCAGTCTATGCTCTGGCTCGGGGTTTCGCCGGCACCGAAGCACTGGTGTACATCGGCGCCACGATGACCTGTTTTCCGATCTTCTACGCTGTTATTGAGAACGATCTACGTCGTGTGCTTGCCTACAGCATGATTAACCAGATCGGCTTTATGGTCGTGGGCATCGGTCTGGGCACAGCACTGGCCATGAACGGCGCGATCGCTCATGCTTTCAACGATGTTATTTTCAAGGGTCTGTTGATGATGTCGATGGGCGCGGTCCTGCATATGACCGGGCGAATAAATGGCTCAGATCTGGGCGGGCTCTATAAAAGCATGCCTGTTACCACCACCCTGTGCATCATTGGCGCGGCATCAATCTCAGCATTCCCGTTGTTCAGCGGCTTTGTCAGCAAATCCATGGTGATGGTCGCGGTGCTGGAAGAGGGGCATCCTGTCGTCTGGCTGGCATTGCTGTTTGCCTCAGCCGGTGTATTTCACCACGCCGGTATCAAGATTCCGTTTTTTGCCTTTTTTGCCCACGACAGCGGTATCCGTACCACTGAGCCCCCACTCAATATGCTGGCGGCAATGGGTATTGCGGCAATATTGTGTGTCTTTATTGGCACTTACCCTTGGACGCTTTATGGCCTGTTGCCGTTCGCAGTGGACTATGCTCCCTTCGACGGCAGCCACATACTGGCCCAGATACAACTGCTGGTTTTTTCAGCCGCCGCGTTTGCCTGGCTCAAGGTGTCCGGCATTTACCCGCCTGAACTGCACTCCACCAACCTGGATGTCGAATGGCTGTACCGGCGCCTGGCCCCGAACTGGCTTCGCCGGAGCACTGCTGGGCTCGATCGTTTTCGGCATATCCTGATGCAGGGCAGTCACCGCGCTGGTCGGGGACTTATGCGCCAGATCCTGCACCACTACGGCCCGGAAGGCACACTGGCACGGTCCTGGCCAACTGGATCAATGGTATTGTGGGTCGCGGTACTGCTGGCCGCCAGCCTGATGCTCTACTACCTGTAGCACTTTGGGTACCAGGACCGAATCACCTCGCCTGCTGACCCAGCCCCAAGCCGGCCCGACCATTTGATGGGTGCCACCTTTCTCGATCGACCGCGGCTCAAGTGGCATCTGAACCCAGGCTTTCTTTGAAGTGGCGCCGACACATCGAGACATAAGTTTCATTACCGCCGATCTGAATCTGATCGCCAGCCCGGAGTGGCTTACCCTCGCTGTCAAAACGCACCACCATAATGGCTTTTCGACCACAATGGCATATGGTTTTGATCTCGCGCAACTCATCTGCCAACGCCAGCAATTGGCGTGAGCCCTCAAAAAGTTCGCCAAGAAAATCTGTGCGTAAGCCATAGGCCAACACGGGCACATCCAGGGCGTCGACCACCTCGGTAAGCTGGCCCACTTGCTCAGCACTCAAAAACTGGGCTTCATCAACCAGCACACAGTGAAGGGGTTGCATATCACTTTTTGCAGCAACCAGTCGGTATAGATCGGTATCCGCGGCCACCTCAAACGCATCGGCCTGAAGGCCAATTCGTGATCGGACCTGGTTGTGCTCTGCCCGATTATCGACCCGCGGCTTCAATACCAGTGTATTCATACCGCGTTCGGCGTAGTTGTGGTTCGACTGCAGCAGGTTGGTTGTCTTGCCGGCATTCATTGCCGAATAGTAGAAATAAAGTTTTGCCACGACTTGTCCTGCACCTAAAATTTGATCAGCCTTCTGGGTCAACCTATCAGATACCACGAGTCTTCACAATGCGCACCTGTTGTCAGGATAGCGTACGATTAACAACATGCCTCACCTATACTGCTGCCGACCGACTTACGGCCTTACTTGATGACTACAACCTCAGTCTCTCTAGAAGATATTTTTTCTCTTGCCCGTCAAACCCTGCTCACCGCAGGGGCCAACGAAGAGAATGCGAACGCCGTTGCCGATACCGTCATGCGGGCTGAACGCGATGGCTCTCACTCACATGGTCTTTTCCGTATGCCGGGTTATGTGTCCTCGCTGCGCAGCGGCAAAGTTAACGGTTGCGCCGACCCCCAGCTGCACTCCCGCACCCCCGTTGCACTGCACTGTGATGGAGACCTCGGTTACGCCCCCCTGGCGCACCAACGATCCCTCGATGCACTGGCCGAGGCTGCCCACAAGAGCGGTATAGCGGTGTTATCAATCACTCGAACTCATCATTTTGCCGCACTCTGGCCCGAGACCGAGGCCCTGGCCGAAAAAGGGCTCACCGCGATCACCTGTGTTTCTTATATGCCCAGTGTGGCGCCTTTCGGTGCCCACAAACCACTTTATGGCACCAACCCACTGTCTTTTGCCTGGCCACGCCCCGATGCACCGCCGTTGGTATTCGACATGGCAACGGCCGCTATGGCGATGGGTGATATTCAGATTGCAGCGCGTGACGGCCGTGCTGTACCCCCTGGCACGGGCCTTGATACGGCTGGCAAACCAACCACTGACCCAGCTGAAATCATCAAAGGGGTGCTGTTGCCTTTTGGCGGGTATAAGGGCTCACATATCGCGATGATGATTGAGCTGCTGGCAGGCCCCTTGGTAGGAGAAACTGTCAGTTTCGCGTCAAAAACCCGAGACAACGGTGATGGCGGCCCACCACAAGGGGGGCAATTTATTCTGGCAATGAATCCCACGATTCTCTCAGGTGACGATTGGGCAGAACAGAGCGAGGCTTTTATAGAGCGTATTGGCCAGCTCGATGGAGTTCGCTTACCGGCTGAACGTCGACACAAAAACCGGCACGATCAAGGTGCCCGACAGATCGATGATGCACTGCTAGAAAAGATTGCAAAAATCATATAGAAGGCCGGCCTCACTTTGCCCCAATTCAGTGTGTAAAGCCAGTTGAAGGAACAGGAATCGATGAGCCTTTGATGCGGCCTATTTCCTTTGGGAATCACCAACCTGAATCAACGTTACCACCGATCAAAATTTGGCGACTTAAACAAGGCACTTTTTCTCGGCGTGCACTTAGAGAATCTACGTTGCTAATTGAACGCCTCTAGCATGAAACATCGTCCCAAGCAGGCCTATAGCAATTAGGTAGAAAATTAGCGCCACCATAATCGCGAGAGTAAAACCAAAATAGATTGAGAGAATCCCACTCAGAAATCCCCCTATTACGGTGAATAAGCCATTCATGGCCCAACACCAGGCGACTGTCCCGGGGGGTTTTCCCTTAGCAAGCGTGATACCAACCGGGAAAGGCATGCCTAGAAAAAACCCCACAGGCACCAACATCACCCCGGCGATTAGCATACGAATTCCGATGCTCGATTGTAGTGCAGCGTCGAATACCACATCCCGGACACCGATCAGCACTAGTACCGTCACCAATGCAGCGAAGAATGGTAACCGCAACTGCAATAGCCTTTCGCTGTTAAGGTATGCAGAGGCTGCGCTACCTAAGCCCGCCCCCAAAAGGAGAGAAAAGACAGCGGTCGCGTAGGTATAAGGGGGGAATCCAATAAGCTTCATGAACATCTGAATCAGCACTAACTCGATGATGATAAAGCCAGCCCCAAGACAAGCAAAGTAACCCATGAATGATGCCTTCCCGGGCCAGGGAGAACGGCCTGTCTGACTAGAGAGCAAAGGAATGCCCAGAACGATTAACGCAAAGAAAAGTGAGGCAGCGGCGGTTACAAACAGGTGAAGCACATCTAACGGTAGACCTGTTTCACGGCTCTTATTTAATAACTCGGTTGCCGAACTATTAGCAAAATTATCGTGATTAATCTCCTCAACAGCTAAAGATTTTCGAATAAAATTAAAGAACGGCTTATCGTCGGTCGGGGCGCGAACCCAATAGGGCACCCGATCTATGGTCGCCTCTGACAATTGACCGTCGAAAAATTCTTGGCTCAGGTAACTCGTGTTTTCTACAGGATTCGCCACCACATGAAAAGCGTTGTCATGGTTTAGCAATCCCTCCATCTGATTCAATTCTGCTTTTGTCCAGGGAGACATCTTGATGAGCATTGTCGGCAGGTTATCCGGAAGCTCTTTATGCTCCATGACAAAAACATGCTCTTGGAAATTACTCCGGCCAAGCTTCTGCCAGGCCTTGCTGGCAGTTGCGACCATCCTGGGATAAAGATGATGATTTATATGCAAAACACCATCGTCCTTAAGATGGCTAAAGTACTCGATATAAGCCTCCACCGTCTGCAGATACACTGGCGACATCGCACCATTACCCGCTGCCAGACTTGAACTGGTATGGTTGCTCATGAGCTGGATAATGTCGTACTTTTTATTACTAGCGCGAAGAAAACTCCTACCTTCATCCCAGATCGCATTCACTTTGGGATGGTTATAAATATGACCAGTCCAATCTGCGTACTGGGTCTTGGCTAAATCAATTACCGAGCCAACCAGTTCCACCGCATCTACCTCAGCCGCGCCATACAGTAAAGCCGCCTTGGTTTCCTGACCACCAGCTGCCCCAATTATCAAAACATTCTGATCCGTCCCCTGTTTAAGAAAGTGCGATGCGAGCACATAAGGACCCCAGAAATGCTCCCACATAGCGGCTCGCCCCCCTGAAACGATCGGGCCAGGGACAGTACGGCCTTCTTTCTGACCGAAGCTCTCATAGTGGCGCCTACCCCAATCCGTTTTGGAAAGGCCGTTGCCGCTACTGTTATAGGCCGTCAAAAGATCGAGATATTTATCTACATAATCACTATAAGGATCTTCGGGCGAAATAAGTTTTTCCGGGTCATTGAGGATTTTTTGTAAAGCATCGAAGTCCCCATCAAAACGGTAGTAATAACTAGTCTGGGAGCCTCCATCATAGGCTACCCACTTAATACCACTACGGAAATCGACGATGTTTATGCTCGAAACGGGATCCCAAACTGAATGCTCAATCTGATCATGCTCGTAGTAGTGCGCAAACGATCGCTTATTCATGTGCGGCCTGATCTCATAAGGCTCTTCTGAAAGCATTGGACTAACCGCGACCGAAATTGCGAGCAACATCAAGGTAATCGAGATCGCACGTCGACGAGAAAAAAATGCTGCTGCTAATAGCGCACCGCCCGAGCAAAGAACTAACAGGCCTGGAGCGCCATAATGCTTAACAGCCAACAGCACTACCGCGCACCCAATCGCAGCGCCAACTAAATCCCAAAAATACAGCGACTGAATTTGTTTCGCGTGACGAGAAAAAATAGCCGCCAAGATCAAACCACTAACAAGGAACGGTAGAGAAATGGCCGCGAGAATCAAAAAAAAGGTTACGAATATTTTTAACGTATCTCCTACTCGTGAATCCTGTGAAAGATCGGTATAGGAAAACTGTAGGTTATTAAGAATCGGCAATACCAGAAAAATAACAACAGCCATAACAACGGCTAGAATAGGCAGGCTCACCTCGAAATATTTTTGCCCTTCGGCTGGCTTGAGAGAAACTAGGACACCGGCCACGCCGATAGAGAACATGGCCAGGGTAATAATCATGTACGCCATGTTGGTGAACCACAGATGATCGAATATACGGATTAACGTAAGTTCGAGCAGCAGCGTTGTACACGCGATAAAAAAAATCCCAACCCTAATGCTGTACATATGGAAGCCTTTTGCGCTACGGCCAGATTACTTCGACTACATTGGTTCTTCCTTCGTAATTATTCATGTTCCATATGTAGGCAATTGACGAAACCATGAAATAAAGTTTTTCCCCAGACTGGGGTTTCCACGCCCCATTCAACGGCGCATGCTTGACGTGGTCGCCAGCAACGGTATGAAGTGGCAGACAATTCCCGTTGGGTACGAGCCATTCGAAGATACCGCCGTACCATGTTCCATTATGACTGACGAATACCCAAGGGTTAGCATTGACTGCAACATTATGCGTACCGCTGGTGTGACGGATTTCTGCTGTCGGCCAGGTAGAGGTACCGGAAAAATTAAGACAAAGCCGACCGCCAGTAAAAGCTACTGACAAAGTGCTGGTTATTGGCCAGTTCCTCACGGGCACCTGGGGATGTAGCCAATGGACCTTACTTAGGTCGAATGCGGAAGGGTTGGGGTCTATTGTGTTCGCGGTAGTCGATGTGTCTGAGGTTGTGGTGGTCGATGTGTCTGAGGTTGTGGTGGTAGTCGTCGTGCTAGTGTCGGCCACGCCTGATGAAGATTTGCTAGAAGAGCATTCAAAAGGCCAACACCACATATCTGAGCAGCCGCTGAGCGGCAACACAACAACTAAAAGTACGCCTAAACGTAGCATTATCGCCATCCGATTTCCCTCGAAAAACCCCTGCAATTGTAAATTATCTACAGCCGATAATTAAAGAGTAGCTTTGATCTAAAAAAACTACAATTCTGCCCGCTTAACCTTTCCACCATTTTGCGAAGATTTTCAGCCTCGACTTAGTCAATCTGCACGAAGCCTTATCAATTCCTAGAAAAATACGCATCAAAAATCTGTCGGCGCTCCTCCCTCGCTTTTACGTCGGGCAACATAATCCCCCAGCGCTTCGCTCGTCGCCTCATCCATAGGCGGTGGTTGGTAGCGCGCAAGGACCTCTCTAAAAATACGGTTTGCTCGCCTGGGGGTTGCAACGGCTCCCGCCTGTTCCCAGCTTTCAAAGTTGCTCCAATCAGAAAGAAATGGGCTGTAAAACGCGCTCTTATAGCGTGCCTGAGTATGATCGACACCGAGGAAATGCCCGGTGGACCCGACATCGCGGATGGCCTCTACTGCGAGATCGTCCTCTGTGACACTGACAGGCCG
>MPLX02327792.1_pt1 | contig 18795 bp, 13 predicted proteins | sample 1617341 | NCBI WGS metagenome assembly MPLX02 (sample SAMN05944804, study PRJNA350692) | marine metagenome | biome: marine; feature: ODZ; material: water; isolation source: 120 m water sample filtered on 0.2 um supor filter | place: Pacific Ocean | collected 2012-04-08 | depth 120m m | reverse complement strand
CTGGATCCAGCCAGTCTTTCAATCTTGTAGAAGAACTGCTTCCATTATCCCAGGATCGGCTAAACTTTCCGTAATATGTATTATCACCAGTTACACACGCTCCACCTCCGCCGCTGAGCTGGCCAACTATTCTTCCATCATTATCAAATACTGACGAGCCAGAAGAACCTCCCTCCGTTCCTCCCTCATCCCAGGCAACGCTCCAATGTGAACCTGGAGGGGAATATCCGACATCCTGCCAATTAATACCTCCAGAGTTACCAGCATAATCATCATCATAATTAATCTTTTTGGGATCACCCCCAGGATGATGGACCCCACAGGAAATCAGTGGTGCAGCATAACTCCTGTTCCAACCAGAGTAAAACACATTCCAGGACTCATAAACATTTCCGGTTATTTCAAGAAGTGCAAAATCCGGATCCATTGGATACGTATTAGCATCTGAGCTTGCACGCAGGATTGAACCGTAGGCATAGGAACCATATGAAGCGTTGTTGCCGCTGCATCCAGGTGTTTCATAATTAAAATAGAATTTAAATATCCCTGGACTCAAGTCATCCACACAATGCCAGGCAGTAAGAAAATAGGGCGTCAGGTCATAATTAGCATTATTTATCATTGCACCAGAGCACAGCCAACTTCCCATAAGCAGCCAGGCAGTTGCATCGATCTGTTCTTCATAAGGATCGGCATCCGGGCAAGCAACATTTTCACCACAGCTCCTATCCCTGGCTGTTTCAAAAAAGTTTAAGATATCACGATAATCATGAATCAATTCAGCCTGAGAAAGCTCTAGTTGCTCTCCATTGGGAGAAGTGACTATTTCAAGGATGATTTTATCCCCTGGAATAAGTGGAGTGGCAAAAATATTGTCCGGATTATTATTCAATTCTGTATATGCTCCATACACCGTTTTTCTATCGGGGCTATATACAAAAAAAGTGCTTTTCGGCGGAAGAAAAAATCGATTAAACACGAGGCTGATTGCAAAAGCACCAGCGCTTTCAATCTGCATCCGCCATAATTTATCTCCGTTTGGTAATGTTTCCCATACGTCGGGGTTGTCCAGCGAAAGGTTGAGTGGAAGCGTCGCCCCATAGCGGAAAGGGGTGCCAGACGGGCGATTCTCATCTTCCAGGAGCAGGGCCTCCACATCTACTTCGGGCATTCGCATCACGGGTACAGCCCCACTGAGTTTATGATCAAAACTGTAGGGTGTTCCTTCCTGGCTGACCTGTCCTATCCCGACAGCTAACGTGAAAAATAAAAGAAATATCCGCAGTGAATATTTGGATGTTATTATCATTTGTTTTATACCTGTTTACTTATAATTACTTCATGAGAATCATTTTCTTCATATCTGAAAATCTATTTCCATGAAACGTATAAAAATAGACACCGCTTGCAACGGGGTTACCCAGATTATCTGTCCCATCCCAGGAAATACTATACTGTCCAGACGCCTTCATTTCTGAGACAAGCTCATTTATTGCTTGTCCTGCCAGATTATAAATTAAGATCTCAATATACGACATTTCAAGGACTGTGTATGTGATGAATGTCACAGGATTGAACGGATTGGGATAATTTTGTGAAAGCGAATATTGACTAGGCAGGGATGATGCTTTTCTAAGAGAAAACTCAGTACTGTTTCCTGAAATAATCAATGTGCCGGAACCGGTTAAATTGTAGATGGAGCTGTTTTTGGAATCTGATAATTCCCAAATTTCATCATCATGGATAACATATTCCATGTTCACATAATCACTGTTCGCCATGAGTTCCATTGTACCAGATTCCCCTGTGTATTTCCAATCCCCTTCGAAACGCATATCAAAGGCGCCTGCCGGCGGCTTTGGAGGTAAGCTGTAGCTTAACCGATCATGATGTGGGATATCTACACCAAAATAAAGTGTTTGACCGTTTACGCGCAGGGTGTTTGCACTTTCAGGCAGGTATACCCTAACCATCTTTCGTGAATTTCCAGATTCAGAAAGTGTAATTTCTCCGTCGCCTCCGCTTCTGAGCCAATAGCCATATCCCGTTTCAATTGTTGATTCTGAGAAATACGATCCATTAAAACCATAGACCGTTCCTGGAATGATCAATCCGGAAGGATCAATAATAACATCAACGCTCACCGGGGTGGAAATTCCTGAGATCATATTCCACCCTTCACTTAAAGTGATGGTGAGTTCATTGATTGGAGTGCCACTGATAGTGGTACTTCCAGCATTATCAAATCTCAGCCAGTATCCCTGACCATTTACAAGGTTTTCTTCCAGAACATAAGACCCGTCGAAGGAGTATAATGTTCCATCTATGGCTTCAGGAAAAATTATTGATACATTTTCATCTTCAACACCTACGGATAACCCTACCATATTCCAACCTGGTAAATTGGTAAAAGCATATTCCGTTTCTTCTGTAGAACCAACGACAAAAGAGATCTCCCCTGTACCTATATCACTCATGCCATCCGAAAATGACATTTCATAAGTATGGTTCCCAGGTGCCAGCGCAGTCTGTACTGAAAAAATGGAACTATCAGCATAATTATGATCAGCACTGCTCATTGTTTCGATAATCTCACCATCAACTGAAAGCTGAGACAAAAGTGGAAAATGATTATCCTCATCCAGGTAACTGCAATAGAATGCCACATCATATAATCCCTCTGAATCACCTGTGATCTCAAAACCGTGATTAGAAAGGGATGGAGGAGTGTTTTCTCCAATAGTAAATGACTGAATACTAGGATTGAAAATAGCTGGTGGTGTCTGATCCGCAAAAACCTGTTCAGTTAAACTTGCTTCTATTGTAATCCCAGCCATTCCTAAGATTTCGAACTCATTCGGCCACGAACCAAAATCTGGATCAGAAAAAATATCGTTCCAATAGGCAGACATATATAAATTATTTCCACTAATTGAGTAGTTTATCTCCCCAATTTGTACAGGAAGATCAGATCCTACCTGAAATTTCCAAATTCCAGGGTAAAACAGCCCAAAGCCACCATCGCAATAGGCCAATCCAAAGAGGGTTTGATCTTCATCCTCCGGGTTTAAGAAACCTACAGAATATATATTCCAGGGGCCAAAAAAACCACCTACGGGAAACCCGCCGCCGGCATTGGTTAATTTCACAAACACCATCTCATCAGTAAAACTGATACCAACATCCACAATATCAAAATTGGAACCTCCATCCTGATCGCCTGATGGCTCGTCACCAACCGAAAGATAATATGGGGCAGGATCTGAATTGGCTGAATTATAGGGTCCCTGGGAAACCGTTGCCTCAACACCTTCATACGTTAACGTTGCCTGCACACCGATATCAAATTGACCGCTCCCTGGAGTAGGTACAGATGCCTCAAAAGTATTCTCATAACCAGTTGTACCCAAGAAATAGGCATCACTGAAACCCCAGCTTGCCCCATAGCCGTAGAAAATGGTTGCAGCCACCGGACCCGCATCAAGAATGCTATCAGGTATATCAGCATGTAAATACATGGTTCCGTCCGGTATCGGAGCCGTAGTCGCCATATTGAGTAAATCGGTTATATCCCTGTCACCTTGAAACATCTGCCAATCCGGCCAGTCAAAATCTCTTCCTGACAATATTAATTTGATATCATAATCAATTGTTTCAGACTGTGTATTTTCGTTTCCAAAAAGGTTTATACTTACCAGCAGGATCGATATAAACACTGGTGTCAGGATTCGCTTCATTATAACCTTCATTATGTAAATTTCTTCAAGTGATTATTTTAATAACAACATTTTTAATGTTTTAGAAAAATTTTCTGTTTCTATTCGGAAAAAATATAATCCACTCACAACTGATTCACCATTACTTTTCTTCCCATACCAGCCCACTGCATGAAAACCACCAGATCTTCTACCGTCAACCAAAGTGGTAACTTTCTGACCTGCCAGGTTGTATATGGTAATCACAACATACGATTCTTTAGGTAATTGATATGTGATTTTTGTCACAGGATTGAATGGATTAGGATAGTTTTGATGCAGTGCATATACATCAGGAAAAATAGCTCTCTTTTCAAGGCTCATCCCTTTTGTTTCTGGGGGCAGAGTAATCTCTCCTGTTCCGTTGAGGATATGCTCTTTTCCACTGTTTGTCGTAAAAACCCATTCCAGGTGCTCTCCAGGATCAAGGTTCACTGAATAGTTAAGAGTAAGTCTTGAATTCGTGTTTATTATACTTATTTCACCCATATCCTTGGTGTAGCTCATGTTTCCTGCAAAGCGGGCGTCAAATGCCATGTGCGGGAATGTGGGAGGCAAACTGTAGCTGTTTCTATGTTCTTCAGCCACATCCTTGCCGAAGTAGAGTGTAGATGAGTGAATTCCATTAGAGAGTTCAAGAGTATTTGAACCTTCAAGATGGTTTACCGGTTCTACTGTCTTTGTGGCAAGAGCTGTGGAAGACAATGTTATCTCTCCATCTGCAAAAGCATTAACCCAGTAGCCTTTCCCGGGCTCAATAGCATCAGTATTGTAGTAAGTGCCGCCATAGCCGTAAATAGTTCCCGATACGATAATGCTGCCGGGATCACTAATTGATTCCACAGGAACTGGAGATGATATGCCTGTAATCAAGTTCCAGCCCTCAGATAAACTAATTGTGAGGCTGGTAATTGCTTCTCCGCTGATGTCAGCAGAACCGTCATTGGTAAATACCAGCCAGTAGCCATTCCCCATTTCAAGCACATCAGAGCCATAGTATGTGCCCTCATATCCGTAAAGCGTCCCATCAACAGCATCGGAAAACAGCGTGCCGTATGAAGCATCTTCTACCTCTAATGGTAGGCCCACCATGTTCCAGCCTATGTTATACGAAACAGTAATATCTGTTGGACCCGTTTCATTTCTCAACTCCAGGATCAGGTTCATAATGTAGGTGTAATCATCCGGATTTCCAGGATCATAGGGAGTGATATTAAAGGTGGTATCAACGATACTGTTCCTGTTTAAAAAATATACATCTCTCTGGCCGGCTTCCCAATCTGTCCAAACAGGATATCCCTCACTCTGTGAATCTTCCGTCCATGGAAGTATTCGCCCCTCAACCATTTGATCGAGATATTCATTGTACTGGTCCTTGCCAACACCGATGACATGGACATCCAAAATGTCCTGGGAGACCAAATCAAGATAAATGCTGTTCAGGAAGCCGAACCGGCTTCTGCACGACCCTCAGGATTCATGCCCAAAAAAGACAATGCAGATATCACCTAAAAAGTCAGCAGGGCTAACAAGTTGTCCATAGGTTTCTGAACTTGGATTTAAATCCTCAAGGTAAAAAGGATCCTGGGCTATTCCCCACGAAAACAGTCCCGACAAGAGTATGGCGGAAATGGCAAATATTCGGATGTTCATAAAGGATCTTCCCTTATGAATTTTGGATGTTCTTGATGCATATATATGTGCAGTATGCGGGATAATATGATCAAATAGGTTCATTCATTCAATAAAGCTACCCATAATGTTAATAAGATTGCACGTAAATGTCAAACGGGGTGTGATCCAGGACACAGAATTTATTCCTGAATAATTTCCAATGAACACGGGTAAATTCCTGCATGCCCGCAATACATCAGCTATTGTCAGACAATACCCGGGGAGCAACATCCATTTTCAGAGATTCTCTTCAATTATTCCTCTCTTACCCGGATGAAACAGCAGTACAGCAAGTCATCAACGAAGCGAAACAGTTAAAAAACCAATTTAACGCAATGGGAGTTTTTTACAATTTATGGAATACGGTTCAAACTGTACAGGAACCAACAATCCTGCAAAACATACTCAATGACCTTTTGTCATCCATAGATGAAAACCAGCAGGCGATTGCTCGAATTGGCGGAAATCATTTGCCCGCCTCAGGAACCGTGTTAACCATCAGTAATTCAACTATGGTAGAAAGTGCCATACGGTATGCACACGATTCAGGGAAGGACTTAAAAATTCTCTGCATGAGATCCGCACCAGCTCATGAAGGAGAACTCTTTGCTAGTATTCTGAAAAAGAATGGATTAGCTGTTGAGATAATAGAAGATAATTCAGTACATAAACGAATAAAAGAAGCTGACGTTGTGCTCCTTGGCTGCGATCTGCTGGGGGAGGGATTTTTTATCAACAAGCGTGGCTCAGGTTCTTTGGCCGGGTATGCGGAGAGAATGAATAAACCAGTTTGGATTTTGGGGGATACGCTGAGGGTCGTAAAGGATGGAGATACAACTCAGGGAACAGACCCGCTGTTTGAGCGGGTTCCCTATTCAAGCACTATGAAAATCGCCTGCGAAAAAGGGTTTTTAGGCTATAAAGAGTTAAAGGATTTTATTCTGAAATAACCGGTCAATCTTCCAGTACCTTGAAGACTTTATCACCCCGCCTGACTTTCTCACTCACTTTCAAACCGATGCTGTCCCCGGCTTTCGCTTCAGATACTGAAGCGTGTTCTATCTGCATGGATGTTATTGTTTCCTCAAGATCGGTTGTATGACCCTGGATATGAATAACATCACCGGTATTCAGTTTTCCTGTGGTAAGGTCAATAGCGCCTACGTTTATTTTCCCAAAATATTTTGAAATAAATCCTATTTCCTGTTCTTTCATTTTGGCACCTCAACTTTACCAGAATTTACCGCAGGATCGTTAACCATAGCTATGGAATTCCTCCGAATGAAACCCAATTCACCAGATTATATTTACGTAACCCGTTTGGCGCTCAACTCCTGAACTCCAAACCAGCGTACTAACGAATCGCCAAAAACCGGGGTAAAAACGTTCAACGCCAGCAAAGGCTTAATGGGGCCCTTATTTACTATAAGTTCGGCTTTATTGCCTTTTATTGCCCTAATAACAGCATCAGCTACTGCTTGCGGAGGGGAAGTTCCCAGCAGTTTTGGCGCCTCCTGTCCTGAATTGTGAAACATCCCCGCTTCAGAAATGTATCCCGGCTTGATCGTGGAAACACCTACTCCTGTTCCCTTTAGTTCCTGCCTGAGTCCTTCACTCCACATGATCATTCCTGCTTTCGTTGCAGAATAAATTGCATTGTATGCAACACCCTTGCATCCCGCCAAAGAAGCGATGTTTACCACGTGCCCGGCTCCCTGGTCCAGCATCCCCGGCAGGAGCAGTCGGGTCAATTCCATAGGTGCATGGAGGTTTACCGCCAGAATTGAATTCAATTCCCTGGCAGAATAATCTTCGTATTTTCTGTACATCTCTATGCCAGCATTGTTCACCAGAATATCAATTTCTCCAATTTCAGATCTTATATCATTAATCAACTCAGGAATAAGCTTGATATTTTGCAGGTCAAATGGAAATACATAAGCACTGCTGCCAAGTTCTTCCACTTTCAATTTTGCTTTATTCAGTTCATCTTCAGAACGAGCTACGCAGATGATGTTCAAACCTTCCTTGGCCAGTGTATTTACAATGTAGGAGCCGATTCCTTTTGATGCTCCAGTAACCAACACAGATTTGCCTTTAAGATTTTCCATATTATTCTCCAATGATTTTTACCAAAACTCTTTTCCTCCTTCGTCCGTCAAATTCTCCATAGAAAATCTGCTCCCAGGTGCCAAAATGAAGCCGTCCCTCGGTGACTGCCACCACCACCTCTCTCCCCATAATTTGTCGTTTATGATGGGCATCCCCGTTATCTTCTCCCGTTCGGTTGTGGTCATACTTCGAAATAGGTTCATGAGGAGCCAGTTCTTCCAGCCATCTCTTGTAATCACGATGAAGCCCAGGTTCATCATCATTGATGAATACCGATGCAGTAATGTGCATGGCGTTCACAAGGCAAAGGCCTTCCTGTATACCGCTGTCAGTAACAGCTGATTGAACATTCTCGCTGATATTTATAAAATCCATCCGGGTCGGGATCTCAAACCAGAGTTCTTTGTGAAATGACTTCATTCCTCTCCCTCCTGCTATTCAATTAGTTGAGTTATGGTGTTACGAGTGTACCTATCCAAATTCCCATGAAAATGACTGCTGTTGATTTGAGTCCTTTTCCGGCCACATTCCCTAAAACAGTACCCAGGGCAGCCTGGCTTGATTCCGAAATTGATTTTCCTGATACGGCTTCACTGAGAAAAGCACCCAGGTACGAACCTGAAAATAGTCCCACAAATGCCCCAATTAAAAACAAAACTCCAGCACCAATGATCGTTCCAAGAATCCCGCCGATAATGGCACAGACAGCGGACCGCCTGCTGGCTCCGTAATACCGGGCCGCAAGCCCACCCAATACTAATTCCATAATCTCAAGGAGAATGGAAACTCCGAATAATGCCAAAATAACTCCAACCGTAATTGAATAAAAACCGGTCATCCAACCCCAAATCAGGGACACGATAGCAATGAGAAAAGTTCCTGGAAATCCAAGCCATGTGATACACACAGCAATCAGAACTCCAAGGGTGATTCCAACAATTGTTATTACTGACATTTATTATTATTTTTCCACAACTCCATTTAAGGCTGCTTCTTCCAGTTCTAATAGCATATCCGGAATATAATTTCTGCTGGTTTTCCTTACAATCCAGGACGGAACACTCCCCCCTGGATTGGTACATACTCTATAAATCAATTTATTTTCTCCGTCAAATTCCAAAACTTCCCAACTCCCAAAGTTCACCGGTGGAATAATTAATTGTTCTGGAAAATTTTCCTGCTGGTCAAACTGAGTGCTTATCCATTCAATTCTGGACAGATGACGAATGTGATCAAATTGATACAACCGCGGTGCTAAAAAGGGAATATCCATAATCTGCCATCCCTGTTGATACTGAGCACTGTTTCGATGATTAAACCCCGCTTTTACTATATAGGCACTGGAGAGGGTCTCCGGATATTGATCCGCTGCCCAGGCAACATTCAATAGCGCTTCCGTGGACGCTGGTGTAACTAATTCGACCCGAAATGCAGAGATTGGTGAAGCGAGAATTGGTTTCTCAAATACTCTGATCCGCTCTTTCTTTGTGATAAGCGTCCATCCGGAATCACTGAATAATTCATGCCATCCCGGTGGATATTGAAAATCTTGTGAAAAAAGGAAACCAAAAAACAAACCATAAACTGAAAAAATAAATATTTTATTCCTTAATAATAGATCCCTTAACACAAGTAATATTTTTAGTTATTTTCTGACAGAAATATGCGTTGAGTTGAATTCGTGGGAACGAATGGTCAAGAAGTAGAAATAATTATTCGCACCCAGAAGTATCCTGTTCCCCAATAAAGTCTTCAATACATTCCGGGTAGGGTGGACAAAGTTTATTATTAGAAATGTTGGATAATTTATGGTCATCGGAACTCATTTTTCCTTGCTTGGTTGAAAAGTTCACCATTTTTGTGAATCCCGCCTTGTCTTGTGTAAGAATTTGTGCCATTTTAACTCTGTTATTTTGATTTAATGCGCCATGAACATACAGCAACATCACAGCCGTTGTTGCATCGACTTTCATTGTACTTCCATCTTTTAGTTTTACTTTAGCTGTCCGACGTTGAGAAACAATTTTATTTAGATCATCCATTAAATCTTCAATAAGCCTTTGATTTTCTCGAATAACTTCTGCTACTTCCGTTCCTCTTGAATTAAAAAATCTTTTAGCAGCTTTACCTTGCTTTTTAGTTAATAATCCGCCTTCCACTAATTTATTTATTTCTGCATTTGAAAGCCTGGAAGTATTTGACTCTAATGCAGTAATTTTTTCCTGGGGAGAGCCTGTTGCTACTGCTCTTGCTTTTTTTACTTCTACTTTTGCTCTTTTTGTTTCCTCCGCCACTTCTTCCGCTGCTGCCGCCGCAATTGCTTCTGATACTTCTGCTGCTTCGACTTTTGCTCTTGCATTGTCTCTTAATTTATCTAATAACGCCTTTGCTGCTGCTAGTTCCTCTTCTGCTTCTACTTTTGCTCTTTTTGCTCCCTCCGCCACTTCTCTTGCTTTTTTTGGTTCTTCTTTTGCTCTTTTTGCTTCATCCGTCACTTCTCTTATTTTTTCTGCTTCGACTTTTGCTTTTGCTTTGTCTCTTAATTTATCTAATAACGCCTTTGCTGCTGCTAGTTCCTCTTCTGCTTCGACTTTTGCTCTTTTTGCTCCCTCCGCCACTTCTTCCGCTGTCGCTGGTGTTTTTGTTACTCCCATTCTTGTTGCTAGTGCACTTACTACTTTTCTTGGTGTGCTTATTACGCTTCTCAGTGTTCTTAGAAATATTCCTGGTTCTGCTGCTTGCTGGGTTGCTTGATTCTGTTTTATAACTTCTGCTACTTTTGTTCCTCTTGAATTACGAAATCTTTTGGCAGCTTTACTTTGCTTTTTAGTTAATAATCCGTCTTCGACTAATTCATCAATTTCTGCATTTGAAAGTCTGGACGTATTTGATTCTAATGCAGTAATTTTTTCCTGGTGCGGCCCTGGTGCTACTGAACTTGCTTTTTCTGCTTCTACTTTTGCTCTTTTTGCCTCCTCCGCCACTTCTTCCGCTGCTGCCGCTGCAACTGCTTCTTCTGCTGCCTCTATTGCTTTTTCTGCTACTTCTTCTGCTGCAACAACTGCTTCTGATGCTTCTGCTTCCACTGCTGCTTCTTCTGCTTCTTCTGCTTCTTCAATTGCTTCTGCTGCAGCAACTGCTTCTTCTGTACCTTGCTGAGTTGCCTGATTCTGTTTTATAACTTCTGCTACTTTTGTTCCTCTTGAATTACGAAATCTTTTGGCAGCTTTACCTTGCTTTTTAGTTAATAATCCGTCTTTGACTAATTCGTCTATTTCTGCATTTGAAAGCCTGGACGTATTTGATTCTAATGCAGAAATTTTTTCCTGATGCGGTCCTGGTGCTACTGAACTTGCTTTTTCTGCTTCGACTTTTGCTCTTTTTTCTTCCTCCGCCACTTCTTCCACTGCTGCCGCTGCAACTGCTTCTGATGCTTCTGATGCCACCGCATCTTCAGTTGCCGCTTCCAGTGTAAACGTCAGTTTTTCCAAATTACAAATAGTTTCAGGAATCTCTCCGGTGAGTTGATTATCACGTAAATTTAATAAAGTAAGATCTACAAGATTTCCAATACTCTCTGGAATAACTCCAGTAAATTGATTTGACTGTAATTCCAATCTTTCAAGGCTTACTAAATCACCAATTCTCTTTGGTATTTTTCCCGAAAGTTCGTTCCATTCCAATGATAAAACTTTGAGTTTTTTAAGATTCCCAATCGCTCGAGGGATTCTACCATTCAAATCGTTTAACGGTAAAACAAGGCTGGTTAGTTCTGAAACTTCACCAATACTTTCCGGAATATGGCCGCTCAATTCGTAGTCTACAACACACCCGTCTTTCGGCGAAATAGAACTAGAACTGCATAAACTTGTAAGACGACCATCTTTCCAGGTCTGTTCTCCTAATTTAACCGGAGATAAATATTTTGGTGGTGGTTTCAAGCCCGTTTGGGCGTTATCAATCAATTCCTGAAGAAATTCAATATCTTGTCCCCAGTGACAATCGCTATTTACATACACAAATCCACTGTCACATCTCGTACAATTGGTTGTATCCTGAAAGCCTACTACAGTTTCTATACAGGTTGGATATGACGGACACAATTGATTATTGGAAAAATTAAAGCGGGCTGGGGAAGACCAATCAATAGTCAGGTCACAAATGGCATCTGGAATTGTTCCCAAAAAATTATTATTATTTAATTGTAAATATTCCAGATTGAATAAGTTACCAATATCCGTCGGGATGCTATCAGTCAGTTGGTTTGAATACAGTAATAACTTCTCAAGATCAATTAAGTTTCCAATACTTTTGGGAATTGGACCGACTAATTTATTATCAAAAATAATTAATCTCTCAAGGCTTGCCAATTCTCCAATACTTTCGGGAATATCTTCGGACAATTGGTTTGAATTCAAATATAATCTTTTCAATGAAGACAGATTTCCAACACTTTCAGGAATTCTTCCGGTTAATTGATTATCGTTTAAATATAATTTCTCCAGATGAACCAAATTCCCTATACTTTCCGGGATTTCTCCAGTTAGTTGATTTGAGTATAATGCCAGCCTTTTTAGTTGGGATAATCCGCCAATGCTTTCAGGAATTCTTCCGGTTAATCCCACATTCGCAAGATCAAATGAAGTTAATCTTCCATCCTTCCAATTTTGAATCCCTAATTCGAGTGGTCCAAGTATTCCATCACCATTTCTATCCATTTCTACAATGAGCGTGTCAAGGTTGTTGTCAATCAAGTCCTGGAGGAACCGAATATCATCTTCCCTAAATGTTTCATATTTTAAAGGAACATTTTCACCATCGGATAAGATGGGAATAGTTTGTGGCATGGTCAATTTTGCTGCTGCTGCCAATGCTTTTTGTTCGGCTTCTTCCCTTGCTTTTTTTGCAACCGCTACTGCCAATGCTTTTTGTTCGGCTTCTTTTCTTGCTTTTTTTGCTGCGGCTGTTGCTTCCAATGCTTTTTGTTCGACTTCTTTCATTTCTTTCTTTGCATTTTCCGCAATTTTTTCCGCTGCTAATGCCGCCAATTCTGCTAATGCTGCTGCTTGTTTTGCTTCTTCTGCTATCGCTGCTGGAGGTGCTGCTACTTGTTTTGCTTTTTCCCTTGCTTTTTTTGCGACCGCTTCTGCCGCTAGGTCTGCTTGTTTTGCTTGTTCCCTTGCTTTTTTTGCGACCGCTTCTGCTGCCAATGCTTTTTCTTCTGCTTCTTTTCTTGCCGCTTCTGCTGCCGCTTCTGCCGCTAATTCTGCTTGTTTTGCTTCTTTTCTTGCTTTCTCTGCACCATCTGCCACTTCTTCCGCTTTTGCTGCTGTCAATTCTGCTTCTGCTACTGCCTCTCTTTCTTTTTCTGCTTGCTCTGCTCCTTCTGCTTCTTCTCTTGTATTTTCTGCTGCTGCTGCTGCTTTCAAGGCTTCTAGGTCTGCTTCTTTTCTTGCTTTCTCTGCATCATCCGCCACTTCTTCTGCCGCTAATGCTGCCAATGCTGATGATGATGATGCTTCTTCTGCTTGTTCTGCTATCGCTGCTGATGGTGCTGCCACTAATTCTGCTTGTTTTCTCGCGTCTGCTGCAACTGCTTCTGCATCTGCATCTGCTGCTTTTGCTACCTCCCTTGCATTCTTTGCTTCCGATTCTGCTATCACTGCTTTCTGCTCTGCTGCTTCTCTTGCTTCATCCGCTACCGCTTCTGCTTCTGTTGCTGTCTGCTTTGCTTCTTTTCTTACTTTTTCTGCACCATCCGCCGTTTCTTCCGCTTTTGCCGCTGCCGATTCTGCTTGTTTAACTTCTTCAACTGCAGCTTTTTCTACTGCAGCTTGTTGATCTGCCTGATTTTGTTTTATAACTTCTGCTACTTCCGTTCCTCTTGAATTGCGAAATGCTTTGGCATCTTTACCTTGCTCTTCAGTTAATAATCCGTCTTCGACTAAATCATCTATTTCTGCATCTGAGAGTCTGGAAGTATTTGATTCTAATGCACTAATTTTTTCCTGATGCGGCGGCGTTGCTGCTCTTGTTTTTTCTGTATCATCCGCTGCTTTTGTAGCTTTTCTTTTCGGTGCATCTCTTAATTTTTCTGCATCATCCCCTACTTCTTCTACTTCTGCTTCGTCTTCTGTTATCGCTTCTTCTGGTGCAAAAACTTCACCTGATGCTGCCCATGCTACTGCTTCTGCTGCTTCTATTGCTTCTTCCGCATCATCCGCCACCTTTTTCGCTTGTTCTGCTTCTTCTCTCTCTTTCTCTGCATCATCCGCCAGCTCTTTCGCTTCTGAAGCTGTTTGTTCTGCTTCTACTGCTGCTACCAATTCTGCTTGTTCTGCTTCTTCTCTTGCTTTCTCTGCATCATCCGCCAGTTCTTTCGCTTCTGCAGCTGTTTGTTCTGCTTCTACTGCTACTTGTTCTGTTTCTTCTGCTACTGCTACTGCTGTCAATGCTTTTTCTTCTGCTGCTTCTCTTACTTTTTCCGCATCATCCGCCACTTCTTTCGCTTTTGCTGCTGTTTGTGCTTCTTCTGCTGCTGCTTGTTTTTCTTCTTCTGTTACCGCTTCTGCTACTGCTTTTGCTGCTTTTTCTCTTGCTTTTTTTGCTGCCGCTGCTGTTAGTAATTCTGCTTTTTCTGCTGCTTCTCTTGCTTTTTCCGCATCATCCGCTACTTCTTTCGCTTCTGCTGCTGTTTGTTCTGCTGCTACTGCTGCTTGTTCTGTTTTATCTGCCACTGCTTCTGCTGCCAACTCTGCCTTTTCTGCTGCTGCTTTTGCTGCTGCTGCTGCTTCTTTTGATTCTGCTGCTTCTGTTGCTGCTTGTTCTGCTTCTTCTGCTGCTTCTTTTGATTCTGCTGCTTCTGCTGCTGCTTGTTCTGCTTCTTCTCTTACACTTTCCGCTACCGCCTTTGCTGCTGCTATTGCTTGCTCTGCCGCTTCTTTTGCATCCTTTGCATCATCCCCCTCTTCTTCTACTTCTTCTGCTGTCTTTTCTGCTGCAGCTTGTTTTGCTACTACTTCTGCTGCAGCTTGTTTTGCTTCTTCTGCTGCTGCTTTCTTATCTGCTGCTGCTTGTTCTGCTTCTTCTGCTACCGCTTCTGCTGCAAATGCTTTTTCTTCTGCTTCTTCTCTAGCTCTTCCTCCTGCCGCCTTTGTTTCTGCTGCAGCTTGCTCTGCTACTTCTTTGACTATTCTTGCTTCATCTGCCACTTGTTCTGCTTCTTCTCTTCTCATCTCATTAAACTTCGTCACCTCTTCTGCTGATGCTGCTACTTCCAACGCAGGTGCCGTGGTTTGTTTCGTCCCAGTTTCTTTTGCTTCCGCTTCAGCTATTGTTTCAGCTTCTGCCATGAGAAGAGCAGTCTGCCTATCTCTCCAATCTTTACATGCTGAAGTATCCTGATCTCCCATGACGAGTTCCACACAAACTGGATACTGAGGACAAAAATTGTTATTTGCCAAGTTCACACTGGACCTTGCACCCCAATCCAGATTTAATTCACAAAGACTATTAGGAATTACGCCTTCTAACTGATTGGTATTTAATAATAATTTTTCTACATTGTTAAAATTTCCAATACCATCCGGTATAGAACCTGTCAATTGATTATCACTTAATAATAATTTTTTTAAATTTGTAAGATTCCCAATACCATCTGGTATTGAGCCTGTCAATTGATTGAAAGACAAATCTAAGTGCTGAAGCATACTTAATTTTTCAATACTCCTGGGAATATTCCCTTCAATCTCGTTCCACTGCAAATCCAACTTAATTAAATTTGTCAGATTCCCGATGTTCTCCGGTATTGCACCTGTTATCTGATTGTCTGATAATAACAACCAGTATAGTTTATCAAGGTTGATGATTGCTTCCGGAATATCACCGGTTAGCCCCCTGTTAGAACAAAATAAAGATGTTAATCTTCCTTCTCCGCTCCAGGTTTGAACTCCCAATTCCAATGGCGAAATTATTCCGTCTTCATTATCATCCATATCTATATCCAAAAAATCTTCGCTGCCATCAATAAAACTTTGAAGAAATAATATATCTTTTTCCCAGTAACATTCTTCATCAACCTCCACATACCCTGCGTCACATTGTCCATAAAGAGGATTATAAAAGAAAAGAGTGCCCATCAAAAGCACAGTGAATTGAGTGGGGATGCGTTGCAGCATAGCAGTCATATTTTTGCTTCTACGTATTATGCGTATCAAAAGGGAATAGTGAATTTAAAAGGAAAATTAATTCTTTCATGAAGTGGCAGATATTACTATCCGGTCTTTAAGCAAATCAATAAAAAGGGTGTAAACGTATAGGGAATGAAGAACGTGGAAAAAGGTGATAATAGCTCTCCTTCTTTCACTCTTCTAGGATTGGTATTAAAAGCTGCTTTTGTTAATCAAGCAGCTCAAGAATTTTGTTTACATCTTTTGCAGACAATCCGGGATGGCCGACAATATCTATAAACAAGATTGCTGCAAACTTGCGGGTGGGTGTATCAGGTGACGGTATTAGATAAAATCACCCTGCTAAAAAACAAAAATTTCTGTCTATTGTGGTACTTTTTATCCAAATATTATGCGGAGAGGGAGGGATTCGAACCCTCGGTGGAGTTTAGAGCCCCACACTCACTTAGCAGGCGAGCGCCTTCAGCCAGCTCGGCCACCTCTCCATTGTTGAATTCTGTAATATAACAGGAATTAAATTACCCTGCATTCACCCCATCAGCAAACAATTAGAATCAAACCCCCAGCACAAATTGTTTTCCGCTTAATTGCTGAACAACCCCCTTCAATTCCAACTCAAGCAGGATGGTTAACATATGGGTAAGTTCCATTCCAGTGTTTGATACAAGATCATCAATATGGATGGGTTCATGATGCAATTTTGATACAACAATTTTTTCTTCCCTGGAAAGATCAAGCGATATGTTTTTCTGCCGGGGCCTCAGGGTTTTGAATAAACGATTTTTAACATGGTTCAAAATCTGCCCTGCGTTCTGGACGGGAATTGCACCATTCCGGATCAATCTCAGGCATCCTAAACTCTGTTTGTCAAAAATCCTCCCTGGAACGGAAAATACCTCCCTGTTTTGATCAACAGCATTCAGTGCAGTAAGAATAGCTCCGCTTTTATCTCCTGCTTCAATCACTACAGTCCCATGAGCCAGACCACTGATTATCCTGTTCCTCTTTGGAAAGTTCCCGGCATTCGGTTTCGTACCCAGGAAAAATTCAGAAATAATCGTTCCATTTTCTTCTATTTTTTCCGCTAAAACCTTGTTTTCAGGCGGATATAAAACATCAACCCCGCTTCCAAGCACCGCAATTGTTCTCCCTCTTGAATCAACTGTTTGCTTATGGGATATAGAATCAATGCCTCGGGCTAAACCGCTCACAATGGTTATTCCATATTTTACAAGGTCACCTGCAAGATTTTGAGCCACTTTTCTGCCGTAAGAAGTTGTAATTCGGCTTCCCACCATAGCAATACAGTCTTCTTTTTTTTTCAAAGGTTGACCTTTTCGATACAGTATTACAGGAGGATCGTACATTTTTCGCAGGAGAAAAGGATATTCATCATCCCAGAATGTTATTAGTTCAACATCCAGTTTCTCAGCTTTTTCAACTTCCGCTGGTCCAAAATCAAAATGGACTGCCTTTCTAATTGCCCGCGCAGTTTTTAAGTCTACTCCATTTACAGCGCATATCTCACGGGTTGATAGGGAAAATACTTCGGCAGGATTTTTATGAGCAGAAACAAGGCTCCGAACCTTTTGAGGACCAACTCTTTTGATATTTAATAAGTTTATAAGTGAAGCTATACTGTTAAGATTCATTGATTGTCTCAACTATCGCTTTAATTAATTGAGGAATTCCAGAACCGCTTACCGAAGAAATATTTATATATGGTTCAGGAAAATCAGACCAGCTTTTCAGTTCTCTTTTTGATGATTGCAAAAGGTCAATTTTTGTTCGGATCACAAAAAAGTGTTTTTGTTTTAAATCTTTGTTATAATTGTAAATTTCGTTTCTCAAAGTGTCATAAACTTTTCCCGGATTTTCTTCCAGTACATCAATCAAAAACAGCAATACATTTGTTCTTTCGATATGACGGAGAAATTGATGCCCAAGCCCCTTTCCTTCGCTTGCACCTTGGATCAATCCCGGAATATCCGCCATAACAAAGGATTGAAATTCACCATATTTCACGATTCCCAAATTCGGCTCTAAAGTTGTGAAAGGATAGTCGGCAATTTTAGGGCGGGCAGCAGAAACGACAGATAATAATGTCGATTTCCCTGCATTGGGCAAACCAACCAATCCCACATCCGCTAACACTTTTAATTCTAAGGCATACGTATTGACTTGGCCCTCTATACCGGGTTGGGAATAGCGTGGTGTTTGGTGTGTGGCGGATTTGAAACGGGCATTTCCCCTGCCGCCTTTTCCACCCTGCAATGCAACAAATTCCTGTCTATCATCAACTAAATCTGCCACCACATTTCCTGATTCCATTTCTTTAACAACTGTTCCTAATGGAACACGAATAATGGCATTATCACCATTTTTACCTGTTCTCTGATTGGACGATCCTTGCTGGCCTTTTCCTGCTGAATACGCTTTTTTATAACGGATATCCTGAAGTGTATGCAATTGCTTATCCGCAATAAAAACAACGTCACCTCCTTTGCCGCCATCACCACCATCCGGTCCGCCTTTTGGAACAAATTTTTCCCTGCGAAAAGTTACAGCTCCCTTACCGCCTTTTCCGGACGTACATTTAATCACTGTATAATCGATAAACATGGTCATAAAATTTAAAACAAAAAAGGTGCGAACTTGGCGCACCTTTTATTTACAAAATGAGTTTGGAGTTACATGTTAGTGATAATTGCTTCGGCAAATCCAGATGTAGTCAATTTGGTTGCACCAGCCATTTGTCTTTCGAGATCATACGTAACTTTCTTTTGACGGATTGTTTTGCGTATAGCATCAATGATCAAACTTCCCGCTTCCCGCCATTTCATGTGATCCAGCATCATCACAGCGGAAAGAATAAGTGAACCGGGATTTACCTTATCCTGGTTTGTATACTTAGGCGCCGTTCCATGAGTCGCTTCAAACAATGCTATGTCATCAGATACATTCGCTCCCGGCGCCATTCCTAATCCACCGACTTGCGCTGCACAGGCATCAGATAAATAATCACCATTCAAATTCGAAGTAGCAATAACATTATATTCTTCCGG
>MPLX02230709.1_pt1 | contig 18822 bp, 19 predicted proteins | sample 1617341 | NCBI WGS metagenome assembly MPLX02 (sample SAMN05944804, study PRJNA350692) | marine metagenome | biome: marine; feature: ODZ; material: water; isolation source: 120 m water sample filtered on 0.2 um supor filter | place: Pacific Ocean | collected 2012-04-08 | depth 120m m | reverse complement strand
TGAAATCGCAAATGGCAATGGGTATTATATTTTAAATAAGATAATTATCTGGATTATTAAAATCAGTATTGGAATTAATGTGCGGACAAGTTCCATTGTATGATTGCAATTATCCAAAGCCATTTCTAACTTAGTTTTCTTTTTAATCATTTTACACTTCCTTATTGTGCGTGATCACGAACAAGCGTTTTAAATGATTCCTCAGCATCAAGAGGAACATGCCAAGTCTCAAATGGATCACTATTATTATTTTTATATGTATGCCAAGTTTCCTCGTTCCATTCAGCAACTAGAGTATGACCTTTCAGATAAAATTTTGAATCATTCGGGGTGACTGCATACATATCACAATCTCTTACTACACCATATAAAATGACCCTTCTTGTTTTGCTTTTAATCTTGCTAATTTTCTTTAAAGTTTTGTTTGATACGATCATAAGATGTCTCCTTCCATTATTATATAACTCCAAAATCGTTGACATGATCCATCAGCGCTTCAACTGCTTCTTCTTTTGTGCCGTAAAACTTATTAAACCCACAAGCACCACTCTTTACATATTCATGGTTTGGATATCGCAATTGCCATCCTTGGTTTCGATGCAATGACTGGCAAACATATCCAACATCAATAAACTCGCCATACTCGTTAATTCCTGTTACCGCACAAACCCCATCGTTACACTTAGGATTGCTTGAACCATCTGCCTTGCAAATCTGTCTGTTTACTCTTTCAACTTTATCAATGCCTACTATCATTTTTTAGTCTCCAAGTTTCTTATTGACAAATTTGCCAATAAGATTAATTGTATCCTCGTCTTTGTGTAAAAGTTTGAAGCCTGTTTCTGTATGACTTCCAATATCTCCGATATAAAAAGCATCCCTTATTTTTTCCAACTCTTCTCTGGTAAAATCTTCATCTAGATTAATAGGTGTCATCATTTACAACCTCGACAAATAAAAATATAATCGGCTCCGTTTGGCCAAACCGACCGAACATAACCGGTGAACCCAACTTTAACTGGTATGGATTCCATAGGATCTAACTCCTCACCACACATGTCACATTCAGTTACACTTAACTGAATATCCATATACATTTCTCTTTCTGTTTCGTATAAATTTTCCATTATATAATCACCTACATACACATCATTAATATTACTAATAAACCTAATAGACCGAACAAAATAATTGATTCAAATATTTCACTAATAGTCATCATATCTCCTTTATGCATCTTGTTGCCATGAACGGTTTTCACTACCCTTATCAGTTGATCGACCGGTCTGTGCTGTTATTGGGGTCACCGGAGATGCATTTCTATATATTGAAGACACTCCATTTTTCTTTGTTGGCTCAGACCATTGAGCGGTTATCTTTTGCTTTCCTTTAATAACTTGTTTCGTGCGAACTTTCTTGGCCGCATATCTTGTTATTTTGATTCCGTCTTTTTCGTATGTTCTTTCGATCTTCATTATGTGCTCCTGTTTTCTCATTGTTAATATATATATTATAACCTAAGATTCAACATATGTCAACAAAAAAGCGCACTTATTTTAAAAAAAAATGCGCCCGTAACTTGTTGTATTATAAGGAGTTCCCCATCCAGTTAGGTAACCCCTTATAATACAACGAGTTACAAGATCCTTTGTTTACAATAGGTTATGGGATTCTTAAATTAATTTTTTTTAATGTTATAAATATAAGGGAAATAACTATATTTCTGTCCCCAAATATGGGGTATAAATATATGCATAAGTCTTATAAATATATAAGAAGGTTATTACATAACTAGGGGATACTAAGAATTATGAAAACGTATAAGAGTCTAATTGAATCAAAGCCCAAGAAATGGTCTGACATTAAGGATAAGAATACGAAGAAAGAAGCATCGCAATTTCTTAAAGCACTTGATGTAGGACAGGTACTTGGTTATAGTGCCGAGCACCAAGAGTTTTCCATCTTTGATGATGAGAAGGACTTCAAAGATGCACAGAAGGGTACCAAAGGCAAAGCAATGAATTGGATAAAGGTTGAGGGATGGATTCGACATGGTGAAGCAATGAATGAAGCATACAAGCCTAGCTTTAATTTTAAAGCAGCCGTCAAGACTGGTATGCTGGATAAATATGATGAGGCACCTATCCTATCCTTGGGGAAGAAAGGTTGGATGGTTCAGGAGTTTAATTTAACCAGCAAAGGATTTGAACTTACGCTGGTATCGGATATTGGAAAGAAAAAGATGTTTACAGACAAGCGTCCTGACTTAGTACTTAAACAAGCTGACAAGAAACTTAAATGACAAAGACACAGAATTTAACTGCGGGCGCACCTAAGCATGAGACTCCAAAGAAGGTTACTTCCATTGGTCATTCCAAACGGAGCATGCCTAAGAATAAGAGTAAGCGACGAAGTTGGAAACGATATAGAGGACAAGGGAAGAGACGCTAATGGCATTATATACAAAACCCCTTTCTACTAATACTAGGACTTGGTCGGATTTAGATTTAGACTTTATAGCACATCCTGTCACTAAGGATATAGTATTAAAAAGAAATGTAGAAGCTATCAAGAGGTCAGTAAGAAATCTTGTATCGACTAATCCACATGAGAGACCTTTTCATCCGGAAATCGGAAGTGGCATTAGAGGTATATTGTTTGACTTGGTATCTCCTACTACCGCTGTCGTTCTGCAATCTGCAATACGACAGGTGCTTACTAATTTCGAACCTAGAATAGTTATAGAAAACATAGCCGTGCTGGGTGATATAGATAAGAACGGATATTATGTTACAATACAATTCCAACCGATCAGTACGCCTGACCCCGTAGTGGTTGAATTATTTTTAGAGAGGTTAAGATAGTATGCCATCATCAAACAAATTGCAAATCACAGATCTAGAGTTTGATCAGATTAAATCTAATTTAAAAAGTTATCTGTCTGCCCAGAGCAAATTCCAAGACTACGATTTTGAGGGAAGTGGTATGTCGGTGCTGATTGACCTACTTGCCTATAACACACACTATACGGGTTACTATGCAAACATGCTTGGCAATGAAATGTTTCTGGACAGTTCCTCATTAAGAGAATCTGTTGTGTCTCATGCAAAGCATTTAGGTGTCACGCCTTCCTCGGTTAAAGCTTCTGTAGCTAAACTTGATTTTACATTTACTCCGAGCAGTTCACCAATATCTCTTACGATAGAAAAGAATACAAAGTTTAAATCAAACATAGATGGACAGAATTATACTTTTGTAACGAATAAGACAACAAGTGTTCTTCGTTCGGGTACAGGCACCTATGAGGCGACTGGTGTAGAGATTACGGAAGGAAAGATATTAAATAAGTCATATACGGTTCTTGCTAGTGATACTGGCCAACGATTTATTCTTCCAAATAAAAATATAGATGTTGATACGATTAGTGTTACTGTTCAGAACTCATCTAGTGATTCAACAGTCTTTACTTATACGGATGGTAATGCCCAAGACGTAACCACAATCAAAGGTACAGATCGTGTTTTCTTTATACAGGAAATAGAAGATAAGAAATATGAATTAACCTTTGGCGATGGTGCAGTAGGTAAACAACTATCAGATGGCAATGTTATTTTTATTGAATATATTGTTACTAATGGAACACTTGCAAACAAGGCAAGTGTATTTACTGCTAGTGGTTCTGTGGCTGGATTGAATAGCGGCGACTATACAATGGTTACAAATACTAATGCAATAGGTGGTGCGGATATTCAAACCATTTCTTCACTTAAATGGCAGGCACCGAAATTATATCAAGCACAGAATAGGGCAACAACAAGAGATGATTATAAAGCTATTTTGTTAGAGGAAAGACCTGACATAGAATCTATTACTACGTATGGTGGAGAGGATGCAGATCCTGTTCAATATGGAAAAGTTTTTATTGCAGTAAAGCCTGCAGGAAATACAACCTTCACAAATATTGCAAAGAAAGATATTGAAGATAACGTACTTAAAAAAGCAAATGTAGTTACAGTCATACCTGTAATTATTGATCCTATATTTATTTACCTGCTATTGGACGTTACTGTAAACTATGATCCTATTACAAACTTGACTGATGAGAGTACTTTGAAGACTAACATTAATACTGCAATTCAAAGTTATTATCAAATCAATTTAGAAAAGTTTGATCAGAAGTTTAGATACTCTACATTGACACAGGATATAGATAATACAAACGATAGTATTAGAAATAATAAAACAAAGGTTAAGTACCAACAAAGGATTGCTATCGAAACATTAGATACACCTATCACATATACTTTAAATTTTAATAATGCTTTGCATCATGGTGCTTTAAGTAGTAGTGCCTTTAAAGCTACGGATGGTAATACCTATACACTATGTGATGATACTGTTGGGAATGTTAAAGCGGTTAAATTAAATTCAGGTGGTACTTGGACTGGAGATGTACATAAAATGGATTCCGGTGTTTTACATACTGGTGAATATCATTATGGCACGGATGTCCATAATGCGACCAGTCAATTGTTAGATGAATTTATTACACCAGATGGTTCTACTAATTATGGAACTATTGATTATGATACTGGAAAAGTTGTTCTGACTAATTTTAGACCTATTCTTATTACAGATGGTAATGACTATATTAAAATAACAGTTACGCCAGATCAAAACAATTCAGACATTACACCTTTGAGAGAACAGATATTAACATATGATGTAACAGACACAGAGGCAATAGTTATTAATATGGTAGCAGAGACAATTTAATATGGCCACAGTATCCCCAAATCAACCAATACATCCAGTACTGGATGAACGCATAAGTGTAAAGGTAGAAGGACAGCTTCCTGATTTTGTAAAACAAGATCATGCTACCTTTGTTTCTTTCCTTGAGGCGTACTATGAGTACATGGAGCAGAATGGAAAGCCTTATGAGATTGTTGGTAATCTGCGGCAGTATGCTAATCTAGATGCAACGACGACTGAGTTTCTAAATTATTTTAAAAAGCAATTTGCAAAAGACTTACCGGAAGCTATCTTTGCTAATGCTAATAAGCCATTTGTCTTAAAGCATCTCAGGGATTTTTATAGATCGAAAGGTAATGAGAAATCATTTCGATTTCTTTTTAGATTACTTTATAAAGAAGAAATAGATTTTTATTATCCTAATAGAGATATGCTTCGTGTATCTGATGGTAAGTATACGAAGAATAAAATTGTTCGTGTAGTTGATACAAGTAGTAATGATGCGGTCTTTGATTTATTAGGTAGGAAGATTAAAGGAACAACGTCGGGTGCTTCTGCATTAGTAGAAACAATATTAAAAGAACATGTTGGTGCGTTTGTTGTATCTACGATTTTTCTTTCTAATGTGAATGGAACCTTTTCGCCCTATGAAACTATTACAGATGATATTAAAACATTTATATTAGGTGGAATGGTTACCGGTGCTACTATTACTGCATCAGGTAATAATTATACTAAGGGTACCGTTATTCCTATGTCAGGTGGTGGTACATCTGCTGCAGGCGCTTTTGTTTCTATTGATGATTTGTCTACTGGGTTTATCAAATCAATTATTATTAATAGTGGTGGTAGTGGTTATTTAGTTGGGGATAAGTTAACAGTTAATAATGTCGGCACGATGGACGTTGATGGAAGGACTGCTAGCTTCTTAGTGAAGACTGTTGATGGGTCAGGAAGCGTGACTGGTATTACAATAGAAAGTGCTGGTCGTGGTTATATGTTTTTACCTACAGTATCAGGTGGAAGTGGAAATGGTTTATCTGTAACATTGAAGGGTGAGGGTATAGGTGGTATTAAAGCTTTAAAAGTTGTTAATAATGGTTTTGGTTATGTGTCCACACCAATATTAGATTTATCAGGAATGGGTGATGGTACTGCATCAGCAGTCACTGTTGTTTCTAGTTATGAAAATGAACATAATAAACAATTCATTGGTGATGATGGATTTCTTTCAGCTACTAAATATATTCAGGATAGTTATTACTACCAATTATTTTCTTATGTGTTAACATCCAGTCGTCCTATTTCTGAATGGAAGGACATTATTAAGAGAACAGCACATCCTGCTGGTCTTGCGTTGTTTGGTAATATACAATTTACGTCTAATATTACTACACCGTTAAGTATTACTGGTATTCCTGAAAGACGTCATTATACAATTATATTTCATCAAGGAACTATTACACCACCTGTTGTTCTCGATCTTAAAGCTGATTCCTGTGAGGGTGCGCGCACCTTGGTATTCTTGCCTGATTTAGATTATCGTTCAATAACTGAATCTGAATTATTAGATCCATTAGCACCACAAGGACATGGTGCTACTGAAGATTGGGGATTTATAACTGCACAGGCAACAACATCAGATGATTATGGATTGACAATACAAAGTTCGTGGTATGTAGCACCTACCAAATGTCAAATCTATGAAGTTGATTTAGCAATACAGTATCTCCGGACGTTAGGTGATTATGATGATTATCTTACTCTCCATACAGATGTAACTGACAATGAGAACTATGGTGAAATAACCAGTGCTTTAACATCAACTGATGACTTCGGTATCCTTACTGGAAGTACACAGAATACTACTCAATTAAGATTAGGTCCTTTGAAGAGAGGAATAGATCGTAACAAGTTTAAAAAGCAAGGTGGTTTTAGTCAGGTGATTGGAGTAGGTGTACAATCAGGTACTGGTATTGGTTGCTTTGGTCATAATAGGATAGTTGATATGACATGGTTTGGTGGTTTGAAAACTAGGAATCTTAATAACGCTACAATTACCCAATATCCAAAAGGATATGAAAATACAGCTTTACCTCCACCACCATCGTAAATATATCGAAACAACTTAAATAAGTATTATAAATAAGTATAACAAACACAATCTAAAGGGAAATAGAGTATGAGTGCAATAATCAATAACAGCTTTCGTAAATTTAATGCGGATAATTTTATATCCGCGTTTGGTGTAAATTCAATTTATCTAATGATAGGTAAGAATACTCCGTGGGATGGTAATAGTGCTGGTGAATATGCAGATGGTTCTTATTCTGATACTAATGTTCCTATTCCTTTGGATACAGGTGTTGCTCCTTTTATCCATCACGATGCTAGGATTGCCGCGAAGTTAATACCTTCAACAGATGTATCACATGTCCTCAAGAGAATAGATTGGACAACAGGAACAGTGTATCCTGAATATAATCATTTACAAGATGATATTATCGATACGGACTTCTTTGTATTCACAAGTGCTTATAGAGTATATAAGTGTATTTCAAATAATAGTGGTGTTCCTTCCACAGTAGAACCTACTGGAGTAAGTACAGATATTATTACTACCTCACCGGATGGATATAGATGGAAGTTTATGTATGAAGTACAACAATCAGATGTATTGAAGTTTATTACTACTGACTGGATTCCAGTAAGAGCACCGGGCATAGTTGGTACTGATCAAGCAAACGTTGAAACGGTTGCTGTGGATGGTGCATTGGATCATATCGATGTGCTTAGTGGAGGTACGAATTACAAATATAATACTGGCACAGCTGCTGGTGGTGGAGCAACGACAATTACTTTAGATGCAAATGCTTCAACCGTCGACGATTATTATAATGATATGCAAATCTTTATATTGACAGGAAACGGTGAGGGTGAGATTAAAACTGTTACAGATTATACTGGTTCTACTAAAGAGGCAACAGTGGCAGCATGGTCTACACCCCCAGATGCGAATAGTACTTATTCTCTTGCACCAACAGTAGCAATTGCATCTTCAGATGGTAATAGTGCTGTCGCAAGAGTTGGTGGTGTTAGTAATGGTGCTATCACATCAGTGGTGATGGTAAATAGAGGAGTTTTATATCGTTCTTCTACTTGTACTATTACAAGTGGTGGAGGCACGGCTGCATCTCTTATAGGAAGAATTGGTCCTAAAGGTGGACATGGTTCTGATGCAGTTGCTGAATTGGGAGGAGCATTTGTAATGTTAAATATCAGGTTGGTAGGTAATGATGGTAATGTCTTTCCAGTTGGAGATGATTTTAGAAAAGTACATTTACTTATTAATCCTACTGCAGGAAATACAACCCCACCTACACTAGCGACAGGTACTACTTATGATAGTACGGAGATAGATGAGGATAGTGGAAAAATCATTTATACTGAATTCAGAGCACCGATCAGTCGAGCTTCTGATTCAACAGAAGATATAAAAATTGTTGCCGAATTCTAAAAATCGAGATAGGGAATTATGTCAAATAAAATTACTATAAATCTGAATCAATCGCCATACTTTGATGACTTTGATGAAAATAAAAATTATCATCAAGTCCTTTATAAGCCCGCATTACCAGTTCAAGCAAGAGAACTCACCACAGAGCAAAGCATCTTAAGAAATCAAATTAAGAATTTTGGTGACCATGTTTTTATGAATGGTTCCAAAGTTACTGGTGCTGATACTATTCTTAATTTGGATTTTGAATATGTTAAATTGCAACAGCAGTTTAATAGTGTTGATATTGATGTAACTTTGTTTGCTGGTAAGACAGTTGTTGGTAGTCAGTCTGGTACAAGAGCACTTGTATTATTTAATAGCGCCCTTGATACATCAACTGGTGACCCTGATGTAATTTTTGTAAAATATATTACAGGAGGTTCTCTTACCCAACAAGTGCAAGGTATCCAAATTAACGATGGGGGCAGTGGATATATAACTGCACCGACTGTTACTATTTCAGGTGGTGGTACTGGTACAGGTGCAACTGCTACAGCTACTATTGCTAATGGTACGGTTATCAGTGTTGATATTACTAATAAGGGTTCAGGATATACTTCGACACCAGTTCTTACATTATCTGGTGGTAGTGGAACAGGGGCGTTTGGTACTATAACATTATCAACGGCCGCAACCTTTATGGCGGGGGAAAGAATCAGCGCTACAGATGGAAGTATATCAGCGACTGCTTATGATGCATCACCAACAGGTAAAGGTTCTTGTGTTGCTGTCACCGAAGGTGTATTTTATATTAATGGTAACTTTATTAAGATAGCCGAACAGACACTTATATTAGATAAGTTTTCAAATGCACCATCATATAAAATTGGTGTCAGTGTTGCCGAGACAGTTGTAAATTCTGGAACGGATTCTACATTGTTGGATAATGCACAAGGCTCGCATAACTTTGCGGCACCGGGTGCAGACAGATTAAAACTTCTATTATCATTAGATAAGAAAGTTTTAACATCAACTGATGATACAGACTTCTATGAAACATTAAGAGTCAAGGATGGTATTAAACAAAGGGATATTAATATTCCAATTTATTCTGTATTGGAAGAAACATTTGCAAGACGAACATTTGATGAGTCTGGTAGTTATACAGTAAAGGCTTTTAACATTCAAGTAAAAGATCATCCGTCTGATTCAACTAAATTTATTGTTCGATTAGATCCCGGTAAAGCATTTGTTGAAGGGCATGAATTTGAAACAATTATATCTAAGGACATAGAGTTAAACAAAGCAAGAGACTATGTCAATGTAAATAATTTTGATCGCCTAATGCAATATGGTAACTATACTGTTGTCACAAGTTATGAAGGGTTGTTTAATATTACAACTCATCAGGAAGTTGATTTGCATAATTTGACATATACAAATGTTAATAAAGGAACACCAGCATCATATGCGGCTAGTAAAATTGGTACAGCAAAGGTAAGAAATATTGATTATGTTTCCGGTACTGGTGCAGTACAAGTTCTGAATATGTATTTGTATGATATTGTAATGACTAGTACTACGGCGACCTTTGCAGATACGGAATGTATACATGTTCCTGTAGATGCATTAACAACACCTGTTGCTACTATTGCGAATTGTGATATTGATGATTCAGGTAAAATGGGTGGTGTAGTAGGTGGTGATACAAAGTTATTTGAAACCTCTGATAATAGTTTAGTATTTAAATTACCTCAGAAAACAATTAAAACCATTCGTGATGATAGTGGTGTTATCGATACTAGTTATACAATCAAAAGAGTTTTCGAAAATGTAGCTTTCGCGGGTGGTGTTGCTTCTATAGCGACCGCTGGATCTACAGAAACATTTAAAGGAAGTGGTATTTTAAGTGACAGTAATAAAAAAGAATTTTATACCACTACAGTAAAGACTGTAGGCACATCTGGTTTGACTGTTGGAGAACAAGTTGCCTTTGATGGTGGTGGCCAGACAATAACTGTTAATGCACCAAGTAATACTACTATTACGTTTAATGATAATACTGGTTCAAATAGTTTTACTGCAGATATTATTGCAACTATTAATATCGACAGCAAACAGGAAAAGGTTAAGACGCTTGTAAAGAGTCATACGCTATCAGTTGCCTCACCTAATACAACTAATTTAAACTTTGATGATTTAGCAATATCCGATATTTATAAAATGCATGGTATATTTGATTCCGGTGATCCTGCCGTTGATGCAACGTTGCCGACATTAACTTGTGCCTCGGATAATCTTGGATTAAGTGTTGGTGAAATAATTACTGGTGCTTCTTCTGGTGCGACAGGAATAGTAATTGATGGTGATTCTAGCCTAACAGAGATTACTTATATTCCTTTATTAGGAACAATTGTTGCTGAGGATATTACAGGCGGTGAGACTGGATATACGAGAACTGTTCAATCTGTATCCGCGGGTGATACAAATGTAATGTCAAGATATGAATTGGATAATGGCCAACGAGATAACTGGTATGATCATGGAAGGGTGAAATTAAAAGCTGACGAGGCAGCACCGACTGGAAGAATAACAATAGTTTTTGATTACTTTACCCATGCTGGTAATGGTTATTTATCAGCGGACTCTTATACAGCCGCAGTTGGTTATGATAATGTTCCGAAGTATACTTCACCAGTAACTGGTGATGAGGTTGAATTGCGTGACTGTGTTGATTTTAGACCTCGAAGACAGGATGGGGCAACGTCAGTACAAAATATAGAAATACCATTTCCTAATACTAACTGGTCAGCTGATTATAGTTATTATCTTCCAAGAGTGGATAATGTTTATTTAAGTAGGGAGAAACTATTCGGTGTAAGTGAAGGTATTCCATCGTTGCATGAAATACCACCTCCACGATTAAATGGAACAATGAATTTATATTCGATTCATATTCCTGCATATACGTTTAAAGCAAAAGATGTTATGTCATTGTATATTGAAAACAGACGATATACAATGAGGGATATTGGTAGGTTGGAAAAACGATTAAGCAATGTTGAATACTATACTTCGCTTTCACTTCTTGAAAAGGAAGCTGAGTCATTAGTTATTAAAGATACTGCTGGCCTAGATAGATTTAAAAATGGTATTCTAGTTGATGGTTTTAATGGTCATAGTATTGGCAACATTCTATCTGCTGATTATAAATGTTCAATAGACTTTGATCAGAAAGTATTAAGACCACCATTTCAATCTAACATCACAGACCTTTCATATATGGTAGCACCTGCTTCGATTGGTGTACAAAGGACAGGTGATTTAATTACATTACCATGGACGGCAAAAGAATTTATTAGTCAACCGACTGCAAGTAAATCTGTTAACATTAATCCTTTTGCTGTATTGGCTTGGATTGGAGTAATTGATTTAGAACCACCAAACGATAATTGGATTGATACAACTACTAGACCAGACGTTATTGTTAACCTTCAAGGTGAAAATGATGGCTGGGCTGCATTGGTTGGTTTAGGATTTGGTACCCAATTTAATGATTGGGAAACAATTAATGGTACGGGTAGAGAAACTGTTCTAGCATCTTCAACAGCAATGTCCGGCCGTGCTGTAGTACAAACACAAACTGTTCTCAATACAACATTAGAAACAAGAACTGGTATTCGAAATGAAATTACAGGAACTGATACTGTTCGAAATAGTATTGGTGATAGAGTAGTTGATGTTTCTATTATCCCTTTTATTAGGGCAAGAGACATAACGGTATCTGTAACGGGAATGAAACCTAATACAAGAATCTATCCATTCTTTGATAGTGAGGACGTTGCAGCATATTGTACTCCTAGTGGTGGTTCAATAGGCGATGCTATCTATACAGATGATTCTGGTTTAGTTACTAATCTAACTTTTTCTATTCCTAATTCAGATACATTAAGATTTAGAACTGGTGAACGACAATTCCTCTTAGTTGATAATACTCAAGGTGATTTAGTTACCGCATCAACCTATTCAGAAGTAACCTATCAAGCACAAGGATTATTACAAACACAAGAAAATGTTATTGTATCAACGAGGGTTCCTAGAGTTCAACAATTTGGTATGGGCTCTGCGACGGATTTTAGAACACAATCAAATACATTTACAAGGTCAAATGTTATTGGATGGGTTGATCCGCTAGCAGAAACATTTCTTGTTGACCAAGCATTATATCCAGATGGTATCTTTATTAGTGATGTTGATTTATTCTTTAAAACAAAAGATACAGATGGTCTGCCAGTTTCTTTGCAGATCAGGGATACACTGAATGGTTATCCTGCACAAACAATTTTACCATTCTCGGATGTTAGTTTAACACCTGATCAAGTCAATATAAGTGAGGATGCAAGTGTTGCTACTAAATTTTCATTTCCTGGCCTAGTCTATTTACAACCGGGTGAGTATGCAATTGTTGTATTAAGTAATAGTTTAAAATATGAAGCATACATTGCTGAGACTGGTGAAAATATAATTGGTACTAATAGAAAAGTTTCTGGACAGCCATATGCAGGCTCATTGTTTAAATCACAAAATGCCTCTACATGGACTCCTAATCAGAATCAGGATTTAACATTTGTAATGAATAGAGCAGACTACACAATTAATGCTACAGCAGAAGCGGTGTTTAGAAATGCTTCTAATACTCCTGAGGTTAAGGCAGATCTTGTTCAAATTATACCTGAAGAAATTGTTATGAATAATACCTCTATCGCGTGGGGTATAAAAATGACTGATATAGCCACAACAACTTTAGATACTGATTATACAAATGTTACGCAAAAGACAAATTATAAATTACCAGCACAGAGAAGAATAACTACTACTGCTGGAAGTTATGAATCAAAGGCTACTCTTACAAGTGGTAGTTCACATATTTCTCCAGTTATAGATACTGCAAGGAATAGTGTTATTACTATTGAGAATCTTATAAATAATGTAACGACAAATGAAACCAATGCAGAGGGTGGAGACGCAATTGCAAGGTATATCACACGTCGGGTTAATCTGAAAGATGGATTTGATGCGACTGATTTAAACGTACATTTAACTGCAATTAGAGAAGCAGGAAGTACTATAGGAGTTTATTATAAAGTTCTATCACAATATGATACACAAACTTTTGATGAAAAATCATGGACATTGATGAATGAAGTAACAAACAGTAATAGTGTTTCTGGATCGGATACTGAAGATGAATATTTGGAATTAGAATTTTCACCAGTAGGTATTAATGCGAATTATATTTCTAATCTCGTTACTTACGATTCATTTAAAACGTTTGCAATTAAGATTGTAATGACATCTGCTAATACAACTAAAGTTCCTTTGATTAAAGATTTACGTGTTATAGCATTGGCATAATATGGAAAAAAAATATGTTCGTGATTTAAATTCAAAAGCGATTTTGCAAAGTGATAGGGCAGCTCTGGATAATTATCGAGCCGCGAAGAAGAAAAAAGAATCAGAGATAAGTGTTATAAATACTTTGGTAAAGGATGTGGCAGAGATTAAAAAAACTTTGCGTCAGTTACAGAAAGACCATAATTAAAAAGGACATAGACAATGGCAAAACTAGTTAAAAGACGAAGAGGTACAACAATAGAGCATAGCACCTTTATCGGAGCTGAGGGCGAGATCACTATTGACCTAGATAAGGACACCGTGGTCGTACATGACGGTAATACCCAAGCTGGTTTTCCACTCGCGCGCGAAGATTTAAGTAATGTTGATCTTGTTAATAAAATTGGTATTGTAGAATTAGATTTACAAGATGGACCTGCTGATTCAGTATTGCAGACCGATGGTGCAGGTACTTTATCCTTCACTACGGTGGATGCATCAACAGCTGTTGTCGGTGGAGACTTATCCGGTACAGTAGGAAATGCACAGATTGTTGCAAACGCAATAACGAGTAATGAATTGTTAGATGATGCTGTGACGTCAGGTAAGATTATTAACAATGCAATAACTGGTGATAAGATTGCAACGGATGCTGTTTCGACTATTAAAATTTTAGATGATGCTGTGACGTCAGGTAAGATTATTAACAATGCAGTAACATCTGAGAAGATTCCAGACAATGCTGTTATTAATGCCAAGCTTGATGCAAATTCTGTAACAACTATTAAAATTCTTGATGCTAATGTAACGGCGCCAAAGCTCGCAAACAATGCAGTTGAGACTGACAAAATAGCTGACGCACAGGTAACTGATGTAAAGATTGTTGACATGGCTGCAAGTAAACTTACGGGTGCATTACCCGCACTTGACGCAAGTAACTTAACGGACATGCCTTATGACATGGCTTTCACTGGTGCCTATGATGCTGCGATGGTAGCAATAGATGCTATTGTGGGTACATATGGCGAACTAGTTATGTCCCGTACAGGCGACTACATAGGGGAAGCTGGTTATATAGATACAGCACCAACTGGTAGTACTTTAATTTTAGATATCCTAAAAAACGGTTCATCGATTTATTCTACTAAACCCATTTTTGCTATTGGTAATAATGACTTAACGCCGGGTATTTTAAATTCAGGCTCAGCTTCATTTCAATCGGGTGATAGAATTACATTTAAGACCACTCAAATTGGTAGTACAAATGCTGGGCGAGGTATCCGGTTTACATTAAATGGAAAGGTTTAAAATTATATGAGTTTTCTATTATGTCCTAAATTTATTGGAAGTCGGGGTTCCAGTTTTGAAATTAATAACCTGAGTGTACCCGGCAATGAAAATTTTTATAGCTCCGGTGGTATTAATTATAAGTCTGTCTGGTTTGATTCTTCTGGTACTATAGAAATAACAGATGATGGTGTTGTTGATATTATGGTAATTGCAGGTGGCGGTGGTGGAACGGGTGGTACAAGCTCACCAGAAGGAGGTATGTTTGGCGGCGGTGGTGGAGCGGGTGGAATGGTTGTACAAACCAACATTCCTGTAACTGCTGGAACAGGGATAATGTCAGTTGCAGGAGGTTCTGCGGTATCAGTATCCGGACAAAATTCATCAGTGTTGCCAAGTTTATTTACTGGAGTAACACAATCTATAGGTGGAGGCACGGCTGCTCAACCGGGAGGTTCGGGTGGTGGAGCAAATGTAGGAAATCATGGTGGGGTAGCAGGAGCACCCGGAACACCGGGTCAAGGAAATCCAGGTGGCTCAGCACCAGATAGAGATAGTAATTCGCAAGGTGGAGGTGGAGCGGGTGGAGGCGCGGGGGCACCGGGAGGTCCTTCAAGCCGAACTTCAAGTGGGGCAGGAGGTGATGGTTTAGAAAATACATATGCTACTGGGAACACCGGGGACTGGTATGCAGGTGGCGGTGGTGGATGCACAGGCCATTATGGAATTCAAACTCGAGGCGCGGGAGGCCAAGGCGGCGGAGGTGGAACTATGAATTCTGCGCAATGGCATGGTGACGCAAATACCGGAGGCGGCGGTGTGGCAGGAGGCGGCCAAGGTGGATCGGGTATTATTGTTGTGAGGTATAATTTAGCCCAACCTTAAAAATATATATTATATGAAACACTTTTTGATTATAGATGATTTTTACACCTTAGACGAACAACGTGTAATTTGGCAAGAACTTGATTTTTATTATCAGCAACAATTATTTCAAGCAGATAATAAGGGTGGTACAAGGTATGGCACTGCAACACATAATGGTAAGCCATTAGCACAATTAAACAGAATTTATTTGGAAGAATTATATTCACCAGAACATAGATCCAAATCAAACATATTAAATGTATATAAAAAAATAGTATCAAAAGAAGTTGTAGAAGATTATAAAAGAGTTACACCAGCAGGAAAGCAATTTGAGATAACAGATAATGATTGTTCGTTAATTAATTATTATGATAATGGAGATAAATATGCTGAGCATTTTGATGCGTTTATGCACACCGCTGTAATATGGTTCTTTAAAGAACCAAAAAGATTTGAAGGCGGGAATTTAAGATTAACAGAATTAAATGAAACAATTGAGTGCGTGCATAATAGATTGATACTATTTCCAAGTTATTATTCACATGAGGTGGAAGAATTAAAATTAGATGAGAAGTATAGGAATAAAGGTTTAGGTAGATTTAGTATAACCCATTTTTACAGTTCGAGTAAATAAACATATGGCACATTTTGCAGAGATTGATCAAAACAATGTAGTACTACGAGTAATGGTAGCCGAACCAGAATTTATTAATGAGGGACATATGGGAGATCCTAGCAATTGGATTCAGACCTCTTATAATACACGTGACGGCAAACATTATGGAGCCAATGGTGAAGAAGATGATGGCACACCATTAAGATATCGGTTTGCAGGTATAGGTATGATTTATGATTCTGTTGCTGATGTTTTTTATTTCGCTCAACCATACCCATCATGGACATTTAATAATACTACATATGATTGGCACCCACCAATACCTTATCCAGATCCAGATGATGATGGTACGTATTATTGGGATGAAGCAAATCAAGTATGGGCTGATGAAGATACATATCATGGTGAAGGTGGTCGTCATGGAAATATCAGTACGACATGGAACTACGAATAATAAAAGGAAAATAATATGTCAGCAATAGTCGTAAACACTACAGATACTTTTGATCAATGGAGACTTAAAACTAATCAGCTCGCAGTTGATGTTGATGATGCTGTTAGAAATGTCGTGGAAGATTTGTCACCGCAGTTGGGTGGAGACCTGGATCTAAATACAAAGGATATTACTGGAACAGGTGATATTAATATTACAGGAGATATACAAGCGTCGGGGAATTTGACCGGTGGTGGAGATTTGACCGGTAGTGGAGATTTGACTAGTGGTGGAATAACTGTTACAACGGCTGGCGATATAACTTCATCAGCATTTAATGTTGTTGCGTCTTCTGGTAATATGTCCGGCACGAACTGGTCTTATGATGGCGCGACTAGTAGTATAACTATTACTGGTAGTTATACTGGTACTACGTTCAATGGTGATTTGAACGGTACAATTAATACTGCTACAACTGGTACTACACAAGCTGTTAGTGACAATTCAACAAAGATAGCAACGACTGAATATGTTGATACTGGCATTGGTAATATTACACTTACAATACCTGCTCTAGCTGATACTACAATAACAAATCCAGCACATCAACATTTATTAATGTATGATACTGGTACATCAAAATGGACAAACTCATCCATCTTGGCAGCGGGTGTTCCGAATCAATCGTTTACAGTAGCGATGGCAGTTGCATTGGGATATTAATTATAAATATTTGTAACAAAATTTAAAGGATAATGTAATGGCTAACGATTTTAAAAATGCACACAAACAAAATGTAACGACTATCACTGATGTCTATGAAGCTCCTGTAGGACCTCCAGGAAAGACAAGCATTGTACTTGAGATGGATGTTGCTAATACGACTAATACCCTCACCACAGTATCAGTACAAGTGACCGATGCCGATAATTCTGATACACAAACTTATTTAGTTAGGAATGCTCCTTTGCCAACTGGCGGTACATTGCAAGTTGTTTCAGGACAGAAAGTTATATTAGAAGCGGGTGACAAGATTCAAGTAACCGCAGCTGGTGCGGTTGATGTTGTCGCAGCTGTTTTGGAAGATGTTAATACTTAAAGGATATAAAATATGCCATATTTAGGAATTGCGCCAGCACCATTTGGTTCACCAGAAACTTTCGAAGATGTTTTTACAGGACCTTTTTCGGTGCCGCAAAAGGTATTTACCCTTAATAAAGATGTAACGGGTGAGGCGGATATTATTGTTTCAATCAATGGTGTTATACAGCATGGTGGTTCATACCAGATAGGTGGTACAGGAAATAGAACACTTACACTTGATAACAATTGTGTATTAAATGATGAACTAAGGATTTTACATTTAGGATTTAAAGCTGTTAGTATTAATACAGGCGCGCCTGATAATAATTCTGTATCAACACAAAAATTAACAGCTAATGCGGTTGAGGAATCAAAAATAGCAGATGATGCTGTGACAGGAGTAAAAATTGCAGACGGTGCGATTTCTGCTAATCATATTAATGCGTCATTGTCACTTGCGGGTCCTTCGCTTGGTGCAAGTAGTATTATAAGAACCAATGCTAAGACTATAGACGAGAGTATTGTATTTGCTGGAAACGAAAACGGAATGACTGTGGGTCCTATTACCATATCTCCAAATTATTCCGTAACCGTTACTAGTGGCAGTACATGGACAATTGTATAAGAGGAAATAAAAAATGGCGTCAACCTTAAAAGTAGATCAGATTGAGACTCCGAGTGGAGTAGGTAATATATCATTTGCACAACCTATCAGTGGTGACGGTAGTCAGTTAACTGGTGTTGGTTTAGCAGTTGGAGGAGGTGCAGTTGTAGCAGGTGACTTTTTATACCATGATGGAGTGGAGTGGACTCGGTTACCAAAAGGCACAGCTGCTCAATATTTAAGAATGAATGCTGGTGCCACGGCGCCCGAATGGATAGCAACTA
>MPLX02224631.1_pt1 | contig 18832 bp, 14 predicted proteins | sample 1617341 | NCBI WGS metagenome assembly MPLX02 (sample SAMN05944804, study PRJNA350692) | marine metagenome | biome: marine; feature: ODZ; material: water; isolation source: 120 m water sample filtered on 0.2 um supor filter | place: Pacific Ocean | collected 2012-04-08 | depth 120m m | reverse complement strand
GTTCGTCTTTTACAACAATTACTAGGGGTAGCCCCAACCCAGCAGCAAGGTCGGAGTTAAGCGCCCCTTTAGCGATTGGTGAGTATAGCCCTCCAGCGCCTTCTACCACCATAAAGTTCTCCTTGGCGCCTTCTTTGCACGCCTCTAGGAGGCTCTCTAAATGTAGGATTTCTCCTGCTGTATCGCTTGCGCTTTCTGCGCTAGCCTCAAGATCAAAACGGTATGGGCAAACAATAGCTAAAGGCTCTTTTTGTACGCAAGCGTCTAAAAGCCGGATTGCGTCTTTTGGCCCATTTCCATTGTCACTACCAGAACAGCCGGTTTCAACTGGTTTTCTTACTTTTAAGTCTTGTTTTTGGCTCAAAAAGCGCACAATTTCAATTGCCACAGTCGTCTTACCAACTCCAGTGTTGCTGCCCGTAATAAACACTCCTTCCATGGGAGCATTTTAGCCCAAGTTGGTCGCTACAAAGCCTCCATAAAAGTATAATGGCTCCCATGAAAAGCAATCTTAAAACCCACCTTTGCGGACTCTATTTAGACTCTCCGATTGTTTTGTTGTCTGGCTGTGTTGGTTTTGGAGAGGAATACACAAGACTTAAGGGGTTTTCAAATGCTGATGCGGGTGCGATTTGCCTAAAGGGAACAACCCTAGAGCCGCGACAAGGAAACCAACCTCACCGTATTACTGAGACAGCAAACGGAATGCTGAATGCAATAGGCCTTCAAAACCCTGGCGCTGAAAAAGTGATCAACCAAATATTGCCGTCACTAGACAGGGCCGAAACTAAGTTTATTATTAATATTTCTGGGTCTTCAGTTGAAGAATATGGCGAGATTGCAAAACGCTTTGATGATACCGATATAGATGCAATTGAAATTAATATTTCATGTCCCAACGTTAAGGAGGGTGGCGTCGCTTTTGGAAATGATCCTGACATGTCCTATAGAGTTGTAGACATATGCAGAAAAAACACAAAAAAACCTTTGATTACAAAACTCTCTCCTAATCAGACAGATATTGCCTACAGTGCTAAACGCTGTATCGAGGCGGGAAGCGATGGACTGGCCGTTATAAACACAATAATGGGAATGGCAATTGATACCGAAACAAGGCGACCAATTATTGGAAATAATAGTGGCGGCCTTTCAGGCCCCGCCATAAAACCAATCGCCCTATTAAATGTTCACCAGGTCCATCAAGAAAGTAAAAAACACAACATTCCCATCATTGGCCAAGGCGGGATAGCAACTGCAAGTGACGCTATTGAGTTTATTATCGCAGGAGCAACCGCCGTAGGGGTTGGAACTGCTCTTTTTTATGACCCTTTAGTGTGTAAAAAAATAAATGTGGGCATTAGCAAATATTTAACCGAAACTGGCATGAAAAGCGTGGAGTCTTTAGTAGGAACGCTTGAACTTAACTAACTCTTTTATCTAAATATAAAACATGCAATACGAAGACAAAGTTAACAAAATAGAAGAAGAGGCACAACAGTACTGGGCCAAAAATTGCTCCTTTGAGGTTGTTGAAGACAAAACAAAAGAAAAATTTTACTGCCTTTCAATGTTGCCATATCCTTCGGGCAAACTTCATATGGGGCATGTGCGTAATTATAGTATTGGAGATGTTGTCTCTAGGTATCAAAAGATGCTTGGGAAAAATGTTTTGCAACCTATCGGCTGGGACGCTTTTGGACTCCCTGCAGAAAATGCGGCAATACAAAACAAGGTGCCTCCAGCGAGGTGGACCTATAACAACATCAAGCATATGAAAGACCAACTGATTGCCATGGGGTTTGGCTATGACTGGTCAAGAGAACTTGCAACGTGTCACCCTGAATATTATCGATGGGAGCAATGGTTCTTTATTAGGCTGTTTAAAAAAGGCCTTGTTTACAAAAAAATGGCTGTAGTTAACTGGGATCCTGTTGACCAAACGGTTCTTGCTAACGAACAAGTAGAGGAGGGTCGAGGGTGGCGCTCAGGTGCGCTTATTGAAAAAAAAGAGATATCACAATGGTATATGAAGATTACTGACTATGCCGAAGAACTCCTTAATGACTTAGACAAACTTGAGGGCTGGCCAGACGCCGTCAAAATAATGCAACAAAACTGGATTGGCAAATCTGTTGGCCTTGAGATTGACTTTACGATGGAAGGCTCGAAACCAATAAGTGTTTTCACAACGCGCCCCGACACTTTAATGGGGGCGACCTATCTTGCAATTGCAGCCGAACACCCTTTGGCCCTTGAAATGGGAAAGAAAAACTCTGTAATACAGTCATTTATTAATGAGTGCAGAACAATGGAAACATCTGAGGCGGCGCTAGAAACAATGGAAAAAAAAGGGGTTAACTCTGGCCTCTTTTGTAAGCATCCAATAAGCGGCAACGATGTTCCAATCTGGATAGCAAACTTTGTTCTTATGGGCTATGGAACTGGCGCTGTTATGAGCGTCCCGGCGCATGACCAGCGAGATTACGAGTTTGCAAAAAAATACAACATTCCTGTAGTTGGAGTGATTGCTCCAATAAATGGACATCTTGATATTGACCAAGAGGCTTTTATTGAAAAAGGCATTCTCATAAATTCGGGCGCATTTAATGGCATGACCTTCTTGGAGGCCTTTAAGGCAATAAGCAAATACCTAGCCAAAAACAACCTTGGAAAAGAAAAAATCAATTATCGTCTACGTGACTGGGGCATTTCTAGACAAAGATATTGGGGGTGCCCAATTCCAATAATCAATTGCGATAAATGTGGCCCAATCCCATCAAAGGAGTCGGACCTGCCAGTTGTACTCCCAGAAGATGTTGCTTTCGAAGGAGTTGGCTCACCAATCAAAAAATCACCTGAATTCTACCAAACCAACTGTCCTTCCTGTGGATCTGCGGCCGAAAGAGAGACCGACACTTTTGATACATTTTTTGAGTCCTCATGGTATTTTGCGCGATACGCTTGTGCCAACCAAAACAAAGCAATGCTTGATGAGCGTGCAAACTATTGGCTTCCAGTTAATCAATATATTGGCGGAATTGAGCATGCTATTTTGCACCTGCTGTACGCTAGATTTTTTACTAAACTGCTTAGGGATGAAGGAATTGTCGCTTGTAATGAGCCTTTTACAAATCTTTTAACCCAGGGGATGGTTTTAAAAGATGGTGCTAAAATGAGTAAATCAAAGGGCAACACTGTAGATCCACAACAAATGATTGATAAATATGGTGCCGACACTGTTCGTCTGTTTATTTTGTTCGCCTCGCCGCCAACACAAGCACTAGAGTGGTCTGATCGTGGTCTAGAAGGCTCTCATCGCTTCCTAAATAAATTTTATCGACTTGTCCACGGATTTGCTTTAGAATCAAAAAACCAGATTATAGAATCTTTGACTCCCGAACTCCTCAACAAAAAACAAAAAGAAATGCGCAAAAAAACGCACTTAACACTTAAAAAAGTTGGTGATGATATTGGCAGGAGATATTCTTTTAATACCGCAATTGCTGCACTTATGGAACTAAACAACTCGCTTTCTCGTTTTACGGACACAACCGCACAGGGAGTCGCTGTAAAAAAAGAAACCATTGAAATTATGCTTAAAACTCTTAACCCAATAACTCCGCATTTGTGCCACCACCTTTGGTTGGAAATTGGTAACACCGAGGCAATGGTTGATGTTCTTTGGCCGGCGGTTGATGTGGAGGCTCTTATTCAAGAAGAGGTTCAACTTGTCGTACAGGTAAATGGCAAGCTCAGGGCTAAAATTGTTGTTCCGGTTGATGCTGAAAAAAAATCTATAGAAAAGGTGGTCCTTGCCGAAGATAATGTGGTCAAGTTTAGCAAGGGGAAAAAAGTAATAAAAGTAATTATCGTACCAAACAAACTAGTGAACGTGGTAGTGCATTAACACCACCAACAGCCTCATTTGTTGAGCATTTTCTCTATTTGATCCCTTAAAATCAACTCCATAACAAAGCCCATCTTGCCACCAGGAACAACTAGCGTGTTTGGACGGGACATAAAAGATCTTTCGATCATGTTTTGTAGATATATAAAGTCACAGAATTTGTGGTCTTTAAACCTAACGACAACAAAACTTTCATCAAGCGTAGGGATGTCTCTTGCAATAAACGGGTTTGAGGTGTCTACTGTTGGCACTCGCTGAAAATTAATGTCAGTTCTTGAAAATTGAGGTGTAATATAATTTATATAGTCCCACATTCTTCTGTGTATTGTGTCTACTGTTGCCTCTGCAGAATATCCTCTGTGTTCCTTGTCCCTATGTATTTTTTGAATCCACTCTAGGTTAACAACGGGAACCACTCCAATAAGGAAGTCTACATATTTGGTAACATCAATAGCGCCATCTTTTACTCCTCCATGAAGGCCCTCATAGAACAGCAAATCACTGTCCTTGCCCGCATCCTCCCAGGGTGTAAATTCACCGGCCTTTTGACCAAAAGGCTCGCCCTCTTCGTCAGAATGAAGATAGAAGCGACGACGACAGTGTCCTTTTTCGCCATAATTTTTAAAAGTCTTTTCAATTTCTTCAAAATAGTTTGCCTCGGGGCCAAAATGACTAAAGTAACTATTTCCCTTTTTTTCTTCTTCGGCCATGATTGTTTTCATTTCGCTTCTATCATAACGATGAAAACTATCTCCTTCTATAACGCAAGGGCTTGCGCCCACATTTATAAAAATGTGGTTGAACGCATTTTTAACTGTAGACGTGCCAGCGCCAGACGAGCCTGTTATAGCTATAACCGGATGTTTTTTTGACATGTGGCTCTCTCTTTCTTTTAAAAACTTTAAGAACAAATATTATCTTACAAATTTTATCAACTGTTCCCAATAAAATTCATAGGCGCTTGAATTTAAATCATTGGGCTATTTGTAGAACAATTAGTAATCCAGGTTTTCAACCTTAAGTGCGTTGTCTTCAATAAAGTTTCTTCTAGGCTCCACCTCATCTCCCATTAGAGTGGAAAAAACCTCATCGGCTGCTATAGCGTCTTCTACCTTAACTTTTAGCAGGGTGCGGCTCTCAGGGTTCATTGTGGTGTCCCAAAGTTGATCTGGATTCATTTCTCCTAGACCTTTATACCTTTGAAATCCTTGCCCTTTTTGAGCCTCTTTTAACAGAAATCCCATTGCATCTGCAAAGCACGAAACCTTAGCCTCTTTCTGTCCCTTTTGAACAAAAGATGAAGAACTAAAAATACTCTCTACTTCGTCAGAGTATTTTTGAATTCTTTTATAATCTGCAGAATCAAAAAACGTGGCGCTAAGCGCCGAAGTTATGGCAACAACACCATATACCTCTAAGGAATATAAAATCTCTTTATCTTTGAAAACAACTTTGTGTTTTTCGGACATAAGTTTATTTTTATTTAACTTTTTTTGTAAGTCGTCACACCACTTAGTTGTTTCTTTTGTTTTTCTCAATGAACTTAATTTTGGCATGCCAACGATTGCATTTAGTAAATTTTTATTGTATTTCTTTCCAAGCTTTTCAATGGTTGCAACTATTTTGTAATGTTTAGCCACAATTTTTTCTAGAGCAATCCCGCCTATTGCTGGCGCACTCTTATTGACAAATATACTTGCCTCGTTAATTGCCTCTTGCAAAAGATAGTTGTTTTTTTCATCTTCATCCTTTAGGTAGCGCTCTTGTTTTCCTTTTTTGATTTTGTATAAAGGTGGTTGTGCTATATAAAGATAGCCGCTTTCGACTAGTTCTGGAAGGTGGCGATAAAAAAAAGTTAACAATAGTGTTCTTATGTGTGCCCCGTCTACGTCAGCATCGGTCATAATAACAATTTTGTGGTAGCGAAGCTTTTCAATATCATACTCATCACTGCCTATGCCACAACCAAGGGCTGTGATTAGTGTGCCGACTTCTTGTGAGGTGAGCATTTTTTCAAAACGAGCCTTTTCAACATTTAATATTTTTCCTTTTAAAGGCAATATTGCTTGGGTGTGTCGATCTCTGCCTTGTTTTGCAGAGCCTCCTGCAGAATCACCCTCAACCAAAAACAACTCGGAAAGAGCGGGGTCTTTTGTTTGGCAGTCACTCAACTTTCCTGGCAATCCAGCAATATCTAGAGCGCCTTTTCTTCGCGTCATCTCCCTAGCACTTCTTGCGGCTTCTCGAGCCCTCGATGCTTCTAATATTTTTCCTACAATAATTTTTGCCTCGTTGGGATTTTCTAGCAAATACTCCCCTAGTTTTTCATTAACAGAAGACTCTACCGGAGCCCTAACCTCAGATGAAACAAGTTTGTCTTTTGTTTGAGAAGAGAACTTGGGGTCTGGCACCTTGATAGACAAAATTGCAGTTAACCCCTCCCTTGTATCTTCTCCAGTTATTGCCGCTTTTTCCTTTTTTGCAAGCCCAGAAGAGTCTATAAAACCGTTAAGTGACCTAGTTAGTGCCGCCCGAAGGCCAGCCAAGTGGGCGCCCCCGTCCCTTTGTGGAATGTTGTTTGTGAAACAGTAAACGCCTTCTTGATAGGCGTCGCTCCACTGAAGGGCAACCTCAACATCAATATCACTCTTTTTCGTTTTTATTGTAATAATGTCGTTGTGAATGGGGTTTTTAGATTTGTTAAGATGTTCAACGAATGCCTTAATGCCACCCTTATAAGCAAAAACATTTTTCTTGTTTGTGGCTTGGTCGGATATTTTAATTTTAACGCCCGAGTTTAAAAAGGCCAACTCCCTAAGCCGGTTTGCCAATGTGTCATATTTAAACTTTGTTTCGGAAAATATATCTTTGCTTGGTTTAAATTGAACAACTGTTCCGGTTTTTGTTGTTTTTCCAGTAACCCTTAACGGCTTTGTTGGGATGCCCGCCTCATATCTTTGCTCGTGAACCTTGCCATCACGATAAACAATCAGGTGTACATACTCAGAAAGTGCATTTACAACAGAAACACCCACACCATGAAGGCCACCAGAAACCTTATAGGAATTGTCGTCAAACTTACCTCCAGCGTGCAAAACCGTCATAATAACTTCAGCGGCTGAAACTTTTTCTTCTGGGTGAATATCTACTGGTATTCCTCTACCATCATCTGATACTGTCACCGAGCCATCGTCATTAATTACAATATCAATTTCTGTGCAGTGGCCCGCCAAAGCCTCATCGATTGAGTTGTCAACCACTTCAAAAACCATGTGATGAAGCCCAGTGCCGTCATCGGTATCGCCAATAAACATTCCTGGGCGTTTTCTAACGGCGTCTAAGCCTTTTAAAACTTTAATATTAGAGGCTTGATATTTTTTCGACATAAGTAGTAAAGAAAAAAAATTTAATTATACCACGAGCGCCTTGTTTTACGCGTTTTAGTCACCCTTGATTGGGTGTTTTTTTGTGTTTGTTTTTCAATGAAAAAAGAGGTTAAAAACAAACCTAAAACCCACTAATAACGCCGCTGTTAATTTTATAAATACTGGTCTTTTTTTTAGCAACCTTTAGAGGGGTTTTTCCTATATCTGTTAAAAACACCTGGACACCCAGACCCAACAAACAATCTAAAATCAGATTTGTTTTTTCCTTGTCAAGTTCAGATGACATATCATCTATTAAAACAACCGGAAAAACACCCGCATCTATTAATATTAAAACTTGAGCCACCCAAAACATTATTGAGAATGTTTTTTGCTCTCCCCGAGAAAAATGACTCTCTGTTTGGCCGTCAAGAAAAAAATCAATCGTCGCCTTGTGAGGGCCATGGTTTAAATGTTTTGCCTTGGCAAAGCTGCTGGTGTTTTTCTTTAAAAAACTATAAATTTCCTTCTGGTCTAGATAGTTTAAATCTTTTGTCCAGCCAGCACTAAACAAAAAAGAAGGGGTTTTGTTTAGGTCAAAGGGCTTGTTGTTTTTAAACAAAAAAGATTGCCCGATTTTATTACCCAGTCTTTCTATATAGTTTTTCCGCGCTAAAGAAATTTTAACTGAAAGTTTTGCAAACTCAATAAACCAATAGTCAAGTTGCCTATTGTTGTCGCCAGAAAAAAGCGAGTTTATGTTTTTTAGGGCTCGACTAAAAGACTTATATGTTTGAAGCATGGTGGGCTCCACATGAAACACCCCCCAATCAAGGTAAGATCTTTTGAGTTTGGGTGCGCCGCCCACTATAAAACCCCTGTCTGGCGAAATAATCTGAGTTGGTAGTAGTTGTGTTAATGCGCTATTATTGTTTATTTTTTGTTTGTTGACTGTGGTGCTGTTGTTTTTTTTAGACCTTTCTAAGCCTATTCGACTACCGTCCACATCTGCATTAATTATTATGTTTTTTTTATTGGTGGGGGTTAGGTCTGTAAGGTTTTTGGTTTTGAACGATTTGTTGTGGCCTAAAAAATAAATTGCTTCTATGAGGTTTGTTTTGCCTTGTGCGTTATCACCAATAAAAACATTTATGTCTTTATTTGGTTTTATGTATTGATCTTTAATGTTGCGAAACTGAAGAATATGAATCTTCTCTATTATAGCCATAGCCCAATAAAAACTATATTCTCATTGGCATAACTATGTACTGATAATTGTTGTCTTCTGTTGAACTCAATAAACAAGACTGGTTCTCTCCCCCAGGAACAACCATATTAATCTTGTCTGAGGTTATTTTTTCTAATATTGAAATAAGATAGTGGATGTTGAAAGCTATCTCTATTTCTTTGTCTTGGTTTGACACCTTAATTTGGGTTTTTGCCTGACCTCTTTCTGAGTGTGAAAATATATTAAGGTTGTTGTCTCTAAAAACAAGCTTTACTCCTTTGGTTCGCTCTTCAACAAAAATAGCGGCCTGTTGAAGACTTGAAAGAAAATCAACTCTGTTGATAATGATTGTGTTGTTAAAGTCTGTTGGTATAACCTGTTTATAATTAGGAAAGTTTCCATCAATTAGCCGGCTTATTATTTTTGTATTTGTGTTATAAATTGAAAAGTAATTATCAGAAAGATGTAATTCTATGTTTTTATTGGAATTTTTGGCAAGAAGTTTTGAAAGTTCGAGAACTGCCTTTCTTGGAAGAATAACTGTTTTCTTTTCCTCTAGTTCCCCAACTTGTTTTATTTCTCCTATAGAAAGGCGGTGTCCATCAGTCGCAACAATTGTTAGGGTGTCTTTATTTAACTCAAAATATAACCCATTTAGGTAAGCGCGAATATCTTGGTTGCCCATTGAAAAACTTGTGTTTTCGATCGCAGATTTTAAATCTTCCTGTTTTACGGTCACCACAATTGACTCCTCTGTTTTTGGGAGTGCTGGAAAGTCTAAGTGGTTGAATGTATTTAGTTCGAAAGTATTGTTGTTGGCGTTTAAGTAAACTTTCTTTTCTTCGATTTTAAATTGTATTTTGGTTTTTTCTGGGAGTCTTCTTACTATGTCAATTAGATCTTTTGCGTAAATTGTAAACAAAACCTCTTCACTATTTTTTATTTTATTAGAGGCACTAATCTCTAACTCCATATCTGTTGTTGTGAGTGTGAGTGTTTGATTTTGTAACTGTAACAACACATGTGAGAGTATTGGCAATGTTTGTCTTTTTTCAACTACGCCTATTACTGTTTGGAGGGGCTCTAGAAGTTCCTCTACACTAAGTTCTGTGTTCATAAACAGCCTTGTTTAAAAAATTATTATTATTATTATTAAGGGTTTTTTTGTTAGTTAGTTCTTTTTTATTATTTAAAACAATGTGTTGCATTGTTAATATTATGTTGGTTTTATTGTTTATATTTTGTCAACTGTGTTGATTAATTAGAATTATTATAAGTTGTTTTGTTGTTTATCACCAGTATAGTTTTTGTTGTTTTAATTATAAGTTAGTAAGTTTTAGTTTTAGGTTGTTAAAGTCAACCTTTACATCTTCATTTTCTTTTAGTAGGTTTTCAATTTTTTCACAGGAATAAAGCACTGTTGAGTGGTCCCTGTTGCCAAAGTTTTGTCCAATTTTAGCAAGCGAAAGAGAGGTTAGTTGGTGGCAAAGATAAATAGACATTTGCCGAGCCCTTACAAAGTGCTGCTTTCTAGAGTTGGAAACTAGGTCAGACAAGGTTATTCCATAATACTTACCAACTGTTTTTTGTATTTCATTAATTTCAACCAGTCTTTTTTTGGGGCTAATTAGATCTCCAAGGGCGTCTTCAATTGTCTCTTTTGATATAAAAGAGCCTTTAATTTTAGAAAAATCAACAAACGCCTTGAGTTTCAATAGCGCCCCCTCAAGGTCTCTTACATTTGAAGTGATGTGGCTTGCTATTAATAACGCAATATCCTCGCTTAAGTTCAAAGATATTTGGGGGTTTTGTGATTTTTTTAATAAAATAGCTGCGCGCATTTCTAATTCTGGCGGCGCAAGTTGTAAATTAAGCCCTTGAGAAAATCTTGTTTTGAGTCTATTTTCTAAGTCTTTGATGTTCTTTGGTGGTTGGTCGCATGTAAAAATAATTTGTTTTTTTGTGCTAAAAAGAAAATTAAATATATGAAAAAATTCTTCTTGAGACTTGTCTTTGCCGGCAATTAAATGGATGTCGTCGACTAAAAGCAAGTCTGCGGACTGATAAAAGAGTTTAACTTTTTCAATGGTGTTGTGCCTTAGGCTGGTAGTTATATTTCTAACAAAGTCCATAAGGGGAACATAAAGAGTTTTGGTTTTTGGGTTTTTCCCAATTGCTAGATGCCCAGCCGCTTGCATTAGATGGGTTTTCCCAAGGCCAGACTCCCCATAAATAATAAACGGGTTATAGGGCGATGAGCCAATATTTTCAGCGATTTGTCTGCTCGCCGCAGCGGCAACTTCGTTAGCGCTCCCTAAAACAAGATTGTCAAAAGTGTACTCAGGAAAGAGAGGGGTTGAGTGTTGTTTTATTCGTGTTGGGCTGTTGTTTTTTTTATCGACCTTCTCTATTTGAACCTTTAGCGACTTGTTTTGTTCCGCCACAGCTTGAAGAATGGCGGTTTTGATATTGTTTGTGTTGTTATTAATGTACTTTAATACAGATTCGTTAGGGGCGCCTAGAATAAGTTTTGAGCTTGATTCGGTTGCACTAAGCGGACTTACCCAGACACTAAACTGACTAAGAGGTAGAGAGTTTTTTAGGGAATGTAAGCACCTAGCCCAAGTTTGAGACATAAGATAAATAGAGCCAAAAGTTAAAATAATATACTAATGATACCTATTGTATACAAGAGATGAATGGAGTGTTTAATAGAATAACTTTTTGTACTCTTGAGGCATTATTAATTAGGCAATCTTTACCCATAAAAACCATTAGATTTAGGCGCTTAGAATTGATTTTTAGCCCATAATAGCGTAACATTGCCATCTTTTTATAATAGCAACAAACAATGAGAAAAACCATTGTGGCTGGTAACTGGAAAATGAATGCCAGCAAGGAGTCTGTCAACAAACTAGTGTTGGGCATACTTTCTGGCATGGATAATGTTAGTTCTAAGGTTGTTATTTGTGCGCCATTTCCATATTTATCACAAGTTGAGGCGCTAATCAGCCACAGCCAAGTAAGTCTCGGCGCTCAAAACTTAAATATAAACACTTCAGGAGCCTTCACTGGCGAAGTAAGCGCTGATATGATTAAAGATTTTGGCGCACAACATGTAATTGTTGGCCATTCAGAAAGAAGAAGTCTCTACGGAGAAACTAACACAATTGTTGCTGAAAAAGTTAAGGCTGCGCTAGACAGTGATTTAATTCCATTGTTTTGTGTTGGGGAGACGCTGGAACAGAGAGAGGCTGGAGAGACTGAGAGCGTTGTAGCAGACCAAATTAACACAGTGGTTGATCTAGTTGGTATTGCTGCTTTTTTAAAAATTGTTGTCGCATATGAGCCTGTTTGGGCAATTGGCACAGGCGTTACTGCGTCACCCGAACAAGCGCAATCAGTCCATGCTTTTATACGCCAACTTCTAGCAAATAAAAGCAATGATGTGGCTCAGCAAACACCTATTTTGTACGGTGGAAGCATGAATGCTGCCAATGCGAACGAACTTATTGCTTGTGCTGATATTGATGGTGGCTTGATTGGAGGCGCGTCTCTTAAGCCAGAGGATTTTTTACAAATTTGTAGGGTGGATTAATATGTCATTTCAAATTATTTTAGTAGCTCATGTATTGCTAGCTTTAGGTCTGGTTGTATTAATTTTAATTCAACACGGCAAGGGAGCAAGCGCAGGCGCTGGTTTTGGTTCAGGGGCAGCAGGAGCGGTTTTTGGAGCAAGGGGTGCGCATTCTTTTTTATATAAACTGACTGCAGCCTTGGCTGCTGCATTTTTTATTACAAGCATTAGTTTGGCTTACCTTGCCACTAGCGAAGGAACTGTTGACCCAAGCCAGAGCGTTATGGTTCAAACAGTGAGTGAGGACGACGCACAGTCCGACCTGCCAACTACAAACGATAACCCATCAGACGTACCAGAAAATTAATAAGGCCGACGTGGTGGAATTGGTAGACACGCAGCCTTGAGGGGGCTGTAGCGTAAGCTGTGTCGGTTCGTCTCCGACCGTCGGCACCACTACTGTACTGCCTCGCCTAGGCCGCGTTCTTGTACAATCATAATTTTTCTTATGGTGTTCAACCAGATGAATCTCAACAACCGAAAACTTTTAACTGGAATAGGGTTTATGCTAGGGGCAATGTCGGTTGTACCGATGCTTGACGTGATGGCAAAGATGCTTAGTGAAAACTATCCGGTGACGCAGGTAGCCTGGTTTCGTTTTGTTTTTCATACATTGTGGTTATTGCCATTGCTTTATTGGCGACAACTTAGTTGGTGGAAGGTGCCAAGCAGGGCAGGCTTTCACCTGCTACGCAGTCTAATGTTGGCACTGGCAACACTATTCTTTTTTACCGCCATTAAAACCAACCCTATACCTGACGCACTAACCCTGTTATTTATTTCGCCCTTGGTAGTTGCCGCTCTTGCCCCTTTCTTTTTAGGAGAGAGGTTTGATCCCTATATTGGTGTTGGCGTTTTGGTTGGATTTGTTGGTGTTGTTATTGTACTTCAACCAAACACCGAAGAGTTTAAGCCCACACTTCTATATGCGCTTGTTGCAGGGTTTTGTTATGCGTTTTATATTATAACTACAAGAAAACTTAGTAATAGTGGGCCTCCTCTGCTAACTCTTTTCTATACTGCTGTAGTTGGTACTATTGTTCTTGGCCCAATGGCTTTTTCAGTGTGGGAAACTCCTGATCTTGCAGGGATTTTAATGGCTGCCGCAATGGGGCTTGTGGCGGCGATATCTCATTTTATGATTATTAAGGCCTTTGAGTATGCAAGCGCATCTGAGTTAAGCCCTTTCAATTACTTTGAAATAGTTGTCGCCATTATCTTAAGCTATATAATATTTAAATTTATACCAACAAAAGAGGCAGTCCTTGGGCTTGTGATTATTATTCTTAGCGGCCTTTTTGTGTCATGGAGAGCAGTGAAAAATAATCAAAGCCCAGCCAAAGAAAATGATAGCGTTGTTGAACTATTGTAGTTCTTCTTGGTCATAGCGCTTAAAGCGCCTTCGCGCCACCTTCAGAAATTCTTTTGTCTATAAAAAAGGAAAGTTCTTCTTCAACACTTGCCTCGAGTTTTGGCTCTTGGTATTCAACAAGAAGATGTTTCCATATTTTATTGGCTCGTTGGGTTGCGTCGAGAGAACCGTCGTCTCTCCAGGACTCAAAGTTGCGCCAGTCAGACAACAACGGAGCATAAAAGGCCGCCTCATATCGCTCCATAGTTTGTGTCGCTCCAAAGAAATGACTGGCTGGCCCAACCTCCGTAATTGAGCCAACTCCTAGCGTATCCTCATCTACTTTTGCTGGCTCTAGAAAGGCTTGCATCATTTGGATCATTTCTGCGTCTAAAATAATTTTTTCATAAGATGCGCACAAGCCCCCCTCAATCCAGCCATGACCATGTTTGATTAAATTTACATGTCCTAATAAACAAGCCCATAGAGACATTTGAGATTCATAGACTGACTGCCCATCAGGGGCATTTGATGTATTGGCATTAGAGGCCCTTAAAGGGACTTTGTATTTTCTTGCAAGTTGGCCGCTGGCAATGGTGGCTTGTGCATACTCTGGCGTTCCAAATGCAGGGGAGCCTGATTTCATGTCGACATTAGAAGTAAAGCTGCCATAAATAGCGGGCGCTCCAGACTTGACACATTGATGAAAGGCAAGCCCTGCAAGCGCTTCAGCATTTTGTTGGACCAGCGCTCCAGCAACAGTTATCGGCGCCATCGCGCCAGCTAACGTAAATGGCGTGTAAATAACCGGCTGATTTCGCTCAGCCATTTCGATTGCCCCCTCTAAAAGAGCCTTGTCGTAGACAAGCGGAGAGTTAGCATTAACTACAGTGGTAATTGACGGCTCTTTCAGTAGAGTCGCTTCATCAATTCCGCGACCTATGCGAATAATTTCAATTGCATCAAGCATTCGCTCGCTGCCTATGGCATAGCCATACAAGGGCTTCGTACAAAGGCGCACACTCGCCGAAACAGCTTGTAAATGCCTGATGCTTACATCAATATCACAAGGCTCAACTGGGTAACCACACTGCATATGGACAGTATTAAGAGTCTCGCCTAGACGTATTAGATTGCAATAATCTTCAAAGTTACCGGGTATTCGGCCTCTATCTAAATCAGAAACATTGGGGGCGCTTGATACCATACAATAAGCAACCGAATTGCCGCCAATGTGGACACTCTTGTCTCTGCCATGGAGAGCAAACTTTTCTGGCGTTGTGGAAATTTTCTCCATAACAAAATCAGGGTCAAAACGAACCCTCACGCCATTGCTGTCAACCATGGCCCCTTCACGCTTTAATATTGCAACTGCTCGAGGAGACTGGATGTCCATTCCAATGTCACATAAAACCTTCAGTGAGGACTGATGAATCGACTCTATCTCGTCATCTGAAAAAACAAGCATAGGTTGATAAGGGTTTTTCAGTTGCCGATAGGGCGCTTGCTGGATGAGGGGCAAAACCCGCTTTTGTTTAGACCTTCCGCGCCTCATATGGCCCCCTATGCCTGCAATACTGGGCATTATATTCGATAAAATATTTTTTGCTTTTCTTTTTCCTGTTCATAAATGTCCCTACAAGTTTGCAAGGCCAGGCGAGGTCTTGGGCTCCAGTATAGGCATAAATCTAAGTACGGATTTAAGTATAATCGTTTTTTGTCTACAGCCTCCAAAAGACTTAGAGCCTAAAAAGAACAACTTAATCAAAAAAAACAAGATGAACTGGAGATTTAACACAGAAAGAAAGTTCGAGTCGTTTTCCGACCTTGTATTTAATAACTCTAAAAAAATTATTTTTGCAGTTTTGTTTATTGTTGGCTCTCTAGCCACACAGCTGCCGTCTCTAAAAATGGACACTTCAACAGAAGGGTTTTTGCATAAAACCGACCCAATGAGAATAGACTACGATATGTTTAGAAATCAGTTCGGGCGAGACGAAAAACTAATGGTGGCGGTTAAAACGGGAAACATCTTTGATCTTAATTTTCTCCAAAAACTAGACAGTTTTCATAGGGCTTTGGAGGAAGAACTTCCGCATATTGAAGGAGTAGACTCTCTAATCAATGCTCGAAACACCTATGGCACGGATGGGGAGTTGATTGTAGAGCCGTTAATTGAGGCTGTGCCAAACAATCAAGTTGAGGTAGAAGAGCTAAAGAGAAAGATTCTTAGTAGCAGAATTTTTGAAAACCTTTTTTACAGCAAGGATCAAACAATGACAATTCTTACTGTAAATACAAAAACATTTTCCAGCGAAAGTTTAGGTGAAAAAAATAGCACCCCTGGGCTTAGCGACGATCTAGAGTTTAGCGACGATCTAGAGTTTAGCGACGATCTAGAGTTTAGTGATGATCTAGAGTTTGACTCTTTCTCCCAAGTTAGTGAAGAAGCATACTTGAGCGACGCAGAAAACGACGAAATAATTTCAAAAACAAGGCAAATAATATCTCGTTTTGAAGACGTCGAATTTGAGGTATATCTTACCGGCTCAGCCGCAATAGCAGGAATTTTTAAGCAGGCTTTACGAGCCGATGCAATTGTTTTTATTAGTCTTATGGTTGGAGTTATTTTGATTGTTTTATTTTCTCTATTTAGGAGGATATCAGGAGTTATCTTGCCTTTGGTCTGTGTGGCGTTGACATTGATTAGCACAGTTTCTTTGATGTCTGCTTTTTCTGCTCCATTTACAATGGCAACCCAAATTTTGCCAACTTTTTTATTGGCAGTGGTTACCAGCGCAAGCATTCATTTGTTGGCAGTTTTTTATAAAGACCTTGTTGCGACTCGTGATAAAAGAAAATCTTTGCGCTATGCAATGGGGCACTCAGGTCTTGCCATTGTGATGACCTCGTTAACTACAGCGGCGGGATTGTGGTCTTTTTCATTCTCTGAGGTTGCCCCTATTGCAGATCTTGGTCTTTATGCCAGCGCCGGAGTATTGGTGGGTCTTTTATTTACGCTTATCTTGTTGCCTGCACTAATCTCTTTAATTGATTTTAAGCATCGAGAGTCTGCTGCTGATAAAGAAGGATATACACGAATGGACAGGCTGCTTATAGGCATAGGAGTTTTTGCCACTACTCGAGCTAAGTTTGTCGTCATAATAAGCGCAGCCCTAATTGCTTGTGCTATCTTTTTTGCAGCACAACTAAAGTTTTCACATTTTCCTTTACAATGGCTACCAGAGGATAATTTTGCACGTGTTGCTACAGAAAAAGTTGATGAGAAATTTCAAGGCTCTCTCACGCTTGAAGCCATTATTGATACGGGACGTATAAATGGACTATATAACCCTGAGGTTTTATATGCAATCGAAAGGGCGTCGTCTAATATAAACAACATTACAACTGGAAACATGGGAATTGGAAAAGTAGTTAGTTTTGTTGACATTATTAAGGAAACCAACCAGGCCCTTAACGAAAACCATCAGGAATACTACTCAATACCCAATAATGCAGATTTAATTGCTCAAGAGTTTTTGCTTTTTGAAAGCAGCGGAAACAATGATTTAGAAAGCCTAGTTGATGCTAACTACTCAAAAGCCCGCATAACACTTAGGACGCCATTTATAGATTCTTTGGAGGGAAAGCAGTTCATTGATAGGGCTCAGTCATATTTTGACAAAGAGTTTGAAGGGCTGGCGAAAGTGACTTTTACCGGCATTGGGACTTTGATGACAGTTACCTTTGAGCAGGCCATATATAGTAGTGGGGTTAGTTATCTGCTCGCTTTTTCTATGATTACTGTGTTGATGGTGCTTATGATTGGGAATATAAAAATTGGCTTGATCAGTATGATTCCAAACGTTCTGCCCATCGTTTTTATTTCAATGATTATGGTGATATTTAAAATGCCCCTGGACATGTTTACATTACTAATTGGCGCTATAGCTCTTGGCCTAGCCGTCGACGATACTGTTCACTTTATGCACAACTTTAGGCGTTATGAAATACAATACAATGACGTAGATAAGGCTGTAAGACTAACGCTATTGGGAACGGGCAGGGCGATTACTCTTACGTCGATAGTGCTCGCACTTGGTTTTTTAGTCTTAACTTTTTCTAAGATGAACAACATGGTTGACTTTGGAGTTTTAACTGCGAGCGCAATAATTGTCGCCCTTTTGGCTGATTTTTATTTAATGCCAGCCATTATGAAGCTGATTATAATTGACAAAAAAGACTTGTAACAGTAACGGTAAACAAACAAAAAAGGCACCTGCAGACGCCTTTTCTTTAACAGACTTTATCAGCCTTGAGCTTGGGCCATTACTTCCTCAACAAAGTTGTCTTCTTTTTTCTCGATTCCTTCGCCAACTTCGAAACGAACAAAGCTTACAACCTCATTGTTATTTGACTTAACTAATTTGCCAACAGTTGTTTCAGGGTCTTTAACAAAAGGCTGTCCATAAAGCGTAATCTCGTTAACAAATTTTTTCATTCTGCCGACAATCATTTTTTCAATAATATTATCTGGTTTCCCACTTTCTTTTGCTTGCTCGATAAAAATAGCCCTTTCTCTTTCTATCAACTCTTCTGAAAGCTGGTCTTCGTTAACACACTCAGGTTTTGAGGCGGCAATATGCATCGCCATATCTTTTGCTAGCGTCGCATTGTCTTCAGCTAGATGAGTCAAAACCGCAATTCGGCCCCCATGCTCATAGGAGCCAATCGTGCCGTTTCCGGCCTTAACGACCTTAACACGTCTTACGGAAATGTTTTCACCAATCTTGGCAATAATGTTTTCTCTTGCCTTGTCGACCGTTTCACCAGTATCAAGGGTTTGGGCTAAAAACTCTTCAATATTAGAAGGCATGTTTTTTAGTGCCAATTTGGTCAACTTATTTACAAAATCTATAAAGGCTGCGCCTTTTGCGACAAAATCTGTTTCAGAGTTAACTTCAAGAATTGCTGCAGATTTATTATTATCATTGACTTCTACACTTACAAGGCCTTCTGAGGCTATACGACCAGCTTTTTTTGCAGCTTTTGCCGCCCCTGAGGCGCGCATTAAGTCTATTGCCGCTTCAAGGTCGGCGTCTGTTTCAATCAAGGCCTTTTTGCAGTCCATCATCCCGGCGCCTGTTCTTTCTCTAAGCTCTTTAACTAAAGCGGCTGTTATTGCCATGGCTTGTCTCCTATTATTTTGATTATTTGTTTTCTTTAGTTGTTGTTTTTTTTACCGCAGGCTTCTTCTCAGTTTTTACCGCAGGCTTCTTCTCAGTTTTTACCGCAGGCTTCTTCTCAGTTTTTACCGCAGGCTTCTTCTCAGTTTTTACCGCAG
>MPLX02028803.1_pt1 | contig 18835 bp, 8 predicted proteins | sample 1617341 | NCBI WGS metagenome assembly MPLX02 (sample SAMN05944804, study PRJNA350692) | marine metagenome | biome: marine; feature: ODZ; material: water; isolation source: 120 m water sample filtered on 0.2 um supor filter | place: Pacific Ocean | collected 2012-04-08 | depth 120m m | reverse complement strand
AATTTTCCTCACTTCTAAAAGCCGTAGGAATTGATACGAACTTGTATTCACCGGCTGGAATGCTACCTCACAATATTATTCAAAAGATTCTGTACGATAGATATCCTGAGATTTATAGATACCAAAATAGCACTGCGAAAGAAGATCGTAGCGAAAAAAATTTGGGCGTATCACTCAGCAAGCTGTATCACCGTATCGATTTCAGAGATCATTGCTCAGAAAAATTATTTGTAGAATTACTAAAAGACTTTGTTCAGTCTCAGATTACCAACGAAAAAGCTTATGGCCTTCGTAATCACAGGAGAGTAATAAGGAAAGAAATGCGTGCAATTATTTACCATATGCAGAACCATTCACTGTTTGCTGAAGTAAGACCCCAAATACCTTCATCTTGGAAAGGCAAGTGGATTGATTTCATCCATTCATATGCCGTTCCAGACATAGATTCAAGATTTTTGGAAATATACAAGGAGTATGCTACAGATATCGATGAACATCCTGACTCTGAAAAAATGATGCACGTTAATGTAAAAAATTAAAGATTGGATTATACCTTACCAAAATATACGTCGACAACATGTTCGGGATCCCCAATCGCCTTTACTCTTCCCTTATCTATCATTACCAGGCGGCTGCATATTTTTTTCATTATGTTGAAATTGTGAGAGACTATTACTACAGTTCTAGAACCTTCAACCATTTCCAGTATTTTATTCATTGAACGTTCCCTGAATTCTTGATCCCCCACACTCAAAACTTCATCAATAAGTAAAATTTCAGGATTAACGGCAGACGCAATCGAAAAACCCAATCTCGCCCCCATCCCCGAGGAATATGTTCTCAAGGGCTGGTCAATAAACTTTTCCAGCCCGGAAAAACCGATTATTGAGGCCATAAGTTCATCCATGACCTTGTTAGAATTTCCTAGAATACTACCGTAAAGGTAGACGTTCTCACGTCCCGACAGATTCACGTTGAACCCTATGCCAAGACCTGCAAGCAGAGTTATTTGACCGCACGAGAGCACCTTTCCCTCATCTGGGCGGTATATTCCTGAGATTGCTCTCAGAAGGGTGCTTTTTCCTGAGCCGTTGGGACCGATAATTCCCAAAATTTCCCCTTCGTTTACTTCAAAAGTTACCCTGTCCAGGGCTGTAAACTCACCATCACCCGACCGCTTGGGTCTGATGAGATTCATCAGTGAACGCTCAATCGTACCCAGTGTCACCCTCGTCCTCGGGAACCTGACTGAAACGTTATCCACCTTAATCACGGTTCTGCTCATACTTTCTTCACCGCCCCCGCCTCGAATCGCTTGAATACCATGCTGCCAAGCAGGAAACTGAGCAGGCAGAACGCAATAGAATAGGCCACGTACAGGGAATCGACGCCAAGTGCTCTCCCATCAATACCGTTCCGGATCATTGTTATCGGTACCACCATCGGATTGACCATGATGTATCCCAGCGAGCCCTCGGGAATCATTTCCACGGTCCACATCACTGGCGAGAGGAAGAAGCCAGCCCTGGTCACGAAGCGAAAGAAATGTTCGATATCCCGATTAGTGGCATTGAGACATGCCATCAGCAACCCAACACCTAGTGCCAGTATCGTTACCAATAATAGGCCCAATGGAACCATCAGGAGATATCCATTCGGTGTGATATCGAGATAGTACATGAACGGAATTGCCACAAGAAGCCCTAGGGCTGCGATTACCAGGTTAGACCCTACTTTCGTTATGGCGAACATTTCCCTCGGGAAGTAGACCTGTTTTATCAGCCCCGCATTATGGGTTAACGACGTGATAGCTCCATTCAGGCTCTGAGAAAAATATCCCCAGGTAATCACTCCCACGATAACCCAGAGAGGGTAGTTCGGTTCAGGACTGCCACTGATTATGACAAACAGCACGAAATAAACCCCGGAAAGTAGTAAGGGTTCTAGCAGGGACCAGAAATATCCCAGCATCGAGTTGCGGTATTTCAGCCGCAGATCTCGCATGATGAAGTTAGAGGCTAGGTGATGGTGCTTCTTGATATCCTGCCACATTAGCCATGGGCCGAGGAAAAAGCTGCGCTGACGATTAATTTCAACGAGGCCTTCACTTTCGTTATCCATTAATTCGTGTACCATCTATCCCTCCTCCACGTTTTCTCTGCTCCATTCCATATTCTTGATAGTTACTATAGAGTAAAAGAGCAGCCAGGGGAGAGTCAAAAGGTAAAGCAGATTGACAACGGGGCCAAGCTGCCACCGGTTATTAGGAGCAAACACCAAATTTATTCCAGTACTTATGAGGATGAACGCAATAAAGCATGCTGCAAGAAGCAGGAATTGGCCCTGGAACAGCAGCCAGGCAATAAACAACATGACCAGAATCGGGGCCACAAAAACGTAGAACGCGTGAATGTAATAGTAGAGTGCCGGCAGGATGGGCTGACGCCAGTAGAACTTGCCAGTGAAAAACAGGTTACGAATAAAACTCTTGTTCCAGCGGATTCTCTGGGCCATTATCTTCTTTGGAGTGTCCGGAACAATGGTCCAAGCCTGGGCCGAGCGAGAATATACCACATCCCAGTTACGATCCGCAGCCCCCAGTGTGGCGCCGCCCAGGACAAAACCAGTCATAGTGCGATCGGTAGCGAACCTAAATTCTTGTCCCAAGAAAGTGTCATTCTCCCATTCTTGAACGCAATTGTGGATGGCCGCGCGGCGATAGCAAGCTAGAGGACCTGAGACACATGAAACGGACCGGAATACTGACTCAAAGCCTTTTCGAAAGCGGTACTGCCTTTCGTACCAGACATCTTGCATCTTGGTCAGGACATTGGTATTCGCATTTCTGGCGTTACAGTGGCCGCTTATGGCCCCCACATCAGGCTCATTCTCAAAGATGGCGACTATTCTTTCGATGGCGTCCTCTTTCCAGATACAGTCGCTGTCAGTAAAGGCAAAAATTTCTCCTTTCGCCATTCTGATGGCTTTCGCCAGTGCATGTTTCTTGCCGACGTTGATCTCGAGGTTGATAAGTTGGATCTCCGGGTTTCTGCCAAATTTTTCTTCAAGAATATCTGCAGTACCATCGTTGCTGGCGTCATTGACTACAAAAATCTCACGGTTCTGGTATGTTTGAGCTAGCATAGAATTGACACAGTCTTCGATTAGATGTTTTTCATTGTGTACCGCCACAAAAAAGGAGACTAGTGGCTCTAATCTTTTTTCGGGGTCAAGTTCTCGCATCGCCTTTTCGTAAGGGTCTTCGTAACTCCTAGCAATGATTAGGAAAAGACTACACAGAACAACCACAACCAATGCAGCGTAGAAAACCAGTCGACCATAGCCTAGCGCAAAAGAGTCAAATTCTACGATGAGCTCTCTTTCTACCCATTCTATCCCAGCTCCTAGTGACGAGATAGTCATAGGTAGAATGAGCAGGGAGTTCTGGGAACTCTATCCGTTACCTTCGGAGTTCCTGCCCCTGATGCCCGCTCCATTAGCACGTGTAAGCCAATGGTTATTCCTCAGTGTAAACAAAGTAATGGGGATTAATATAAGAACCATAAAAACCCAGAGTGGTATTGCAGATAACAGAATCAAAGTACCGCCAGTCTGTATGACTCCTGCTTCCTTGAACACTGAAAAGAAGATATGGTGCAACGCTGTAATCAGGAATATAGCCGTAAGATAATCGAAAGGGTGCACCACCAAACTGACTGGAGTCATAAATAAACAGTAGAAAATAACCACCGGGCCAAGCAAAGCCAGGAGTAGACTCATGTAGAACATCAGGGCTGCTCCAGCAGGGCGCTTCCACATATGCGAGGCTGCAGAAAATGTTTCGAACATGAACCCTCGCCTCCATCTGCTTTGCTGGTTAACGAAATCACCCAATTTATCTGGAACAACAGTCATTGCTTTTGCAAATGGCTGGTAAACAGTGTCATATCCGTTACGCAGGAGCATCCGAGTCATACTCCGATCTTCACCAAAGGTCCTTGCTCTTCCCAGAAAAGTTTGATTAGCCCATTCATCGGAGACTTCGGCAATCAGTCTGGTACGATAAGCCGAAAACGAACCAGTACAACAATTAACGGTACGGAAATATGATTCAGCGGCCCGGAATAAACCGTAGCTCAAGTAATAGTATAGCTCTTGCATGCGAGTCAAATAATTGCTTTCGGGGTTCCCAACTCCAGTGTTGCCACAAACCGCTCCGATTTTTTCATCATTGAAACCCCTTACGATTTCCGCGAGGCTGCTGTCCAAAATAGTAACATCTGCATCCATCAGGATAGTGATGTCGCTTTCTTGATTTTCGAACCCTGCGGAGATGGCTTTTCTTTTTCCAATGTTGTCCGGCAAGTCGATTACACGAAATCCAAATTCCTGTTCGACGCGGTCTAACCAGAGACTGGTGTCATCGGCACTACCGTCATTGACAAAGGTTGCCGTAAACTTTCCACCATATATTGATGAAGCTATGGATTTTGCGGTAACGTATGCTTTCTTACTTTCGTTATAACATGGAACAATAACGTGAATGCTGAAATTACATTCGTCACGGGGCAGGAGCTGGGGTCTATGAAGGCTGAAGAAAATATAGCGTCCAACTATTACAGTTGCGACCGCAACACTGTAAATAATGAATAGCCAGTGCAAGTCCAGCATTCTGGTAAATTCAACGTATATGGTCAATAGAATCAGGGCTAGGAAAATCATCCAGAAAACTAATTCAAATGGATTCGTAAAACTGAATCTCGTGTAGAAACTAGTAGAGTCTCCGTGCTCCAGTTTGACAGGGCGGACATCGTCGGGAATGGCGATATGGGACACGCGATATGGAGACGGGGTATGAATGCCCTATTAATAGTTAAGCGCCTAGAAATACGCATTTTACCGAACTAATGAACGTTAAAAACATAACTTTACGCAGATTATTTGTTAATTGCCGCATTGAAGAATAATCAAGCTATGTAGATGCATGACGCAACTGCGTGAGCAGGTCGTTAATTCGTAGATATATTAGTGCCAGTACAGCAAACCCGGTTCTTAGGAGGTGATCCATCCGCAGGTTCCCCTACGGATACCTTGTTACGACTTAACCCTCCTCGCTGAACCCAGATTCGAGCTCGCCAGAAGGCGAGCCCTCGTCCAGACCCAACTAAGGTGGTTTGACGGGCGGTGTGTGCAAGGAGCAGGGGCATATTCACCGCGGGATGTTGACCCGCGATTACTACGGATTCCAGCTTCATGAGGGCGAATTGCAGCCCTCAATCCGAATTACGACCAGGTTTCGGGGTTACCTTCACCTTTCGGTGTCGAAGCCCATTGTCCTGCCCTTTGTAGCGCGCGTGTAGCCCGGGAGATTCGGGGCATACTGACCTACCGTTGCCCCCTCCTTCCTCCACTTTAACAGTGGCGGTACCACCATAGTGCTCCCTCTCCGGAGAGAAGAATAGCAAATGGTGACGGAGGTCTCGTTCGTTATCTGACTTAACAGAACGCCTTACGGTACGAACTGACGGCGGCCATGCACCACCTCTCGGAAAATCAGGCAAAGTCATCAGCTTGGCCTTCATGTAACCGTCGCCCCCGGTGAGTTTTCCGGCGTTGAATCCAATTAAACCGCACGCTCCACACGTTGCAGTGCTCCCCCGCCAATTCCTTTAAGTTTCAGTCTTGCGACCGTACTCCCCAGGCGGCTGACTTAATACCTTCGCGCCAGCACTGGACATCCTCGTAGGATCCCCAACACCAAGTCAGCAGCGTTTACGCCCTGGACTACCGGGGTATCTAATCCCGTTTGCGCCCCAGGGTTTCGTCCCTCACCGTCAGAGCCGTTTTGATCAGATGCCTTCGCCATTGGTGGTCCCTGTGGGATTACAACATTTCACCGCTCCCCCGCAAGTACCTCTGATCTCCCCCGGTCTCAAGCCTGGCAGTCTCCCCGGAATCCGCACCGTTGAGCGGTACGATTTGCCCAGGAATTTACCAAGCCGGCTACGAACGCTTTAGGCCCAATAATAGTGGCTACCACTTGAAGTGCCGGTGTTACCGCGGCGGCTGGCACCGGTCTTTCCCACTCCTTTCTTTGACAGCTTTTTAGGCTGACAAACAGTCTATGCATTGCATAGACACTTGGAGTTCCCTCGTCACAGTTTCCTGCATTGCGAAGTTTTCGCGCCTGCTGCGCCCCGTAGGGCCTGGACTCGTGTCTCAGAGTCCATCTCCGGGCAACCTCTCTCAAGGCCCGTACCCGTCGTTGGCTAGTCAGGTCCTGACCCTGACTACTACCTGATAGGCCGCAGACTCATCCTCGGGCGCCGGAGCTTTGGGCACAGATGCATTCCAGCCTCCTGTGCCTATGGGGTATTAGCCCCACTTTCGCGGGTTTATTCCCCACCCGAGGGCAGATTGTCCACGTGTTACTGAGCATTCCGCCAGGGGTACAAGTACCCCTTAGACTCGCATGGCTTAATCGAACTCCAATAGCAGTAGCCTTCGGCAGGATCAACCGAAGTTATACACACATGTTCTTGAAATTTTTGGGTTTACTGCACTGGTTTCACCATATCTCGAATGTCGGATCACAGCTCCCTTAGGAGTTATTGCCATCCCCATAGATTTACGCAGCAGCGGAAGACATCCATCATTGACTAATCAGGACTCAGCCGAAACTGCTGCCACCGCATAAGCGGTTGCCCGGTAACGGCAATGCCGGTCGGACCCGCGTCCACGCAAGGTAGGGTATTTAAGCTGAAGGGCTAATCGTCCAGTTGCAATTTAGTGGCACAACCTGTGCAGTTCACAATAACGGGACGTTGGGCTGTAGTCACTTTCAAGAGTGTGTTGCAACTTGGACACTGGATACTGACTGGTGCAGCGGTACCCATGGCACTACTGGCAGCAGGCGGTGGCAACTGTGACAGCAGCGCATCATCCTGCGAGCGCTGATAGACAAAATAAGTCCCGGCCAGGCCACCCACCAGTACTAGTATTACCAGTCCCAGCACTAACAGCGACTTGAAGTCGCCATCATTTTCGGTTGCGGGACGAACAGCAATCTGCGCCGGTTCAACCTCGAAGGTCAGCGAGGCCGAATTATCCAATAATGCGCTGGAACTGCTCGACTCGGATGGCTGAATGTCGAAAATCTGGAATTCAACGCTTTCCTCGCCACCAAAAGTGAGGGGGATTATCCATTCAAGAATGACGTCAGTCATATCGCCTCCAGCTACGCTGAAATCACCAATGATATCGCTATTACCCTCGTATAGCACTCGAACTCTGCCAGTGGCTGTCGATTCACCATCATTATAGATGATGAACGAAACCTCCGCGCTCTCGCCAGCTACCGGCTTACGGGGGTTAATGATGAGCGTTCCCGGGTCAATCACTAGGTCGGGTGGCTGTGCTACTTTGACCGTGTAGGTGGCGTCGTTAAACTCCAGGTCGGTGGGAGACCATATTCCCAAGTACGTACTTTCCTGTGGCTGAATATTGAATAAGCGTACATCAACCTGCCAATCTCCATAGAGCGCTTTGCCCAACTGTTGTGCACCGGTCTCAGTAAAAACCGCACTGAATTGGAAATCCTGCGTACCGCCCTTGTCAAACTCTACGCTAGCCAGGTAAGCCGGTTCAGTCACCAGTTTATAGGAACCTTTACTCAACTCGAGTTGCAGGTTTCCCACAATGTCAAACGAGCCGTCGTTCAGCATTGTCATGTTGAACTGCACTGTCGTACCATCGCTGATCTCCTGTGGATAATGCTCCAAAGTGTCTATAGATAGGCGCGGCAATTTCATCACTTCCAATTCTATGAATTGCGTCTCGACTATCCCACCAGTCTCATTATCTGTAACCACTAGATAGAGCCTTGAAATATCGTGAGCCTGCCACACCCCAGTGCGCTGGATGGTTTGACCCACTTTCACCTTAACACCAGGTTCGAACATTATGATCTCTCCAGCGGAATTGAACTCACGCACTGTGATATCTGCCAGCCCGCTCCGCTCACCTCGGTTGTTAAGCCGTACAAACAAATCAACTGGCAAGCCTTCTACAGCAATACCATCAAGTGCAAATTCCTCCAGATACATTTCGGGGTAGGTGGCACGGAAATTACGATGAACGACCTTTTTATATTCCTCTTCGGTCGCAGTAGGGTCGCCGGGGAAGCTATAGGTAATGCGAGCAATGACATCCATAGACCCAGCTGGAACGTCACGCCAGGTCACACCAAGAAGCCACTCATCGCCATCCGCCGGGACCACTCTTTCAGAGCTTCCGATCTCGTTTGATGGAGTCTCCTGATTGTACCAGTAGGTGACCTCTACACGCGCGTCGGCATCGCCGGTATTACGCACTGCAGTAACGAGCTCGACATCCTCGCCCTGGTCGGGCTGATCTGGTGTCAGCGACAGTTGGGTCAGCTCCAAATCGCAATCATCAGTTTCGATAATCAGATCACTCACAATCACACTGCCAGCAGTTTGGCTGCTAATCCACAGCGTGGCGGTTGCCAGTTCGTCGTCCTTGTCCTGCGCGTGATCAACGCGCTTCTGGAGCTCTGCTTCTAGCTCCGTGCCGTCGAAGGTGAACGTGACAGTGTAGCGGACATCGAGCTGTGAGAGCCAAACCACTCCCCTGCTGTCACTCTTGACCTCGATGCGCAACCGGGCCATTTCTGTCCCATAGGGGTCGATGAAGGTGTCGGCATCATCCAGCGCATCCTCAAGCTCCTGCAGGAATGAACTCCCCTGTGCACCGGGCGAGTTGGCGGAGTCCCAAGTAATGGGTGAGTTCTCAGCGTTCAGCTCACCACTCCAGCGCCAGTCCACAGTGCCATCAGCGCTAATGTCAAGCGAAGGACCTGATGGGAAATCACTTTCTACTGTGGCACGCACAAATATATCGCTATCATCACTACCAGCACCATCAATATCGCCATTGTCACGGAATGCAAGGAAGATGCGCTCTCCAATAACAAGTGCTGGAAGCTCGTTGCTGGTGGCAAGTTGCGTGTCCTCATGATCACTTACAGAAATAAAATCGGACCAGTTTTGCCCCTGGTCCATTGAATAACGCATATAGAGGTCGTAACTAGTGGCTGTGTAACCACCAAACAACATAGTTAGCTCGCTACCCGGGAGATAGGCAATATCGTGGAAATAACGCCCCTCAGGAGCCATTTCAGTGTCCAGCTTGCCCCAGGTACCACTAGCGGGATCAAGCGCCCAGGTGTCATCCATGTAGTAGGGAGGCACACCTAGCACGTAACCACCGAACATTACCATTTGTTCGTTGGCACGGTCATAAGTCATAGCGTGCCCATAGCGGGGTTCCGGTGCCGCACCGGTCTCCAGGTCTGTCCAAGTACTGCTTTCAGTATCAAGAACCCAAGTATCATCAACATAACCAAAGCCATCAAGATAACCTCCATACGTTATGACACGGCCGGCTTCATCCCCGGCCATAGCGTGGTAGGAACGGTTGCCAGGTGTAGTTCCAGTATCAAGTTCTTCCCACTCCAAAGTCTCAAAATCAAACAGCCAAGTATCGTTGAAGCGATGGTAAGTTCCACCCTCGTCCTGGCCGTACCCTCCGTAAAGCACGGCTTTTCCGCTAACGTTGTCGAAAGCCATTCCATGCTGGTATCGTGAAGTTGGATGGGTAGTGAGTGTTAGCTTCTCCCAAAGATCCCGAGTGCCATGGTAAAGCCAGGTATCGTTACGGTAGCCGAAAACTCCGTCATCGTCCTCTCCATATCCTCCAAACATTACCGCCAGGCCTTCGCTATCAACATTGTTCCAGTCACCTGCCATAGCGTGCATGTAACGGGCGCTGGGATCGACTTGGGAACTGCTCTCGCCCCACCAGTCGAAATCTGGATAGTAAATCCAGCTCTCATTACTATACCCTGCAGCATTTGAACCACCAAAAAGCAGAATATTGTAGCCAGAACCTGAACGGTATGGTTCCAGAGTATGATAGTAAACGGCGGCAGGGTGTTCTGAAGGAGTTCGTTCCGTCCAGTTGCTACGCTCAAGGTCCATTACCCAAGTGTCGTCTGCCCTGCCACTGTTAGGCGTTTCCATCCATAACGCATAGAGAAGTCCGTTGTTGGCTGCGATTGCAGGATGAGCCTGACCATTGCTCCTTGACGCCTGGTCATCATCACTTACGACTATGGCTGATTGCCAGCTGTCGCCGTTGTCATATGAAGCTTGCAGAATCACATCATAATCGCTTGTCCCATCCTCATCATAATCACCATAATCCCGCCAGGCGACATAAACTCCAGATTCATCTGCTGCCAGGCTGGCATACATTGCGCTCTGGCTCGTAGAATTGGTAAGCTGTACAGCTTCATCCCAACTGTGTCCGTGATCATCTGATTTTGCATAAACTATTTCGTAATCAGAAGTGACGTATGTTTCCCAGGCTACATGGACTCGATCACCGCTAGTGCCTATAGATGGCGAATAGTTGCTAGTGCCTTCACTGAGCACCCGGGATGAATCCCAGGTAACTCCATAATCATCGGAGCTGCGTACCACGATTTTATAATTCTCTTGATAAGCCACATGTACCCTCGCACCATCTGCCGTCACTGCAGGTTTGTATGAATACACATATCCCTGTGAGAGAGTGACGGGCTCATCCCAGCTGGATCCCTGGTTAGTGGAACGGGCCATCTTAACCACGTAGTAGTTGCTTTCAGGGTCACGGTCAAGCCAGACGGCGTAGAGGTAAACTCCAGAACCTGCGAGTTGCGGTTGATACTGGTAACTGCCACGAGGCGTGTAAATCAGTTGAGCGCCGTCGTTGGATACAATCCCTGGGTCGCTCCAGGTCTGGCCGTTATCATCCGAGCGGCGGTGCAGGATGTCTCCATCGTCGCTGTGTGCATTGTTGCCGTTATCGCTTACTTCGCCTGCATCCCAATACACAAGGTGCAAGTAATCCTGTGTTATTCCCAGTGCAGGCGAGCTGGATTCGACAGACTCATAATACTGGTCCGAATGGATGGTTTCTGCCGACCAGCTTTCCCCGCCGTCAGAGCTACTTGCCGAAGCAATATCCATATCTGCACCATAGACAAAATTGCGATCACCCCACGCCGCTGCCAGGTTAGACTCGCCATCATCGTCTAGCGCAACCCAATTCCGCCCGGCAGCTGGAGCTCCAGAATCTATCGTGATAGCATCGCCAAAACTGCCGCCGGCGTTGTCCGAGAGGGCAATCACACTATGAGGTGTGCCAAACAGGGAGAAACGGCTCCACGCCAGTTTTACCTTACCTGATCCGCTGCTGGAATCATAGGCCAACAGCTGGGTTGGTGCATAGGGAAACAAGTAATTGCCGTCATCATCCTCGTCAGAGATTGTCTGTACGGGACCGAAGGTTAGTCCACCATCAGTTGAGCGCCGGAACTGGACCTCGTAGCTCAATGAGGATCGTGAGTACTCGTACCACGCCACGTAAACATAATTGCTGGCACCAATAGTTGCAGCCGCCACAGAAGGACAGAAGCCGGAAATATCGCTGTCACCAGGCGTCTGCAATGGGGATGGCTCTCGCCACAGCAGACCCCCATCGCTGGAACTGGTGTGATGGACAATGTAGCGGGTCCCGGTCTCGGCGGTGTAATTGTACTCGGTCCAAACAGCGTGCAGATTGTTGCTGTTGGCAAACAACCGAGTCTGGTAAGAAGTGCTGGTGCTCGAGGCGGAATTAACCTGCACCGGATCACTCCAGGAATCAGCGTCATCGGTAGAATACATGTGCCAGATATCATAATCTGTACCGCTACCTGACATGTTTCCGGAGTCGCTCCAGAGCAAGTGCAGTGTCCCATCGTCAGCAACAAAATTATAATCATACATGTAGCGCCCATCCGGCACTTGTACCGTGAAGGCAGGGTCCCAACTGTTACCGCCATCGTCCGAGCTCGTCAGATATATGCGCCCAGGGGAGACATCATACAGCCACGCAATCCAGATTATACCATCATCCTGGACTATCTGAGGATAATCGTAGATTGAGGTGGTACTCGCAACCAGTTTTGGAGATTGCCAGACACCCTCATCCTGCCCGCGATAGATAATGGCATCCACATTTATCAGGCGGTTCTCCAAATCACCATCATCGCGCCATACAACATGCAGGTCACCGTCCGCTTCGCGCAACACATCAGGAGTCTGTGAGATTGAACCCCCATTCGTGTCGCTGCTACCAAGCTTATAGGGCTGCAAGTCGCCAGTGGCGTAAGGATAACCAGTAATGTCGATAGTCGCTGATTGCAAATCAGCATCTGCCGGCAGAAGCAATTCAACCTCCTGGGTGCCTTCGCCATGGAATACTGCACCTTTGGCTTGTGAGCCCGTGCTAAAAGTGCGCTGCTGTCCTAACGCACCGTAGCCCTGGTCATCGTAGCGCCAGAAGCTATTGCGCACCTGCAATTCGACTCCTTCCGGATAGCTGCCATCGAACTCGGCACCAGTTATCGACATGCTCGCCGAACGTATATGTGTAGCGGGGAACTCCAACTTGGCGGAGTTGTTACGCTCTGGACCCGTAAAGTCAATCCGGACAGTCTCGAACCGCTCATCAGAGATTAGGAAGGTGTCAGTAACTTCACCCTCCAAAAAAGGCGCCATGTCTGTAAACAGCAAAATCAGCATCAAGAGAATCGCTACGCGGCGCATATCGTGCCGAGGCTGGGGTGCTATAAAAATGCGGCTATTGCTCTAATTTGAGGTGGGTCTGGCAGCCCGGACACGCAACAGTCAATGGCCGTTGAGTGTCAGTAATCTTGAGTTGGGTGCTACAGCCAGGACACTGAATTGTGACGCCTGCTGCAGCTGCGGGAGCTGCTGGAGGAGGTGGAGGCGGCGGAGCTACCGGAGGTGGTGCCATTTCCGTCTCAGCGGCCGGAGGCGCAGTAGTTGCAGCAGGTGCGGCAGGTGGCACCTCGTCTCCGCCCTCGCCTGCATCGTCGCGCCTTTGCTGGAAGAAGAAATAGGCACCTCCAAGCACCACCAGTAACACACCCATGACTGCCAGCGGTATCAGCAGGTTAGGTCCGTCGTCAGTTGTGCTGGGTCGTGTAGTGACGGTGCCCTCTATGTTCACGGTCACTGAATCAACATTATCCTCGGTAAAGGCATCTAATGCTTCAGCCGGCGACAACTCGGCAACTTGAACAGTAAAGGCAAAATCACCCGCCATATTCTGCGGGACGGTCCATTCTAAATCAAAAGAATCCATACCGTCTCCCAGCAGGTTGAAGTCTCTTGAGACCAGTACTACTCCGGCCGCCATCTCGCTCTGGTAGAGTCGAAGCGTGCCGGAAACCGGAGCGCCACCAGCGTTGAAAAGACTGACAGTGAAAGTGACTGTGTCACCTGTCTTTGGAGTTGACGGCGAGAAACTGAAGCTGCTTACACTCACATCAGGCGGAGTGACGACCTCAACCTTGTTGGTGCGATCCTCGAATTCCAGATTTTCGTCTCACAGTCCCTGCCCACTGGAGTCATCGGCGATAATGTTGGATACTTTCACTACCAGGTCCCACTCACCGGTATCCAGCCCGCCACTGCCACCATCGAAGCTGAAGTGGGGCAGATTCCCCAGGTCGCTGATGATTACAGATTCACCCCCCTCGAAGCCGATATTAGTGATGTAAGCCGGCTGCGGAACGATCGAATCCTCGCCCGGCTTCTCGAGCCGTAGCTCGACGCTGGCATGGACGTCGAAAGTACCACTGTTCAACAGCGTGATAGTCGCTTCTGCTTCCGTACCGTCAGCAAAGACTGTGAGCGGGTTGCCGTCCAGGTCAGCCCAAGTCACTTCTTCCACTACGAAGCTGACTAACGTCTGCACCTGCAAGTCCAGCTCCTGAGGCGGGTCAAGCAGGTCAACGCCAGTCTGGTTATCCCGTACCACGAGAATCAACTTTTCAACGCTCGCGTCAGCCAGCCAATCGACAGAACGTGTGACGCTTTCATCAATCGCAATGTGCATCCCCGGCTCGAACATCACCAACTCACCGTCAGCCTCGTCCTCGAACACTAGCAGGTCCACCAGCCCATATCGGTTACCTGAGTTACCGAGAGTCACAGTCAGTGCAATTTCCTGCCCCTCCACCGCTGTGCCATCCAGTTCAAACGTTTCAACCTCGATAACAGGGTCGGCCGCTGCAACAGTAACACTGAGTGTGTACCGGTTGCCGTCCTCATCGCGGTCGGCGGGGGTGGATGCTACAATCACTGCAATCAAAGTGTGCCCTCCGACAGGAAGGTCGCGCCAATTGGTGCCAATCGAAACGGGGCCGCCGTCGTTGTCAACCTGCGATGTGGCGCTACCGATGTAGTGCGCCTGGTCCTCCTCATCGTACCAGAAACGCACCTCTACCTGTGCCGGCGCGTCACCATTGTTCTCTACAGCCGCCGAGATTACGACGTCAGAGCCCTGCAGCAGTTCGCCACTCACAACCTCAACCGACGTGATTTCGAGGTCGGCGTCTGCGGTGAGCAGCGCCAGCCCGGACAGCGTGACACGGCCAGCAGTTCCGGTCGAGACTGTGATTCTAGCTTCAACAGTCTCTTGGTCGGCAGGTGCCTGATTCACAAGCACTTGTAGCGTTGAACGTAGTGTCTCTCCGGTGAAGATTAGCTCGACATCATACTCGATTTCGAGCGCGTTGAGGCGCAGGACGCCTTGGGAATCGCTGCCAAGCGTTAGCTCCAGTCGTGCCATCTCGACACCGTATTCATCGACTTCCGTGGTTGGGTCGTCCTGTAGTGCAGCGTTAAGTGCGTCGGTAAGCGACTTCAGCGCACCGGGTGAGCTGCTGTCACTCCACGTCACTGGCGAATTATCGTCATTCAGCTCGCCGCTCCACTGCCAGTCAGATGAGCCCCCATCGATGTCAATCGTGGGGTTGTCAGGATACTCTTCGCCCAGCGTGCAGCGCACGAAGATATCAAGATCGTCCTCGCCTGCACCAACCATGTCCTCAGCGCTACTGTAACCGAAACAGGCGCGCTTGCCGACCGTTGCACCAGGAGCCGCATAATTGACATTCTGCTTCTGGTTGCCCGAATTTGAAATTTCGGTCCAGTCAGACCATTCCGCGCCCTGGTCGTCCGAGAAACGCAGCTGGTGACTGTAATCAGAACCATTGTAATTCTGCCACGCCACGTACACCAATCCGCTACCCGCTGCGAGGGTTGGAAACAGATACGAGCTGGAAGATGTGGCTGTGTCATCCGAAATCACGACCGGATCCGACCAGCTCGAGCCTCCGTTCCCCGATGACTTGAAAATGACATCGTAATCAGAAACGCCGTCACCATCGTAGTTCCCGTAATCAGTCCATGCAACGTAAAGGGTGTCGCTGTCCGCCGCAAGTACTGGATAGTCGGCAAGGTTGCTTTCATCCTCGTTGCTGACGACAACCGGTTCGGTCCAGCTGTTACCATAATCATCGCTCCAGAGAGACATTACATAGTAATCGTATAACGTAGAGTCAGGGTCCTGACGGTATTCAATCAGGGCTAGATACACGCGGTCCCCACCGAGCGCCAGTGCAGGATAGTAATCGGCGCCATCATTATCGTATGGCACGACGGTGTCATCCCAGTTCTGGCCGTAGTTCTCAGAGTGGCGGAAGGCGATATCGTATTCCAGAGCCCCGGAACCGTCGACATTGCCATATTCACGCCATGCGACATAAACGTGCGAACCCTCCGCTACAATTACTGGCTCGTAGGAGTAATCATCTCCATACGAGTCGCTCAGGATGAATGGCTCACCCCAGCTTGAACCATAGTCAGACGATATGGCAAACATTATCTCGTAATCGTAGTAGTCATCGATGTCCATCAAGTTCCAGTCAACCCAGGCGGCATAGACATAGGAATCAACAGCGGCGATTGCAGAGCGATACTGATAGCCGATAGTGCCGCCGTTGCTATCACCGTCACCAGTGATTTGTGAGACCACCACAGGGTCGCTCCAGCTCTCGGCATTGTTGCTCGAGCGGCGGAAGAATATATCGCCATCGTCAGCGTGAGCGTCGTTGCCGTTGCTGTCGCCATTCTGGTCCAGGTCGCCACCGTCGCGGTAAAGCATGTAGAGCCAGTCACCAGCCGACGCTAGCACCGGAATCTCGGAATCCGCCTCGTAGTAGTGTTCCGAGACCAGTTCGGGGGCAGACCAGCCATTGCCGGAATCGTACTGGAATACTATGTCTGAATCGCTGGAACCACCAAAGCTGGAGTCGCGGTCACTCCATGCAATTCCAACGCCTGAAGAATCAGCATTTAATGCTGGAACATTACGGAAATCCGTATCTTCCCCACTGTCTATCATTTCGGGGTCGGTCCATGTAGAGCATCCACTATCACAGTGGGTGTGCGTGATTCGGTAGGGGTTTGCCTGCTCACCAGTGTAACGTAGCCAAGCAACCTCAAAGCCACCGTCACCGTCCGCTGCAATATCTACTTCATAAGTGTAATAATCTCCACCGTCTGACAGTGTGATCTCTGTGCCAAAAGTGGCGCCGTTCGTGCCAGATACACGTGCCGTTACGGCGTCAGCAATGAGGTCACCATCTGTATCATCATTCCAGGCCACGATGACATTGTTTGAGTCGTCGGCAGCAACAACAGTGTAATCCACCTCCGAGTCGCCACTCATTTTTTCGGAACCGATAAAACTGGTGCCACCATTGGTTGAACGGCTGTAGTACGCAGAATAAACTAGATTTGCCGAGTCATACTCGAGCCATGTGACGTGTACATCGTTACCACTAACAACGAGTCGTGGGTAATAACTTGTAGCATCGCTACCGCTGGTGACCAGTACGGGACTGGACCAGGTACCACCGTCGTTATCGCTTGAGACCAGCCAAACATCATAGTCTGTTCCACTACCAGAGCGGTTCTCATAATCGCTCCAGAGAACGTACAATGAGCCGTCACTGGCAGCGAAATCGATATCCTGCACAATGTAAAGATCATCTATGTCGACACGAAGAGGGTCCGACCAGCTAGCGCCGCGATTGGAAGAATAGGCGAACTCGATGAAGTCGTCAGCCGAGAAGGGAGAAACGTACCAGCCGGCAAAAAGTTCGTTACCTTCGCGCACTAACTGCGGTGAGTAAAGGTAATCTAGTGACTGTGAACCATTCAGCAAGATCGGGTCATCCCACCCGCTTGAATAGCGTCGGAAGATGATGTTATCCCAGGCAGTACTCTGCTCGTTGAGGTTTCCGCTGTCCATCCAGACCAGGAAACGGTCAGAACCATCGACTACTAATTCCGGCCCCTGACCAGCTCTGATATAGCGAGGATCGCTACTAATCGATCCGCCATTTGTGTCAATCGAGGAGAGTCTGTGATCGTCCAGATTGCCGGAACCGTACGGCCGGCCACTGACGTCCATGGTAGCATCTGTAACGGTGGCGTTGGCAGGCAACAATAGTTCAACAATTGTGCTGCCGGCTTCAGGGAAATTACCAGAAGTCGAGTAGGAACCAGTAGCAAAGCGTTCCTGGCTGCCGAGTGCACCGTAGCCCTGGCCCGAATAGCGCCAGACTGCATTACGTACCTTGACTTCCAGATCCTCGGCGTAGCTGCCATCGTTATCAGCGGTACCCGTGATACCGAGCTGCGCGTCCATAACCTCGGAGTTAGGAAAGATAATACTGGTCAGGTCATCACTCTCCCCCGCCGCCAAATCGAGGGTCACAGATTCCACCGTTGTGCTGGACCCGTTCTCATCCTCACGAGTGTACTCGGTCGTCATGACGCCAAAGGCCGCCGGTAGGGGCAGCATCATCAGGGCAACCAGCAGGATGAACAGTCGTGAAGCGTTCATGGATGCTTGCCGGCGAGCCGTCGGCGGCTATTAAGCTTGCTTCAAATATCCCTGTTTCTGGAGGTACTATGACTGAGCAGCTGCACATGTCCTCGATTGAGGGCACCTATACGCGCGATTTCTCGGCGACTGTTGAAGCTGTGTTTCCCGGTATCGTGGAGCTGGACCGAACTGCATTTTACCCAATGGGTGGAGGGCAACCGGCCGATCATGGTAACCTCGCCTGGGATGGAGGCAAAACGAGCGTAGAAGACGTGCGCAAAAAGCACCGGCTGCGCCATATGGTCGAGGGTGACCTGCCAGATGTCGGTACGAAGGTCAGCGGCAGTCTCGACTGGGAGCGACGCCATGCGCACATGCGCATGCACACGTCACAACACCTGGTTTCTGCGGTAGTAGACCAGATGCACGGTGCGCGCACAGTCGGCAACCAGCTTTATACCGACAAAGCGCGCCTCGATTTCCTGCCGCTGCGACTCTCACCAGCACAGCTCTCCGAGGTCGAGGCTGAAGCTAATCGCTACCTTGCAAAGGATATGCCAGTCACCATCACCGAGGCGGACCGCTCCGAGCTGGAGCAAGACCCGCTGGTGCGCTCTAATCTCTCGTTGCTTCCTGCCTCAATCAGGCGCCTCCGCGTAATCTCCATCGGCAGCCTGGACACCTGCCCCTGCGCCGGGACCCACGTCCGCTCCACCGCCGAGATTGGTGAGGTGGAGTTCATCAAGCGCGATAACAAGGGCAGCGGAAAGCAGCGGCTAACCTATACGCTGAGAAAGCCGGGAAGCGAATAGAATTCAGGACTGCAAGGTATATTCAATCCGTAGGGCAAGGTACGGGTCCGATTATGGCTACTATTTCTCTAGAACTTCTTCCTCATCCAGCTTGTCTTAGTCTGAGAGCCCCGGACCCCTCAGTCTTTCACCAACTGGAAATGATT